>Ga0123352_10020431_pt1 | contig 10549 bp, 8 predicted proteins | sample TergutLab28metaG_FD_89700 | JGI IMG/M metagenome (GOLD analysis project Ga0123352, IMG submission 89700) | Labiotermes labralis P1 segment gut microbial communities from Petit-Saut dam, French Guiana - Lab288 P1 | ecosystem: Host-associated > Arthropoda: Insects > Digestive system > Gut ... | reverse complement strand
TTGACACTGACAGCCACAGCCACAGCCACAGCCACGTCACTAACACAACATCACATTCTTTAAGAGCACTAATAATTGACAAATAAATTCCATGAGTACATTTCTTTTATTAGGGACCAATACTACAAGGTGCTCCGTAACATGAAACTCGTCACTGAACCTCGGATCACAACAGCATGCTCTGCAGTGTCTGTGCTCTTGTCATTTGCAAAAAAAATCCTACAATTAATTGGTAAACATTTTCGAGTTAACGTTGTGTTTTACATAACAAGTGATTTCCAAATTCGGCCATTAAATTTTAAGGAAGACTGATAGTTTCAAGAAGCCGCTGTTTGTCTATACAATGTATTACTGCTACCTTCATGACACTCTTATTCACTTACTTGCAGTCCGTATAGGGGGTTTTCTAAACGATAGTTTTTGATATAATAAAACAATACTGAAAAGCTCTCCAGTTTATTTTGTGGCAACAGTGAAAATTTTCTGCTTCCACTGGAATTCAAAGTTTATATTTCTTAACGTACCGTCTCTCAGATTCCCTTCAATAATGTATTAGACGCTGTATAACCCGCGACAATATGGTCCATGCATTTGCACAGAGAAAACACATTATTGCATTCCAACACAACAGCCTGTAATGGAAAATATGGAACACACATTTAGTTAAAAATTCGACAAAGGAAAATATTTGTTGATTGTTGTTCCGTTTCAGCGGCTCTGGACACCCTTGCAATTTCAAAATTTGTCGTTAAATTTACAGTGCATTTTGGTAGCCCTTAGTATTATTGCAGTTTACTCAACTGCGGTACGACGTATCAACAATACTGAATGTAGGAGCGTAGATAGACAAATAATTTTAAAGAATTTTGACTATCTTATTTTCCGAAAATTAAATAAGAGCTTTTAATGTTTAAATCTTAAAGTACGCGTATTGAAAATTTAGGTGACTGAAGCTTCCCACATCTACAGGGTAACAACTGATCTTTGCAAAGCGATAGCCCTAAAGTCCTATATGATATCTAAAATAAAGTCAGAAGCGAATGAACAAAAGAACAAAGAAATAAACAAACAGTGTGTCGGCCCCAATCTGTAATCAAAATAATATCAGTACGGTAGCAGAATAAAATGTTGTGTTGGGCCGCTACGTTGATAAACATGATTTACTGCTAAATCACTTAACTTTCTGCGCAAATGTAAGCTTAAGAAACAATAAAATACTTAAAATATTTCTTTAATTATACTAATACATAATTCGGAACCACTGCTGATTGTTCAGAGTATATATTAAGTACAATATATTTATAACCACGTCTAATTACTGAATTATTTAAAATTATATTTATAATCGACAATATTTAAAACAAATTCCTTCGTACCAGAATGTGTGTGTGTTTACAGGCACACACAGTTCATATAATTAAATATTAATTGTTCACACTCTCAAACCGTTACGTAATTCGCTCGTAAAGAGTTGTGTTATCTAGAGAAAGGGGAGTGCAGCAGACATAATCACGGTGATGCAACAAAACAAAGATTTGTGCTTTGTGTAAATCCTCAACTAATATTTGTTATCGCTGTCGGACTTCGAAGAAAATTCGAACGTGTCGAGATCTGTTAGCGGAAATGCCAATTACCAATTTGTTCCAACATGAGAATCAGGTTTATACATCTAGAAAGACAGAGAGTTGGGCGGACAGTCGGACAAGTATAACGACATCAAATGTAAATATTCGTAATGTCATTGTCAAAACGCGTAAAAGAATTCGAGCACCACATTTGTTACGATAATGTAAGTGTATTGTCCCACATATTTATTGAACGACTCATTGAAATCACATGCGACCTTTGTAAGAAGAGACGCATAGAGACAATGATTGATCAGTAATTTAATATTGCCAGAACTGTGAAATTTGTCCAAAAACTCTGCCAAAAGTTACATTCTTAAGAGCCTAGACAAAAATGTAGCTTCTTTTAATTGAAATCTGGGATTTATTTCTGGAATAAAACTGTAAATTCCTTCAAATTCGCCTGTTCCGGAATGCATTTAACAATATGTGCATTATTGAATAAGGAACAAGCATACTTTAAGCAGTACATTTAAAATTATAATTATTTTCCGTCCAGTAACAAAGGCTTCTTTATTATATATATAACTGAAAGTATGAAGAACGGTCTGTTAATACAAATCCAACAGTGACTCACACACATTCGCGAAAGAGGCTCACGACATTTTGTGTTGCTGTGCACAGAAATGGCGGCATTGATAAAAAAAGCGTACGACGTCTACAAATATGTTATTTATGAATGTCCAGGTAAGAAACTGTACATATTCACTGAACATGTCTCATAAACCTAACACAGGGAAGTGCAGAATTTCAAAATTTCTGAATTTCGCAATCCAAACGCAAAAATATAATAAGCTACGGATTTTAAATGACTTGTTTATAATCGCTAACACAGCATAGGAATATTCTTGAGGAAAGGGTCTCTAAATAATCAAACTATACAGTAATTTTAGTGCAATTTTGAGTGTCAAAATTCGAAGACTGCTGTCCACAGCTCGGTCTTAACTTTCTACTTCACAAATCCAGACTCGCGAAATAAAACGAACTGCTTTTATTAACCAGAAAGTACAATTTGAAATTGGTCAACAGTTTGTTTCAGAGTTTGTTACTGAACAATTTGTATAAAACTATTGTGTTTGTGTCTGTATGTAACTAAGAAAAGTTAATTTGTATATAACTGTGTGTTCAAACCATATCAGGTCTGGTTTGTGTACAAAACAAACACATCTTTTGAGGTTTGTGTGAGCATACATCGGTGATAACTCAGAACTGCATGAATAAAACCCAAGGATTTTATTTTTATTTATTTAGACCTGCAAATTTACAATCTACTCCCAGTGGAGCAATAAGCAATTGTGAGGTAAGAGACAACGGGAGGTAGTAGTCATCCATCGACCAGACTCCGACGGGCCACACGGGGCGGTATTCTCAAGTGTGTCGCCGGTCGCAATAAGAAGATCAGATGGCCATCGGCGCTTTAACCGCCGGGCAAATATGGGGGGCGTAGACAGGGTAGCAATCAGGGCATTGTGATGTCCAGCCAGCCGGCTGTGGTAGAGAAGGCAAGATCTGTAGATCTCCGCTGAGACGAATGGTATACGAAGGTCGGTATGCAATTGGAGATTGGAGACATAACAAGGGGCGTTGGTAAGTGAGCGTAGAATTTTGGATTGGAGACGTGGAATGATTTGCGTGTGAGAGGGCTTCGCACAGCCCCATAGCTGGATTCCGTATTTCCACATGGGCTTGAGGATACATTTGTAAAGGAGAAGTTGGTTTGGAAGAGACAGATGGGAGCGACGACCTAAAATCCAGGACATGGCTCGTAGTTTGAGGTTTAGGTGTTGGCGCTTAGTTTGGATGTGTTTCCGTCAGGTCAGTTGGCGGCCGAGATGTAACCCGAGGTACTTAAAGTCGTGTTTTAATGGGATCGGGGTGGTGTGCAGAAATACACGAGGGCAAGTAACGCGTCGTGTGGTGAAGGTAACATGTGCAGACTTCGCCGGGTTTCCACAGTGTGAATCAGTTGTGGAGGAGGGTTAAGTGGCTCTGAAGGCGCTGGGATGCGACGGCAGGATCACGATACACCGCCAGGAGCCCCATGTCATCCGCAAAAGTCGTGATGGTTGTGTAGTCCGTCGTTGCTAGATCGCCGGTGAACAGTAAATAGAGCAGGGGCCAAGAACACTGCCCAGGGGGACACCGGACCTCACCTCGTAGCAGTCAGAGCACACGCCTTTATACCGTATCTGGAAGTAACGGTCGGTAAGGTACGACTGCAGGAGCAGATAGTATGGGCCTGGGAGGGAGGCCCTCAGTTTATACAGCAAGTCGATTTGCCACACTTGTCGAACGCCTGGGCGAGGTCAAGGAAGACCGCCGTGCACAGTGCGCGTTCCTCTAGGCTTGTCACGATCTCGTTGAAAATACGATGCACATGTTGAATAGGAGAGTGGCCAGGTCGAAAACCAAACTCGTAGCCGGGAATGAGGTGGGAAAGGTCCACATCGGACCGAAGTCTCTTTAGGTGGAGTTTCTCAAAAGCCTTATACGGAATGGGGAGGAGGCTGATAGGGCGATAAGAGGCCACGTCATGGGCCGGTTTTCCAGGATTCGGCAGCATTAAAATTTTTGTAAATTTCCACAGGAGCGGGTAGTAGGACAGGCGGAGGATACTGTTGTAGAAAGTGGTAAGGAGGACGACAGCCGCAGGCGGTAGTTCGTGGAGCACCTTCCCTGAGATGAGGTCATAACCGGGCTCCTTGCGCACATTTAGGCGCGCATTCGCTGCGGACACTTCCGTAAAGGGAAGGGTGTGATAGGGAGAGACATGGGGCAAGGCACGTCTAAGGAATCGGAGACCACGAGGTAGTGAGGATGAAAAGACGAGAGCGGCGTGAACACTTGGCGAAGATGTTCCCCAAGGGCCGTAGCCTTCTCGACGTCTCGCTTAGTCCAGCTACCATTCGATGTCCGGACCTGGTGTATGGAGACCTGGAGTCGTTTGAAACCTTGGTAGCCTTCCAGAGGGAAGTGTCGTCCGGCGAGGGTGACGTAATATAAATGGTAAAGGTGGCGTTCCGGGCGTCCCTTAAGGCGGCCTGTAAGTTCCGTTTCAGGCGGTTGTAGATGTCGCGATCACCCTGGTTTCGCGATCGTTGCCACCGGCTGCGGGCCCTGCGTTTGTCGGTAACGAAATTACGGGTGTGGAGAGTAGTGGCGTGTACCGGCGCCAGAGGCTTCCGAGGGGGAGGAGAGGAGTGCCAAGCGGCGTCCTGAACGAAGGTAGTAAAGTGATGCGTCGCGTCGTTCAACTCACTTCGTTGCTTGATCAGTAGGTGAAGGTCGATGTGAGTGGTAGTATAGGCACGAAATGCGTCCCAGTCAGTATGGTTTGTAGTAAGTGTGGGGGTGACCACACGGGAGAGGATATGGGCTCCAACGGTGGCAAGGATCGGCGAATGGTCTGATGACAGCTCGAACACGGGCTCAACTCGTATATAGCTAGCCGCTATACCTCAGGGGACAAAGAAGTCCAACAAGTCAGGTAACCTCTGATGGTCCGTCGGCCAATAGGTCGGTTCGCCAAGGCTGAAGTAGGTACCATGGCATCCACGGATGGCAGAGAGGAAAGTGCGTCCCTTGGGCGTGATACGTCGCCCGCCCCAAGTGGTAAGCTTCGCGTTCCTGTCGCCTCCGTCCAGGAACCGTGGACCCAGTGATCGGAAGAAATCGGAATATATGGCAGAAGAAGTAGCGTGGCACGGGGGACAGTTGACGGCAGACACCGTCAAGGGCCATGGGAGGGCTTCAAGGTGGAAAGCAATAGCTTGCAGTTCTGGTGTTTGTAGGCGGAGGTGTTCGTGGTGACGTACGGAGTTGCGGATTATAACAGCCGCGCCTCCGTGCGCGGTGTCGTCATGGTGTATTGAGTGGAAAACAGTATAGCGGGGAAGGCGGAAGACCGTACGGGACGTAAAATTTGTTTCCGAGATCAGGGCTATATCAATTTCATGCATATCGAGGAACGTTTGGAGTTCCAAACGATGCGAAGAAACCCCGTTGGCGTTCCAGAGGGCAAGACGTAAGGCAACGGCCATTATGCGGTAAGGCGAGGCAGGATAGCAGTGAGCATGGTGAGTATAGTGCCGGTCTGTTGAATCAGTTGGCTAAACAAGGTCTTGAACTTGGTGAGAAAAGCGGAAAGCTGTGTCCCGAGATTAACAACCTGGGGACCGGGGGCGACGGCATGGGAATACGAGGCAGAAGGGGGTTTGGGGGGTGGTCCAAGGGGTTGCGTGTGGGGTAGGGGAGGAAAGTGGCGAGCGTCGCCAGTGTCGACGTGCGGAGTGGGCATACGAGAAGTAGGGGTTCGGTGACGTGGGGCGGAAGCGCCCCGAGCTGTCTGAAGACGGCGGTAGACATCACATCCTTTATAGTTCGCTGGATGGGCCCAGCCGTAAAGGGCGCACGTCGCCGGGGTAGCGGGATCTTTGGTGCACTCTGCCCTATTATGGTCCCTACCACAAAAAGCCAAGGATAAACTACAGTCTGCTTTTCTATGGAACAAATGTAGACTCGATTTCACACTCGTATGTATACACCGTGATTAAATATTGTTTAACTGTTGTTTAATATGAAATTTTGCATAAGCAATATTAGGCTTCTCTTTATTTTTGTTTCTAATGTTTTAAAGTGTATTGTTCTACGTCATCATAACATACTTCATTTCCTTTCCTTTCATTTCATTTCATTTATTTAGTATTTCAGAAATAAACAAGAGTGGACAAAGAAACTGTCGTTAGATAACAACAAGCACAGTACAGATTGAGTACTGGCAATCAAATACATATGTCGATAATTTGTTTTTATAATACATAAATAAGGCAAATCAATTTTATACAAGGAAATGTAATCAGTTCACAGTATACCATCAATGAATACATACATAATGTACCTAGAAAGAAACTTAAAAAAAAACATTACAAAAATATTTGCCATAATGCATATAAAGAGACTTTAAATCAATATAGCCCATTAAAAAATAATGTGACACAGAACAGAGATAACGATTGGCAAAGGTTCTATTACATTGAGTAAAAACATTAAGTTAACTGAAAAATTTTTGAAGTAACTTTAACCTTATAATTATCAGCAAATACTTAGTATCCAATGTTAAATAATTAGAAATGTTTATCCCCTTGTAATAAGCTCATTTTTATACATGGTTAAGTTTCCTTGAAGAAGATATGTTATTTTCTTGTCTAGGGTCTAGGCTTTATATCTGTGTGTCTACACTACAGCTTTAGGCCTGGGTTCGTGTGTTTATTAGCCAGGGTTAGAAAAACATTTCTGTCCACATACATGAATTTCTGGATCTGTATTTTTGAGTATATGAAAAAATGTTATGTTTGGATTAGGACAGTTATGTCAGCGTTACGTCAGTTACAGACTATCGCAACCACTCCGTACATTATTGCGACTACAGCGGAAAGGAAGACATGGTCAAAGTTCAAGTACAAATTAAAAGTGTGTTGTAATGCTTACTGTTAAATATTCCTCTGTTTCGTTAAAGGTCGTGGCCTTCGATATGTTCGTGAGAAAACCACTGAGAGTGTAAAAGCTTACATCTCTATTACACTTACAAATAATGTAACAGATATTATAATTTGACAGCTGTTGCAGAATTAAAAGCCACTGCCCACTTTGTATATTATCCGGAAACGAAATACAATGTTATTCAGTTCGCTTTTTGGAAGAAAGTCGAGTGGAGGTCGACTGTTTTGCATGAATTTTTCTTGGTGTTCTTAAACACATCCAGGCTAATCCCGGGGCATTATACTGAAATAGACCACGACAGTTTCTTTATTTTTCATAATTTATTAATCATTCTATATTTTAACGTTCTGAATTCCACGAAAAACGTCGATAAATAAACAACATTAAATAAACAAATAGGGAGTCCATTCAACAACTAATTGTTAAAGTCAAGTGACGTAATGTAAAGTACGGTCGAAAATGCGTAATCATTTAAGGCATATCAGTGCAGCAGATATATAGCCCAACTTATTCCCAAACTCAACACAAGAACTGGGCCACTGTTCTGCTTCAATAACTGGTCGCACTTCACAGAAACGGAATGTTGAATGGTATTGAAATGTACCAGCATTTGAATGTTAGGTCTGCACTCAGGATCAGGGTCAAAGACAGGAAAAAAATTGAAATGCAAAGGAGAATGAAAACGAAAAGAAGATGGAGGAATATGGACATAAGTGCCATCTGGAGGGAGTAACGCTACATGCGAAACTGTACGCTCTAAAAATTTGAAGATCAATGCAATAAAATATATCCTTGTGTCAAACCATTGCTAATACTAAACATGCCAGGCAAATGCTTAAATACACGACTCTGCCAAATATTCCAATCGGACACATTTGTATTACCTCACAGAATTTAAAGGGTTACCAAATTCAACGAGATTATATTCCACAAAACTTCACTACTGCATGATTCATAAGCAATCTTCAAATGTACAAATAGCTAATGCACTCTTTTATTGTATTATCATATTTCAAGTATTTGATGAATATATGATATATGAAAAATCGTTGGCGTGCTGCGTGCAACACCACACGATAAATTCTAAGAAATTTCCTCTGGATAATTTAAAATCAAAATATTCCCATTTTCTTAAAGTCTCTTTTTTCTTTTATGGGATTTGACGACGGGAAATTAGTTCGAAATTTACCAGAAACACTCGCCATTTTAAATACTTGTCAAAGGTTACAAATTAAACGAGAGAGAAACACATCAAATTAATAAAAATTTTAAAAATTGTGTCCAATTTTCAAACAATGTGAGTTGATTCAAGGTTATTAAAATGCGAAACTAACACTGCCTTGCAATTACACACGCAAAACAACTATGTGATTCCACCCGTGTGTTGCCAAAATCTTTATGTTATTGTTGGAAACATGTTATGTGACTGGCCACCATGTTACAGATCCTCGCACAAAAGACTGGGTGCTGGTAAGTGGACCTGTGCCTATCCTGACGATCCTCATAACGTATCTTTACTTCTGCAAATCCGCCGGACCGCGCTGGATGAAGGACCGACAGCCTTTCAACCCCAAGTATGTCATGATTGTTTACAACGCGATTATGGTTGTCTTCAGCACTTGGATGGTATACGAGGTGCGTATTTGTGGTCTTGCCTCTCTCCCTCTGAAGTTTACCTCATTTACAACTATACAAACTGTCACTCATTAGGCACAACAATACATTTAATATACAAGTTAAAATACTTCCCCTGTCTTACTGTAGAGGCAGCACTGTCGATTCTTGGGTTCATTCGAAGAGTTGCGAAAAGCGATTATTAGCTTTGTCATGTCTGACTTTCCGTCCGATCGCTAGGAACAACTTGCTCCCATTCGACCGAATGTTATGAAATTTGATGTTTGAACGCTTCTGGAAATTCGGTTGAGAAATTTCAAATAAGATTAAAACCTAAGAGAATATTGGGCAATATACATGAAGAATTATTTACACTTATCCTTGCTCACTGAATTCTACATGGATTGGGAAATAATTTTTAAAAAATTCGGAAAAAATCAAAAGGCACATTACTGGTTCAATAATTTCTTTCCCGAAAATAATTCCGTTTATAAGAACATTTGTCAAATTTCGTCAGGGCCAGACAGGCCACAATTGATCACAATATAATACGAAGTAGGCTCTCTTTATGCTGAATAACTTGGCAAGAATACAGACATACACACCTTATATTAAATTACTTACTGCTTGTAAATGATAACAATGGTTACGCGAAAGCAACGCATTGTTTCATTAAACGTACATTTCCCCTTTTGTTAGTTTTACCTCTTCTTTAAAAATTTGAGAAAAAATTAATGAAAACAAAGGACATTATCAAAGACGATACATAATCTTTCTGGAAATGTGTACTTTTAAAACATTTCTCCAGTTATTTCTGTAGATCATATTGTCAGGCTTTCTGAAACAGACTTTTCCGTTAGTGATAAAGATCCACATTATTTATAAATAACAATCTCCAATAATATATTTGTGTAGCTTGCACACACATATAAATTTATGCTCACTAGCCCCAATATATAAACAAAGTGTTTCTTCTTTCAAAATGTGTTACAAAGCAAGTGTTTCACAGAAGATGATGCTGTGTTATAGGCCTTATATTTCGATATACTTACTGTTTCAGGCTCTTGATGCAGCGTGGCTGCGAGACTACAGCTACAGGTGTCAGCCTGTAGACTACTCGTACAGTCCTGAGGCCATGAGAGTGAGTAGCACATAATTACTAAACACCTAATCGCAAAGAAGAAGAGAAACAATACAGATTACTGCACATTGTTGAACGCAATTATTGATATTCAAGTTTCTTTAACTTTGCAATTCCTTATAAGGAAGTCACACAATCACGTCCACCTGTGTTAATGTTTTTAATATTTTATTTAAAGACAATGTTTTTGCTAATTGCTAATTACAAATACATCAGTGATTTGTTTCTCCCCAAGGCTCAACAACCCCTAATGGGGCAGGGCCTGTTCGTTATCAGTTCTTCAGAATTATATTCAGAAACATCTCAATAAATAGGATTGATCTGAAAAAGTGATCAGCTTGATGTAGAGATCTCTTACAACAAACACAAACCCAACAGGCAGAAACCCACGACCCCGATGGGACTCGAACCCACTATCTAATTAGGGAGCGACCGCAAACCAAATTCTTAGACCGAACGGCCACTAGAATCGACTTAGTTCATTGATTGAAGAACAAATCCGCAGCAATTGTGGATTCAAGTTAACAGGGAGAAATCGAATCACGGTGATGAAACACGCCCGTGTGCCAATTTGTTCACTGAAAATCCACACATGATATGGATTGAGATCGAACCCGGGTCTGCGTGATAAGACTGTCGACCATTCGCCTCAGTTCATGATGCGTTTAAC
>Ga0123352_10020430_pt1 | contig 10549 bp, 6 predicted proteins | sample TergutLab28metaG_FD_89700 | JGI IMG/M metagenome (GOLD analysis project Ga0123352, IMG submission 89700) | Labiotermes labralis P1 segment gut microbial communities from Petit-Saut dam, French Guiana - Lab288 P1 | ecosystem: Host-associated > Arthropoda: Insects > Digestive system > Gut ... | reverse complement strand
GTGTGTGGGCGTGCGCATGTGCACATGTGTGTGTATACATACATAATGTGAATGAATATTTAAAATAACAATGAGCATCCTACCGAATGTAATCTCCATTGGGGTCAGCCTTGCGTCCAAAGCGCACTGGACAATAGCAATGAAAAAACTGCTGAAAGAAAGATGAACATGACAGCCACATCCACATGCCAGCATTCACAGACCAATCAGCATCCAGCAGAAGTTCTTCAAACACCTGTCCACAACACAGAAAATTGATATTAATTGCATAAAGTTAATTACTAAGGTTGTATGCAAAGTGCACTGTTTTCAACAATGATTATGTATGTTTCCAAGGACACAGATGTGACCTAATATCAGATATTCCTTTATAATGGTGCTACTGTACATGAATAAAGCATTACAGGCAGCTGTCATTTTATGGCAGGGTTACATTCCTGAAAAATGTTGTGCGAATCAAAATCATGCAAATCGAACACAGAATTACTATACAAAACAGAGTATTTCCTGGGGGTTAGGGGACTGACAACCTCCTCATATACGTATAGTGTATGACTATACCACTAGTGGACACATGGACCTGTAGAGTACACATGTTCTGTTTATACAGTATATATACTGTATATGCAGTATATATATATATACACACACACACACAGTATACTTACATTTCTATACAATATATGTATTTATTTCTAATGCAGTAAACAATGTAAGAGACTCACATTCATACTTTTTGGTACAGTTCATTCTGATAGGACTGTTGTAGTCTTGCTATACAAATACTGAAGTTCCTGACTTAGCACTTTCTTTAATCCTATCAGCATTATCATACACTACTATGAGCAAGCCTAACATGGCATATGTCAATGATTTGTTCACCTTTTTCAAGTAGGCTTATTACTTCTAATTTCTCTTCATCACATATTGTCTTTCCCCAGTTTTTCATTTGGATTGTACTAGGTAATGTAGATTTATGTTTCTCAATCAATTCCAATGCAGGTGAGGAGAAAACTAAATGAGCCACCTGCTTATGTCACCAACATAATTAATCCATACATATGACAGATGGTGTGGTAGTGACGTCACTTTTTGCTAGCCTCCTGCAGAAGTGCGGCCACAGATCAACCATGCCAAATCACATTACATGGAAGATTATCATGTAAATTGGAAAGGCTGTGTAAATTTTCACGCTGTGTTAAAGAAAAATCGCACAAAAAGATATCGCGTAAAAAGAGACCTGCCTGTACCTTCATCCCCTCTTCCCAAGAGATCCAGAGATCACCACGAGTAAGAAAGCATGCAACGGCATGCCGTGCTATATGATGAATCCATCCTTCCTGTCTCAGCTGTGTCATTATGGCATCAATCCATGGAAACCCAGTCTGGCCCTAGAAGTTACAACAAACTTTAACACAATATATACAAAATTTTTAGTGCTACTTATTTAAAACTCAATTACTGTGAGAATTAAATACATAAATGTGTAGGTTACTGGCACAAATTATGGGTTGACAGGACTAGGATAATAATTAAAGTACTTAAAAATTAGTTGTCATTACATATAATTACAAGTTTGACCTGAAATTATTCTTTGATATAACTACTGTATTCACATATGTGACCGTTTTCATGTTAAGGAAAGAGGAAGACATTAAGTAGGTCAGTATAATACCACAGGGGAAAATATTTTATTTCAGTATCTGGGGAGCCATAATATTTTAACACCAAAAACATACATCAGTACTAAACTCTGCAGAAAAACAATGACTTTAACTACAAATGGTAAAATCAAACCAAAAACTTCAGCAGTAAATCATATCTATTACAAAGACAAGGAGATAAAAAATTAAACACAAATGAAATGGAAATATAAAATGTGTAACTTTCCAAGGAAGTTCATAGGATGAAGTAGTACATATTGGGCCTAAGTCTTTCATGGTTCCATGTAATAAAATTGCAGGGAAATTCAAACAAAATGTGTGTTTGTTATAATTACATAAACTTAGCTACATATGAAACAGACTGTGGTGAAATCTGGTATACATCAAGATCAAAAAACTGATATCTGTATCAGTGTTTCTGAACTCGAACAATGCAAGTTGAATATGTCTTCTCAGTATAACAATATTTTCTTCGTTTAAGTGTTTACATATCTTAGTTATATTGCCATAACTGCTAGCAGAATTGTTGTTTTTGTACAAGCTTTTTGCACTGACTTTTTAAAGTATTTTTACGTTTTCTTTATATGTCAATATTCCAGCTTTAAATGTTACCACAAAGTGTGCTTATGGTGTCTGGAGTTTCAGACAGTTTTTGAAATGGGGTCTGCAGAGCAGAATTATTGAGACTTTCTACAGAGAGTTTAGTACCAGGAAGTTTGAGAAAAAGAAAAAGTACCTGATGGGTAAAAATCTGTGCCCCATTGATGAAAACAGAAATTTCTGAAACTGCTCAATATAATAACAAGAACGATTCTGGATAAAATAAAGCATTAAAGTTTCACAGTATTTCTATGTACAGTATACATATTCAAAACATACATTGGCCCATTTTGCAAGAGCCTCAGCATTCCTGTCCCATGGAATCTGAACACAAATGGGATTTCCACTCATTTTGTCAAAGTTTGAATTCTTTGTTGCTGCACAATAGAAGAACTCACGCCAGAGAAGTTGACCATGGAGTGAGAGGGGGGGGCATGCCTTCTTGATCTGTAACAAGCAATTGAAAAATTCAAGAAACAAGTGTAAAATTTCCTCATAGATTTTAATTTAATAACTGCCTAACAAGATGCGACTTATTCAGTTCATTACATTTCTATAGGCAGCTCTACATGTTTCGGGTGTTGACACCCATCATCAGGAGCTTGTACAACTGTAATTACAGCTTCTGGTACTGGTCAACCGGGTCTACTACCATCTAGAAAGTGTGTCATCCCCATTGTGTGTGTGAAACTAGGAAAAGGTATGTAGTCGAACACAACATAAGTTGTGTTTAACTACATACCTTTTCCTAGCTACTACCATCTGCTCTCGTTGAGTTGGAACTGATTCATGTGTTTCATACAGTACGTTTACCTACCGATAGTAGATCCTGTTGTTGAGTTGGAACTGATTCATGTGTATTGCATGGTAGGTATACCTACCGTATGATGCACATGAATCAATTCCAACTCAACAACGAGAACAGATGATAACAGATCTGGTTAATCAATGCCAGAAGCTGTAATTACAGTTATACGAGCTCCTGATGATGGGTGTCAACATCTGAAACATGTAGAGCTGCCTACAGAAATGTAATAAACTGAATAAGTCGCATCTTGTTGGACAATTATTCAATTCGATTCACAATGCACGGACCCATGTATATAAAATTCCACATAGATATGGTCTTTCTATTAAACTCAACATGAATACAGGAATACAGACTGCTAGTTCATAAAAGTTACAATCATACTAATAGTTGATGATATGAAATGGGGAATACAAGGAAGGAGATGCAGCATGACTTTCTGTGATTGGTACTGTTATAGATGTTGCATGACAAGAATAGGGAACACACACACACACAAATGTGTTCAGGAAGTTTGAAACAGATACACTGTAAATGAACATCAAGTGTTTGTTGCCATGGTAAACCCTACCTGTGAACTGATGACTATAATAACTGAAATTTACTGCAGTACATACCTTCTTATATAAATCCGTCAGTTGATAGTAGAATAACCTCGTAGAAAGGCAACCAAACCTTAGGTATGGACTCAGACCTGTTTGGCTAGCAAGTAATGACTGGGGTGTCATTTTAGGGCGACCAAATGATGCAACCCAAGCTTTTCGCTCAAGATGCCTCTCCAGTCTTCCCAATGCCTCTGATTCCCCTCCTTTCCATACTGGTGGAAGAAGACCATCTGTATCAAAACCTATGAGCAGACAAAAAGTCATTGTCAGTTAAAAGTATTGCTCATATGTTTGTCTTCCAAAGGATGCATAGTAACTAACAAGACTTTGTTGGACTATTGTGAAAGGTGCATTTGTGAAGATCTAGAAGAGGAAGCCAAGCATTTTTAAAGGCACTGTGCCAGATTTATGTGAAGATAAGGAAAACCACTAAAAAGTCAGACCAGTTAGAGTCATGGTCATGATCTGAACCACCACACGAAGTAGAAGCAGCAGAGATGCATATTACACTAATGCGTGTTTTTCAAAACCAGACCACCCATTTCCTCATACATCTATCAGATGAAATGAAATTAAACAAGAGATTATGTCTATAATGAGACTAGTTCCTAAAGTGACTTTGAAAATACAGCACACAGAACTTGTTTTCTGAGTGCCATGGAATGTCAACTAACCTAGTTCTTCTAGTGTTGGAACACCATACTTCTCATCATGATCTTCTCCAATGGGAGTGTAGGCACCATTGAGGAAATGTTGGTTGATAGTTGGTTCTGCCAGTGGTGGGGTTTCCATTGATGCCACTACTGTCTGGAATTGATGATAAGTCAGAGGGGCTTTCCCACCATTCTTCTCAATGATACTACAAGGAATAAAACCACATATAGAGATACTCAGAACCTGTGGTATGGTAAGTGAAGTAAACTAGAAGAGCTATACAGTATGAAGGTATAAACAATGTCAGTTTCATAACACCGAAGAATCATTTATCTCGTAAGGTTTTTGAGGCCTGTGTCTAATGTGCATCTCTCATAATCTATGTCAAGATGTTGAAACAGTTTCAACATACAATGTGGCCAATCTCTGCAAGTGAAGGTAACACACAAAAGGATCATGTTAATGAATGGGTTGGGTATTTTTTAACTCTTTAAATATCTCAGTTCATGCACACTGCACCACAGTTTGTTAACACTAGATTATTTAACATTTGTCTAGATACTGTATCATGACATGTTGAAATGTCTTTTTTGATAACGCAGAGTTTTCTCCCAGTATACAAATAGCAGTCAAATTTGACATAAACATAATATATATTAATTAATATTTAATGTTTATATGTTAATATGTATTGATTTTAAGTACAATATAATTTTATGAAAATGTGGAAACTTCAAGTCCCAATAACTATATTAACCTAATTTTAAAAAAAATAATAAAAAATAATAATACAATGCTTCTCTAAAGGTATGTGGCAATGGTTGCATCATTATGATACTGTACTGAATACTGTCCACTGTATGGGCATATGTTATATGTGGCACACATTGCAGAATGTCTAATGTGATATTCTTTTATTGTATGAACCCCAAGCCTAAAACTGCAGAGCACTTGTGGGATGAGGACTACAGAATGCAATGGTTCAGGCAGAAGTAATTCACAAAAAAGAAACTAGAATTATGAAGCAACTGAAAAATTCACATTCATCAAAACAACAAAACATGTCATCAGTGAACCAAGCCTAGATGTGAGCTCCATATGGGTCCATCTGTTATGTGACAGGAAGTCACCAGAAGCATAACATACTGTAAGTGTCTATGACCTATTTTGTTAAATTTGTTGTTTGGTGTTGTTCTCTCACTTATTCTAATGGTTTCTGTTTCATGGGTTCTGGCTGCACGTACTTTTGTTGTGTAGAGGGCTTTTGATTAGTTTGAAATATTTTGTAAGTTGGTTTCCATTCATATTTCTCATTGTTGGTATTCAACATTTGCAGTTTATGTGTATATCCTGTCCAGAAGTACTGTCAGGGGAAAGGGATCAGCAAGAACTAATGGAACAAACAATAAATTTTATAATATTACTTTTACTAGTGAAGGAAGCAGAGCAAGCTTCAGAAATGTGTATATGAAATATGCCTCTGACATTGAATAATGTCCAATGTAATATTCTTATAAAAGGACATGCACATATGCAATTTAAGGATACTGTGTAGTTTAGTTATAATTTAAAGCAGGATTAGGTCGAAGATAGCTCAAGTGCTGATTTAAGAGCTGTAAGTTGTCTATCTAGGACATGACCATAGGTACCCCAGAAATGTATTCACAAGATTCTTTTATTACTCTTTCTGGGCAGCAGCAGTTCACCAACCTGTACTTGAAGGAGAGTAAAGGACACTATGGAAATTAATTCCAGTATCATTTACACAACAATGACCTGTTTCCTGGTGGATCACATTTTTTAAGTGTAGGAAAGAGTCGCAGGTGAAAGCCACTTACGTTTCGAGTTTGTACAAGGTGTGAGAAACTCTTGATATAACAGAGATGCCAAGTTCTTTGCACATGGCCATAATATTCTGGTCGCGGACCCGTCCAAAAGGTTCGGGATCCTCTTCGAATGTGAGGGTTGTAGTGCCCCATTCCTTACAAAAGAGGAAGAACATGTTAAATAATTATGTATAACGTATTCACTAATCTTAGAAAATTAAAGCACTGTTTTGAAAACTCCTTTCCTTAATATCTATGTAATTCATCTGTATGTGTCCATTTCTAAACTGCACTACAACATAATATTCTGAGGAATGTTATAAGAATTTCCAGTTGGTATCAATGACAGTTTGTGCCTTTCTAGATAAAACAGCCAAAAATTAAAACAGTCTTTTGTGACAATATTTGTGATACAATCTTACTGATAAATATTTCATCCGTTGCTAATGACCAATCCAGTGATTCACTGAATAGTTTTTCATAACTCACTTTGCTGGCAAAATATCGGTTTTAAAATAAAATAATGAGTAGTATTTACAAAATTACTGTCTACCCCCCATTGAACATACTCTGAAAAAGCACAGTTTCTGCCTCAGATGTTCAAAAACAGTAATTAAGGGCATCCTGTATTTCATAATAATTATGGGCTAAGTTTCTGATGCATTCATGTTTATAAACATAGTTTCCATCTCAAAATAATGAAAAAAATTGAAAACAAGCATTTTTATGAATACTACTTATAAGCTGAAGAAAATAAGGGACATACTGTGATCTTCATGGCATCAGAACTGCAGAGATAGACGAAGTATGTATTAGGAATGAGAAACATTGAATAAACCTTCCCCCAATAGCAAGATAATTTGAAAGACTACACAATTATTCCCAAGGGGATGCTAACTTATGTTAAATGAAACAGCATCATTCAGGACATATGAACATAAGTGCAGGGCCCAATAATGACAGCGTCACTCTGTGACTTCAGCAATTGTAGCAAAACTGTGGCAGGTAGCCTGCAGCCTGCTCATAGACATGCAAGACTCCTACACATAGTAGAACTGTCCACCTGGTGGCAGATGTAGTTTCAGGGGGGTGTGGTATGTGAGGAAGTTGATAAAAGTGGGGAGGTAGTGGTTCACTTCGAGCAGAACCCTATTAAACAATTTTAGCTGAGATTAAAATATCAGTAGATGATAGAGACAACTGCAAAGAAAGTCAAATTTTCTTTAGTCTCTCTCACACACCGTATCGGAAGATACATGCGTCTACCAAGATATTTTACTAAGAATGATGATACTAGGACAATGCATCAACCATATGATGGTATCCATCTACCAGACAACATGGTGTAGTAACTGAGAAGTCCAAGATATGAACAGAAGATCAACTTTGTCTTTAATATTTAAATCTTCCATCAGAGAAATGCCTCAATTAAATTCCAGGGTTCTTAGAACATGATTTCGAACTGTTAATATTTTACTGACATGAACAAAATTGTGGCATTACTTAATCAGCTGTATCCTAACATTTTTCTGCCAAATATCAGTGTTCCTTTGTGGAAACTTTCCACTTGCACCCACCATACAATTCCTCTCAGCAATTCCCTATACATCTAGAACAAATCTGGCACTAAGTGGCACTGAGAGAAATCGCCCACAGCCTAAGTGAAGACAGTTGATCACACAGAGGAATGAACCTATATTTAAATGTATGTTCATTATACTAGGCAAATACATAATTCTAAGTTAATGGTTTTGCCCACCTGTTTTATATTAGGGGTGAAACTAGGTCTTTTGCATTAAATAAAGGGTAGAGGTTGAAAAGGTCCAAGAAAAGGGTGCTGAAGAAGATACTGGGGCCTAAGAGGGAGGAGTAAAAGGAGGTTGGAGAAAACTGCGTAATTAGGAGCTTCATGACTTGTACTCCTTACCGGTATAATTAGGGTAGTAAATAAAGGAGAAGGTGATGTGCAGGGAATGTGGCATGAACTGGGGAGAAGAGAAATGCATACAGGGATTGGGTGGGGAAGCGTGAAGGAAAGAGACTACATGAAAACCTAGGCATAGATAAAATAATGATAATAAAATGAATCTTAAAGAAACAGGGTGGGTTGACATGGACTGGATTTATCTGGCTCTAGAAAGAACAAGTGGTGGGCTCTTGTTATTACAATAATGAACCTTTGTGTTGCATAAGATGCAGAAAATATCTTGACTAACTGAGGAACTGTTAGCTTCTCAAGAAGGACTCTGCTCAGCGATATTAATTACTTTGTTGAGACTGGGATTAAGTGCATGCCAGAATCACCTTGAACAGTTTTGGAAGAGCATCTGCTGGTTGTCCACGAATTACAAATAACCGAGAGTTCAGTTTGCGTAAATTTTGATCCAGATCTTCCAGACACTCTAGCAGGAATCTGAAAAATAGGATTACAAAACACATTATCATAAATTGAAAGTCATGAAATGTTCATATTATCAGCTCATAGATTCGCCCATTTCACATGAAATATATATACTGTGCAGAACATTTTATTTAATGTATCTCTTTTTATTTTCAATTTCATTGCAGTCAGACATGTCATCAAATTATGAGAGTCAAGCACAAAAATTCATAACTGTGGAAAGACTGTCATAATAAGCCACAAAAAACCCTACATCTGAATGTAGAATGAACTCAGTATTTGACCATTATGAGTATTACTTCAGAATCTATAGAAGTTATAAAAAGTGTGTCTTTTTTCATACCTGAATTCCTAAGTAATGCTGAGCCAGATCACTACATTACAGCTGCTGCAAATGTGATAACCCTTTATTGGGTTCACTGCATGTTCTATTATCAATAATGTTCTCTCACAAATGTATGATAGTGGATGCAGCATGCGTATCATAGTAACTGTACAATTACGTTAAATGTAGGGACTGAGTCACTGACATTGTTGTTAAATCAACTACAAACAAACGAATATGCAGAGAGAGTACTTTTGAAATCAGGCAAAGAATGCAAAATATATATTTAGAAGTTTAAGTAGGCCCTTGGATAAAACAGTTCTTAAAATGAGCAAACTATACCAAATTCGAAATGGTATGATAAAATTTAGTGTAGGTTTAACATAATTAGACTGATGCTGTTACTTGCAGATGGATAAGGAACAGACAGAATGAAGCTAATATGTGGCTTGCATATTTGTCTGGCAATTCCTAAGCCCATTATTTGTTCACTTTCACCTTTCTTTTGACACTATGTGATCTCATTAGTTGATGCAGCATTTACTGCACTGCTGACTTATATGGGAGGTACATCTGACTACTAGCACTAACTGAATTTGTTTTATGGACTGATCACTACCAATTGGACTGTTTATACAACACGTACAACAAGCGTGTCGCGTAAGTTGCCGCAGCCTCACGGCGCTCAAAGCTTGTCACTTTTAACAGATTTACTGTAAGGATGTCTTTTGGGCTGGGGTTCCGTAGGACGTAAAGATTATTCAAGTACCTGATGAATATTAGAGGTGGCAGATGAAGCTTTCTCTGGGCCTATACGCTACGCCATGAAGACCTATTTTTAAATCGGAACACTTTTCCTATATCGAAAAACATTTAAGATTTCACGTCTGGATATCATTAAATAAGACGGGGGATATGTGAAGGTATGACTCAGTGGATCATAATGGGGTCGAACAATGTGCTTCCCTGGTCATTAAATATTGTATTCCGTGTTAGCAGGAATTTCGTTAATCAGGCGAATGAAAATCTTCAGACGACAGAGCTTACACTTGGAATCACAATTCAGTACGGATATTTTACACGTGTCTTTTTGCTAATTAGCATACCTCATTGACTTTTATATACACATTACATAAACATGCCGTCTAAAGAAAACTGCACTACAGACGTCATACTGAACAGCGAGAAATGAATTTACTTGCTTTTATTTAATGCGTGCTCTAGTGAAAATATTTCCAATATTTCCAGTAAACCTTAATAAGACTTATACTTGATGGTGGGTATCTGCGTTTAGTACTGTGAACCATTGTCGAGAAAACAGGTAAAGTACAATTTAGATTTGAATAAAGGTTGACCAACTAGATGACACTTGCTTTATTATCTACTGCTCAACATGTTTCGGACGTTAATACGTCCATCTTCAGGAGCTTGCGACTACATGTTGCGTTGTGTAGGCTGACTTGGGGCGTGCTGGTGTTATGTAGCGGGATTGTCTGTTGGTGATGTGGTATCCGAGTGTAGGCTGAACCTGCAGGCTGAACCAGTGGTTCAGCCTGCACTCGGATACCACATCACCAACAGACAATCCCGCTACATAACACCAGCACGCCTCAAGTCAGCCTACACAACGCAACATGTAGTCGCAAGCTCCTGAAGATGGACGTAT
>Ga0123352_10020429_pt1 | contig 10549 bp, 6 predicted proteins | sample TergutLab28metaG_FD_89700 | JGI IMG/M metagenome (GOLD analysis project Ga0123352, IMG submission 89700) | Labiotermes labralis P1 segment gut microbial communities from Petit-Saut dam, French Guiana - Lab288 P1 | ecosystem: Host-associated > Arthropoda: Insects > Digestive system > Gut ... | reverse complement strand
CAGCTCAACATGTTTCGGGCGATACTTTCGCCCATCCTCAGGAACACTAGGCTGTGTTTACAGCTTGTGGTATAAAGCACCGACGATGCTGCCTGCTGGTGACCAGGATGCGGTGGAACCGCTTCCTGGTCACCAGCAGGCAGCATCATCGGTGCTTTATACCACAAGCTGTAAACACAGCCTAGTGTTCCTGAGGATGGGCGAAAGTATCGCCCGAAACATGTTGAGCTGATTGAAATTATTATTGTTGCATCTAGTTGGCTGTTTATACTATTATATCAGTGATGCACGGTCACACAAACATCAAATTTCTACATGGCATTTAGTCTGGAGTTTGTGGTGGCGGTTGTGGTTTTTTTAAATTTAATTTTACAACACTTCTTCATTTGATTAGAGGTGTTATTTAACCCTTTAAAGACGAGTGGCAGACTGTTTTATTTAAAGACCCAGTCCGTACCGCGCAGTAAACACTTTTCATCTCGGCTATAAAAACCAGTTTATGGTGTAAGTGGCACAAGTCGCTGTTTGTTGTCAGATAAATACAAAACACTTAATTACAGTGTGTGCAGAGCGTACAGTTGTTGAATGTTAAACCTGTTGGTGCATCACGTAACCAGTAGGCTTTAAAAGGTTAAATTCAGGTTTTATATGTAGGCGGACGAGGCGGAACAATGAAACTGAATGCTGAAGGCAGGATTTGGGGGACGGGCTGTCGTTCGGTCGATGGTACCTCCGCTTGCCGGTAGTCGATGAAGATGTTAAGTGAAATGATGTTAGACCTTAGTCCGACCGGGATTCGAACCGACCACATATTCAATATAATCTGATAGTTGACAAAGATTTTGGAAGAGACGGTTGCAGGTTGTTACTTTCGTACTATCCGGTCTTTGAGTGGAGTACAGCAACACTCGGGGCCTCTGCTTTGTCGGCCCTTTGTCGAGATCAAAAGCATATACTTCTGGAATGCGTGTCGACGCGTTGTGTAAACCGCATGCTGGCATTGGTTGTAGCTTGGACACTCCAAAACATCTGATAGGTGTAGTTACACACAGCTGTATAAACTGAAATACCAACGGAAATGCAGGAAGCATGTGGGAAGAGTAGAAGAATATTGCCTGCCATTTTTGGGTTTTGGGGATCATCCGAGCGGACGCCATGATCTAGGGAGACCAAAACAAAGATGGAGAGACCAGCAGCGTTTTACAGATCAGGGACAGGTCGTAATGGACCTAAACCTTAACAGTTCCTAATGATGATTATTATTTATTTGATGTTAATAATTGAATTTCGTGTCATTTATTAAGTATTGCATGGCTGTAGTTCAGCACCTATCGCCGAACTGCGGACACGGATGCACTTGGTGGTCCCTTAGTTATTTTCAAGTGATTCGGGCAGAGAAGAGTTTCTGGATTAATGATCTGAATAAGATATTTATTATACGTGTTGCGAATTTGAAGTCATTTGTATTGTGAGCCGTTGTGTTGAGAGCGCGGATTTAGTTAAATCTGGATCCGGATTTTATGCTCAACTAATAGGCACGAAAATTACATTTTACTCTGAACTTTCACTTTTACCACAAAAACACGAAATTAATGGAAAGGTCCACATTTCGGACGAGAAATCATGCGAACAGGTTGGTGGATACGACCTCAGAAGTTCCTTTTTAATTTTTGTGCAAGTACTGCATGAAAATGTGACATTTTATTTTATGTGACAGTGTTCTGTTACATATACGTACACTGTCACTGAAATATTCATGTAGATGTATAAATGCGTACGTAAGCTAGGATAAAAGGGTTGTAGTGCTGTTCTGCCCGAATGACTGATAAATTCTCCCTTCGATTTATGAAAATGTATGAACCTTTTAAGGCTCAAGGCCAGTTCCCGGTCCGTGTGCAGTAATATGTGCTTGTTTGAACGAACGAAACAGGCACAAAGTTGTCTGACTGAATACTAGATGAGGCAGACACAGGGCGAAGGAACGTAAAATTCTGTCTACTGCCACAAGGAAGATCGCCCGCAGCGCGCTAATTTTCCATGCCGAGTTTTCCGACGCAGAATGCATATAGAGTCCCCGTGCAGGAGGCTACCAACCATACATGTTTCAGAATGTACAGAAATTAGATTTGCAGAAACGCGGCTTAAAAACGTCTGCGACTTGCGGAAATGACTCTGCTCACTGCATTACTGAAGACCGTATAAATTATTTCGTACTTGCACGGGTTGTAAAAATGCGGTAACACGTCTGATATGTGTAGGCAACTGGTGGTCTACCCGTTCGAATCTCAGCTTCTGACTGGCCAATGTGACTGGTTTCTGGAGGGTTTCCTTAGTTCTTTCACTGCTTTATCATATGCTTCGCTTATCCACTGCGGGAAGTTTTATATGTATACATGTAGCTTCGAATGTGAAGGGAATTTATCATGAATTGTGATAGGTAAGGATTTAGCAAGAGGCGGATGTGGCCTGCCGCAGCCACGGGAGTTGAAGCTTGGGCTAATTTTCTGTTGTTGCCAGACCGATGTCGCCCACCTACGTTTCACATACTGAGGCAACATGAAGCAGTAATGAACGACAGTTGGGAACAAAGAACGGAATAACAATATGTTTATAGAGGTCTGAAGTTACATTTCTTCCCAGCTGCCGTTTGAATTTGTTTTCACTCCTAACCGAGAGAAATGCGAAGAATTGGGTAATGTGGGTGGAGTAACGTTGGCATTTGGTGGACAGTAAAATCTGGGCCTCGCAGTTTGGGTCTCGTATGTGGCAACGTTTCATTTCACCTCAAGCTTCAATTACTGTGGTCTCGGCTACATATGGGCAATGTACTGGACAGACTGTGGCCTAGTGCTAGAATACTGAATGAGGGCGAACAGTAAACCAGGCAAGTTTCGAACGGGGTACCTACAGGAATACAAGTCTAGGGCGTGTACACTATACCATCTCGTTTGTTAGTACCTTGATATAGGCTACTGAGCATGTCTTCCTCATGCTTTGAAAACTCATCGCAGAGAATCTACCCATCCGTTGACGTGAAGAAACTTTTGTGCTCTGTGTCTAATATATAGTTAAGCGACCGCGATAAGTTTCGGATTATGTTTGTGCTGTCACAGCATACACTGGGAAGTTTGAACATCCTCTAAAGGCGACGCGTTTAAAACCCGGAAGCCGTGGTTGCACTCTGTCTACTTGTTGCAGAGTGAGCACGTCTGCTGTGAATCGTACAAACACCAGATAAAGACGTACTGGATGAGCAGTTAACTTAAATTGCAGGTCCCCGTCAACATATAGAGGATTCCGACGATGGTAGCCTGTATGACATTTGGAATCAAGGAGTTGTTGAGCATCATGTGTCGTCGTGTATGTACTATGCAAATTAAAACGCAACGTTTCGGAGACACGATAAGTGTCCGTCCTCGGGAAAAAAAAGTACGGCGAACGCCTAGTTAGTTGGGCTGTTCCTATCGGGCCCAGCGTATTGAGTAGCTCTCATCACCTACTCCATATCACTCCGTTAATTATCTTTTGAACACGCGATTCTGGGCAAAGCCCAAAAAGTTAATAACATTTTTATGTCGTGTTTTCTATGTCAGGTAGGAACTTTCAGCTTCGTCGAACGTGTAACATCTTGTTGACCACAGTGCGGACCCCTTTCACGGAATAACAGCACACTTGCGTCAGTGACATGTCCGAATATTAGCAGACATGCATTACCCACGTGTCCGAATATCAGCGTACTTACATCAGCCACACGTCAGAATATCATCATCATCATCATCATCAACAACAACAACATCAAGGATTGGACCCTTTGATCCGTTCTGTCTCCAAAGTTACAGCTGCTCTCTCCAACGTTTCTTCGGTCTTCCAATTGTTCTCCTTCCTTGTGGTCTGTAGTAGTATGAGGATTCGGTTTTGTGGCATTCTTTGCAAGTGTTGAAAGCAGTTCCGTCTGTATTAATCTATCTTGTCTAGTATGCCTGTAATCTGTAGTTCGTGGCGTATGTAGTCGTTTACTTTGTGGTCATAACGGGTGTAGCCTGCCAGAGGTCTAAATAACTTCATTTCTGCCGCTTCAATTCTTCGTCTTTGTGAGGCTGTTAAGAGTCCAATTTTCTGACCCATATAAAAATGTAGGTAAAACTAAATTGTTGTATATTTTCAAAATAGTTTCCGTTCTCACTTTCCTAAAAATAGCTCTCTTAATAGTACCTATTAAGTGTAGAAATTTTGCTAATTTGAATCCTACATCATTGGAAATTGGTAAAATGTACTGCAACTTAAATAAGTAAGTTGGCTAATGTCAGCAAACATAAATTAGCCACACACCTGAATACCAGCAGACATACGTTATCCTCACGTTCGAATAGTGAATATCCTTTATCTTGAAGCCGAAGTCGCCATCTGTCGCCCATATGCAGAATTGTTGTAATACGCGAGTGAAAACATGGGCCAACTGTCAGTTCTCTGTTCGTTTTGCAGCGGCTGTAGTAAGAGATGTTTTCAGGACGGTATTTAGTACGAATTGGCGGCTTCAGTGCCGAGTAAATTCTACGTTCGGAAGCGCAGTAGTTAATCATAGGGATTTAAGTGCTTGTTGGTTGGGGCTTTGCGATCGAGTCCCTTTAAGATGTGTATAGCGCTTCGACTCAGCCTGTATTTGTTGCCAGCGTGATACACATAGTTACGACTCTCTGGAGACTCGCCCTTATTCTGTAGTGCGCGTACCGGGAGATAACGCAACAACTCACTTAGGCAACCCATAAATTGTTATGGGTTGTTTCGGAGTTTATTTATAGACGCTTTCGCAGCTACGCTTATGGCATAGGGTCAGCTAACTAACTGCATGTTGGCAAGGTTTCCTTGAAATGTTGATAGTCATCTGGTCAAAAAATGTGTCTCTCGTACGACATCCAAAAGTTCGGTAAGGAAATATCCTCAGGCCTTAACAATTCTGGGGCTCTCGCCGTGTTTTTCCTGGATTTTAAATTCTCGAATAAGCTCGAGAAACAAAAACTAAAAAAATGCGAATATTTTTAGTGTGACTTCGAACACTACGCAACGAACATATAATGTGACGTTTGTGTGACCGTGCATCTTCCATACAATAATATAAACAGCCAACCAGATGCAACTATAATAATTTTATTAATAATTTCAATCAGCTCAGCATATTTCGGGCGATAATTTCGCCCATCCTCAGGATAACTAGACTGTGTTTACAGCTTGTGGTATAGTGCATCGACGATGCTGCCTGCTGGTCACCAGCAGGCAGCATCGTTGGTTATTATTATTATTGTTGTATCTAGTTGGCTGTTTATATTATTGGACATTATAATATTTCTCACTGTATAGAGGCTGGACTTATTTCGCACCGCGTGGTGTTCACCGTAGGTACCAAGCGCAAATCTTGTAAATTTAAATTAGTAAGTCTTAATGTTGTGCTTATTTTATTCCTTGCTAATTTAGTGTAGTGTGAGCCACTTTGTTACAAGTCTGATGCGCTGGATAGGGAACACTTAGGATTTTTGTGTGTAGTTGCTATCACTGACCGTAACGCACCAAAATAAAAATTTGATCTTTGGATGAAAAGACACAACTTCCCGACTATGCACCGGTTTTATGCGCTTTGTGTAAACTACGAGCCCCTTAAGAAAGATTGTATTAACGCAACATGTGGCGTTGTTTTATGTAGGTCGGTTAGGGACAGATGCGTGACAATGTAGTATTTTAACATTTTAAAGTCTTCCATTCCGTGCATTTGGTTGGAATATTGAAAATGTGTTTAATGAGGAAGCAATATTTTAAATTTTATATTTCTATATTTGAAACTGTGGGCCGGGTAGCTCAGTCGGTATAGCGACTGAGCTACGGGCTGGACGGTCCGGGATCGAATCCCGGTGGGGACGAGATTTTCCGTCCGTCCAGACCGGCCCTGGGGTCCACCCAGCCTCCTGTAAAATGGATACCGGTTCTTTCCCGGGGCTAAAGTGCGGCCGGGGCGTGCTGCCGACCACTTACCCCCTTCTAGTGCCGCGGTCATGGAAGACTAACCACCCTCTGGGCGACACCGGGCCTGTAACGGGATCACTTTAGCTTTTTATATTTGAAACTACTGTATGCGCATTATTTGTATAAGTGTGTTGGACTCTACACATTCTCTTACCCTGGAAGAAGGGGTCCGAATACTTTCAGAGAGCAAATTCCTGTATTAAAATTTTCTAAAACTTCATATTCATGTAAAAAAGATAAAAAAAAGGTAAAGTTTTCAGGCCCGGTGTGGCCCAGAGGGTGGGTAGAGGTATAGCTCTACTCTTCCCCCACGGCACTAGAAGGGGGTGAGTGGTCAGCAACACGCCCCGACCGCACTTTACCCCCAAGAAAGACCCAGTACCCATTGTACGGGAGGCTGGGTGGGCCCCAGGGCCGGTCTGGAGGGGTGGAAAATCTCGTCCCCACCGGGATTCGATCCCGGACCGTCCAGCCCGTAGTCAGTCGCTATACCGACTGAGCTACCCAGCCCACAAATATTCATATACAACGGAGATAAAAATATTAGTAAATTGAGATTCTTCAATTGTGAATTGCTTCTGTAGTGACGTCAGAACAGTGTAGTGAGCTGAACATGCAGCGGCAGAAGAAGACAGTGGTCACGACGTTTTTCGAACAGAATGTGAAGTCGTTTACCCTGTAACCTCGACGGTAGAGAAGGATGGGTGGTTAACGCCACGCCCTGGCCTCCTTACCCCCGGGCATGACCCGGTACCCATTGTGTAGGAGTCTGGGTGGGTCCCAGGGCAGTCAGGTGCTGAAATTCTCATTCTGACCGGGATTCGATCTCCGGATGGCAAGCCCGTAGTGAGTCGCTATACCGACTGAGCTATGCCGGTCCCTGGAAAAGAATGCGCGTGACGTAAGTGTTAGAGAATTTAACTGAACGGAATGTAATCCCAATGGCTGACTTTACTCTTATTTTTTAAAATTTTCGGGTATTAATACCGAAGAATGCTTGTGCAGTTCCGTGGTCGATCAATTGTCCCCTCACTCCCCAACCCCACACTCGATCTGTCTAACATTAAGATAATTACAGTGTACGACACTGCAGTTCGACTGATTTCTGGCCCTAAGGGAAGCAAGCTCATCGAGTAAGGTTGTTTGAGAACAAAGAAGGTTCGGTTTCAAGCCGGAATTAATATTAGCAGGAGACGAGCATTCGCTCTTCTGGGGTGTTACGCACCGTAATTTGGTAGTTGGTTACCGTAGTTTTGGGGACAGCCTTGACCCTTGATGGGACGAATAAAGTAAGTAAGGTAAAGTGCACCGTTGTACAGGCCGTGCGGCCCATAGGGGGAGTAGAGATATAGCTCTACTCTTTCTTGACCACGACACTAGAAGAGGGTGAGGGGTCAGCGTCACGCCCCGGCCGCTCTTTACCCCCGGGAAAGACCCGGTACCCATTGTACATCAGGCTGGGTGGGTCCCAGGGCCGGTCTGGACAGGTGCGGAAAATCTCTCCCCCACCGGGGTTCAATCCCCGGACCGTCCAGCCCGTAGCCAGTCGCTATACCGACTACGCTACCCGGCCCACGATGGGACGGATAGGTTGTCCCGAAACTCCAGTAGCCACCCTCCACTCTCCACCCTACACCCGAAATGAGTGATGGCTCTGTCTACACCACGGCGGAAGACCCAAAATCTTGCTGTAGGAGAGGCTACTGAAAAACTTCTAATGATGAACTTTATAATTTGCGCGTTCACCAGTGTATTATTTGGATGATGAAGTGAGGAAGGGTGAGATGACAGGACATGTAGCAGGCGTTAGATGAAAGAAGAATTCGTACAGATTTGTAAAACTGAATAGTGTACTAGGCAAGTTAGGTGTATGTGGGAGCATAATTTGAAGTCCATCTTAAATAAATAGGGTGTACAGATGTGGGCTCAATTCGTTTGACTCTGGACTAGTCCTACTTGTGGGCCCTTGTGAAAACAGTTGCGAATGTTCGAACATTCGTGTTCTCTAAAAGTTGGGGAATTTCTTGACCAGCTGCCTGACCGTAGGCTTCTTAAGAAGAACTTTACTGCACGGAGATAATTATCACTGACTGACCTTTTTTTTTTCTTTTGGTGCATTTTTTAAATGATGTATGGTTTGATTTCATATCGATTATTGGAATTATTTCACCTCTGTGTTATCGTACAACTTTCTGTCTGTTCTCAGGTATCGAGACAAAGTTTGCTGGATCTAGCTGTAATGATCTGGTAACAACCGACGGTGCAGGTACAACAATAATCAGCGGTCATTTCGACAAGAGGATTCGCTTTTGGGACACCCGCTCAGATACTACCTCCCGTGATATTCTGCTCCAGGGGAAGGTCACCTCTCTTGACCTCTCGCGGGGTAAGTTCCCACATCACTGCTTTGTCGATATCCGGTACCACAAGCTATCGATATGGCTGTCCTCATTAGCCTTCTCGTAAATTGGATGCCGGAAACCGTTGTCTGGTTCAGAGGATGTCGTTATGCACAGGCTTTGCGATGGTCCGTTCCAAGATGGCTGGCTGCCCTTTGCTAGTGATGTGGAATGCTGCCATGAATTTGTGAAGCTGTTGATTGGTTTATCTTCTCTGCCGTTAAAATGTATGAGGTGCATAATGATGGAAAAGAAAAGTAATGGAATGTAACTGGGAGGGATTGTAACTGCGCTACGTGTTGGAAAAGCCTAGGGATCGTAGTTCAGTTCCTTATGTGGCAAATGGCGTTTCTGTACTCTTTAGCTTCATTGTTTCCGGCGGTATGCGGTCTTTGCTTACCACCATCCCTCCACCACCACCACCACAACAACAACAACAACAACTAAAGTAACAGTTTACTTGATATTATTTTTGGAACAGACAAACATAAACATGGTAAGAGGAGGGAGCTTTTAAACCAAATTGACAGACAGCTTGACGATTAGTTACAAACCCTTTGGCAGATAATTTTTAGGGTGATCCAACTGAAGACGGTGAAATGGGCATGTATGTGGCACTTTGGGAGATAATATAAATGCGTACATGGATTTGTTGGGAAACAAGACAACTTTGAAGACCTAAGCATAGGTGGGGGTAATAAAAAATGGATATTACATACATAGATGTTGAGGGATTGAACTGTGTTTTTCTGGCAGTGGGTAGTGACAGTAGCACGATACTGAACCTTTGGGCGAGGTTCTATAAAATGCATAAAACTTTTGACTAGCTATGGAACTGCTAGCTTTTCAGGAAGGACTCTGCTCCGTGGACTTAAATAGGTACTGTCTAAGTTCTCACTGATTATTTACATCAGAAATAATTGCTAATTAGTTATAATCCGATTTATGTGGCGAATATTAACTTTGAGTCCTTAGGTGATTTTCCTATACCGCCTTCATTTTATAGATCTTCCTTTAGTGGAGTGCTTTGTAATAAAAATGTTTTACATATACACACTTATGACTAGCGGACATTACTACAAACGTTTTTAATTGTCAGTATCACAGCTCATTTTCCTCTGTGTATTTTATGTTTTCCCTTCCTGCTGAAAAATTACTGAAATAAAGTGTCAGATTGTCCGTAAGTGACATACGCCTCTAGTTTTGTGTGCGTACAGGAAAACGGTTCATACAAGGGACAATTTTACTGGTGCAGATAGTAATTTTAAAATATGAATTGTATGTTGAATATGAATCGTGTAATTGTCTTAACGTTATTAAATGTGTTCAGCCTTTGTCACGTGTTTAGTCCTGTTTATGACATTGCAGTTTAGAATGAGTGGAGTTCTGTTGAATTGCCAAAACTTTAATATGTAGCCGGTTTAAAAATGAACATTTTATGTGGCATGTCTGTATGCGATGTAGACTGTCTACATCCACAAAGTGGTCTCTTGGTTTTCAGTCTTTTCTGTTTTGTTTCATTTGCATGTTTACATTTAGTTGTTGCAGAATGGATTTCAAACCGTTTAATATCCTGATGCGTACAGTGCGCTCCTCGTTGTAGCATTGGCGGCAGATTGAAGAAGAACATTGTATCACATTCTGTCAGCTACTGAGCATTATATAGATTTAGGTAGGACGCTGTATGACATTCTGCCAGCTACTGACTGTTTATAGATTTAGACAGGACATTATATCACATTCTGCCAGCTACTGAGCGTTATATGGATTTAGGCAGCACACTGTATCACATTCTGCCAGCTACTGAGGGTTGTATAGATTTAGATAGGACGCTGTATCACATTCTGCCAGCTACTGACTGTTTATAGATTTAGACAGGACATTATATCACATTCTGCAAGGTACTGACTGTTTATAGATTTAGACAGGACATTATATCACATTCTGCCAACTACTGAGCGTTATATGGATTTAGGCAGGACACTGTATCACATTCTGCCAGCTACTGAGGATTATATAGATTTAGATAGGACGCTGTATCACATTCTGCCATCTACTGAGGATTGTATAGATTTAGATAGGACGCTGTATCACATTCTGCCATCTACTGAGGATTGTATAGATTTAGATAGGACGCT
>Ga0123352_10020426_pt1 | contig 10550 bp, 2 predicted proteins | sample TergutLab28metaG_FD_89700 | JGI IMG/M metagenome (GOLD analysis project Ga0123352, IMG submission 89700) | Labiotermes labralis P1 segment gut microbial communities from Petit-Saut dam, French Guiana - Lab288 P1 | ecosystem: Host-associated > Arthropoda: Insects > Digestive system > Gut ... | reverse complement strand
GGCTGAGTGGACCCCGTTCCAGACCCACTACTACTCAGAAAATCTGGTAGCGCCGGGGATCGAACCCGGAACCTCTGTATCTGTAGCCAGAAACTCTGACCACTAGACCACAGAGGCGGTCGTGTGAACTACATAGATTTTAAAAAGCATGGTGCAACGATAAAAATTAAAAAAATAATACTCGGATATTTTATGTTTCCCGAAACTTCGTCCATTTGATGTTTCTTTCTTGATTTATTGCCAAACTTTTACAAACCTGAAACTCACTTGTTTTTCTGATTTCTAATATTTCCACAATCTGATATTCCTCTGCCGTGGTCACTGCCGAACTGATATCTGATATCCTTCACTTGTCATGAATGCCAAAAACTCATCAACCTGATAGCCGGTTATTTTTCCGACTCCTTACAACTTAGTCAATCTGGTACTAGTATGTTTTCCTCACTACCAGCAGCTTGTCAGCCTGAATTTGGTCTCTCGGCCCATTCACCCGAAATTTCATCAGTCGTCTGCTCTTGTTCTGGCTCCAAAATTTTCATCAGTCTTGATATTCGATACTTGTCTTGGCTTTCAGTTTTCCATCAGCCATATATTCTTAACTTATCCTGACTCCCAGTATTGTATCGGCTTTCTGTTCTTCTCTTGATCTGGATTCCGAAATTTAATCAGCCCGATATTCTATTCTTGCTTTGGGTGCCTCATTCATACCAGCCTCATATCTATCCGTTATCGTGGGACCCCAAATTTTATTAGCCCGGTATTCGTCTCTAACACCGATTTCCGAAATTTCATTTTCGTCATATTCTTATTTTTCCTGAGACAAAATTCATCACCCTTATGTTCGTCTCTTGTACTGGCACCGAGCTTAACATCAGTTCCGGCACTTATTCTCCAGTCCTAACATTTATACCGCCGATGATGGTAACTTGTCCCAGTTGACAAACTTTTAACGGGGTAATGGGGTGGTAATTGGCATTTGTCGTAGAACCCCTCCCCCACCCTTCCGATATTCCTCTCTTAGCCAAATTTCTCTTTCATACTGAAGTGTGTGTGAATAGGCAGGCTGTTAGGACGAAGAGCCACCCGCCAGGGCTGGGCGGGTCAGAGCGATGCAAGAAGAGGCGTGGCGGGGCGACCGTACTCTGGAGGCCTCGGGGCGGATGAGACTGGACTGGATTCCGATTCCATCTTCAGACAACGCGGATTTTCTTTTCGCTCTGCATTTAACTCGCATGCATAAGACACTGCTACTGTCATTATAGAAAACATCAATCCAACGAAAATTGGGACATATTTATAAAGATAAATTCCTCTGAAAACCCAAACATAGTTGTCTGGTTTAGCAGTCTTAATGGAAGTAATATCCAACCTGTCGATCACAACATAAATTTTGTCAGTTGTTAAATCACAATTTACAACATGTTTCGGCCTAAACAAGGCCAGCATCAGGTTACGATATTGTAAAATACTTACAGAATATTACGTAGCCTGCAACAAAATTTCTATTAAAATTAGATCTTATTCTTTATATTAAAGATAATTTTTATACGATTTCATGTTGATTCGTGATACATTGTGTGTCGAAAATACATACAAATCTATTTACAGGATATGAAATATTACTAACAATGTAATCAGAAACCATGCATAAAACGTGTTTTATAAATTTTAAGATATAATCCTCCATCTACCAAAAGCAGATATAGACCCATAACAGATTCTTCGTGAAGAGGTCGTATCGAGATTTGATGTCAAAATTGCTTATTCGTGAAACGTTTATCTGGAAGTTCTTAGACATTTGACAGATATATTCTATTTATAACACACATCAAGATGTGCATTTTAAGATGATAATGTGTGTATGGTTAAAGTTCGCCTGTATCTAATGGAAGCTAGTGGAGTAATATTTAACATCGTATAATAAACCAAATTTGTATAGTCAAAGCACAGCTGTATTTAGACACATTAACCCTGTTGTCTAAATACAGTTGTATTTTGCTGATAAAAATTGTGTATTTTATACTATTGTAACACAATGGAATGTCGCATACAAAGAATATTTCGCCCATTCTCTAGATAGAGCTGTATGTGTTTTCGACACGTATTACATCATATATCGACATGAAATTATACAAAAAATTATTCTTAAATTTAAGGAATAAGATCTAATTTTATTAGGAACTTTGTTGTACTTAATTTTCTCAAAGAATTTTGTACTGTGATTCCTGACAGTGGCCTTAATTAGGCCGAAACATGCTCTAACGCCTGACAATATTTATGCCGTGAACGACGGTCTATATATTATATTCTTACACAATTATCACATGGAAATTTATAAACTAAAGCCTAGACAGTCTTCTCTGTCTTAGTGGTTACCGGACAGGTTGCGTTCGAAACTCTGCAGGAGCTAATCTGAGGGATTCTGATTTTTCTTATTCTTTTTGAGCAATGGTGGGAATGTACCTTAAAATAAGTCACAGATAGTTCTTTCCATTTCTACTGCCTAATTACGAATATCTTCACCAATCAGTCAGCACCACAATCAGTAGTTCAAATGGCGTTATTAAATAATTTCGTACTGAGTTTCTCTGTTGACTAATTTAAATACTAGCGGTTGCAAAGACTACGAGTTTGATAACGATGAAATCGGAAATGGATTCTTGGTACAAGCAGACATTTTTCCATTACTCAGAACGCAAAGACCGCTCTGGGGATCCACATAAAATGCGATCCAGTGAGATTCTTTCCTACGGCACATAACTTCTGGGGCATATAGTAGACCAAATCTACGAACGCATGGCTCTATACAGAGGCCACTGTTAGTAGTCACATGGAAATTTTGGGAAGATGGTGTCCCGATGGTTCTACCTTTCTACGTACAGCTGTAATTCTCTCGACCTGATTTTGGCCTGTATCAGTCACGTCAAAGCGCGTTGTTCCTAGCAAATTCTACCACTTGACTACAGTTACCAAAATAGGTTAAAGTTGTCTAATATGACAATTGTTTTTAATGGAATCTACCGCCATATCTCACTTGTACACTTCGACAGTATAATTATGACTATCAGATCTGGTATCAGATGAACAGTCATGTCATATGTAATGATTGGATTTTTGGACGACTTTTTATTAGGAAGATTTAATTTTAGTGGTTGGAGACATAATTTGCATGCTGTCCCCTTGCTTATACTTTGTTGTTTCAACACATCCATTATTTGCATAAATTGCTAGCAATAACGATAAATTTGACGCATCATACATGCGAATTCACAGCGTAACAATACAGTTTAGGTTTAAATCACAGTGAATTCCTCATTTGGAGCGCTCTGCTGCCTCCAAATTTTTTGTGCCCTATATTAAACTACCTCATTACAAGCCTGCACAGGCCCTTAGGATTGCAGGAGGTTGAGGGTTCCAGAATTTCTAGACAATCGGCATAGTGTCCTATACTTTCAATCTACACTGGGGCTGCTACTTTCGTTATGTTTGGAAATGATTAAACTCACTTGCAGTAAGTCTAAATGTGTTTTGGAAAGTTTATTTTTGTCATACTTGCCAGGTACGAGCAAAGTGGCATCTACTACCTGAAACGCAACAACTTCAAGACTAGGCCAGCTTCTGTTCCAGTTTGCGTTGAGTAAGAAGAAGAAGATTCTGAATTTCATTCTCATGAAAAAACTATGTGTCCTAGCACTAAGTAGACAGGGTTCTAACTGCCTTATAATTTGCCCACAGTCTTTCCTAGTGAATCAAGAGCACCCACTTCAAACACACCCGGATTTTCATCAAGCAGACCAGTCCATATCGCAAATCTGTGTCCTTTGCCTTCAACTTCAGAACAAGTCATACAATATCTTAGTTTTCTACAGCCGGTTCGGAGAAGATCATAACCGCCTTTACGCACAGGGCGGAATTGGTGAAAAGAAGAGAGAACAATAGTACTGACACAGGAATAACTGTCATAAATCCCTTTGTAAGAAAGTTACTACAAAACTAAAGGAAAACAGCAAAAGAGAAATCCCTGTCGCTAGAAGAATTATACCTAACAAATCCATTGTTAAAACAGAAAAAGGGGTTATGAAACCATCTCTTTTAATATCATGAGCCTTAGCTATTTCTTCGGAGTCAGAAGAAGACGATTGATGGGCAATAAAAAGAAGAGATGAAGCTGGTGTTCATACTATGCTGGATTCTTCCGTGAAAATCACGACGAAGAAGAATATCTAACGTTGGAAAACACTGTTTTAGCGGACTAATTGACAAGTACCTTCGTATGTAGCAGGTGTCTGTGATGACAAATCGCTGTTTACTACTACCGCTAAACGTGCCAAAAATCCTTTTTTTTTTAAATTGTAGTTAATAAACGTTCTTTTTTGGATTTCCTGAATCACTTGACTCTATTAAATATGAGAGACCTGTAGTACCCGGTAATAGGAACCACTCCGTATTACCTGCCGATTTACCTGTTTCGCAACATTGTGATTATCTCCATGGTGAATTATGTTCACGAAATAACGGCTATTGTGATTAATTCGCACGAGTAAAGCTTCGGAAATAAGCTACAAATTGTTTCGTTGTTATAGACTGCATAGTCACAGTAACAAAAAAAAGAAGCACGCTACTCCATATTGGGCGATTTTACTCTGTCCATGGAGAAAAAGGACAAACCACTGGATCGAGAGTCAAAGGAAGATGAGTGCCATTGTGCAGCAGTGTGTTACATCGCGTGCACTTGTAAGTGGGTAACAAAGATCCCATCCTGAAAATATAGGCCGTATTTTCCTGCGAAACCTACTATATTACGCATTGTTGTAACTCAGAACACAACAATAGCCCATGAATTTGCATCGTCATGAAAACATCATATCTTAAATTACAGTATTATCTGTTGGACGTGTTCTTCATTCAAAGGCCCACAAAAAGCGATACAGGGAGGTGAATTTTAAGAAGCGGTACCAGCTGAAAGGTTTGTGTGTTATCTAAAGAACCGGTATCAAATACAGCAGATACGTAAGTCAGAAACGTGCATTGCCTCACTTGTCGAATTTTAATTCTCTATACAAAACCTTTAGTATTTTCAAAGACAGCCGTACAAACATCGTCAATTCTTATAATGAAAGCCAACGAGATGCACTATTTCTCAGATTTATTTGATACAGTACTCTACATGTTTCGAACAAGTCCACTGTCCATCATCAGGAGTATCTCAACATTGTATACACACAATAGGTATTTGTCATGCTAGTTCTGTTAGCTTCTGCTAGCGTGGTCAGGATCCTGACCACGCTAGCAGAAGCTAACAGAACTAGCATGACAAATACCTATTGTGTGTATACAATGTTGAGATACTCCTGATGATGGACAGTGGACTTGTTCGAAACATGTAGAGTACTGTATCAAATAAATCTGAGAAATAGTGCATCTCGTTGGCTTTCATTATAAGAATTGACGATGTTTGTACGGCTGTCTTTGAAAATACTAAAGGTTTTGTATAGAGAATTAAAATTCGACAAGTGAGGCAATGCACGTTTCTGACTTACGTATCTGCTGTATTTGATACCGGTTCTTTAGATAACACACAAACCTTTCAGCTGGTACCGCTTCTTAAAATTCACCTCCCTGTATCGCTTTTTGTGGGCCTTTGAATGAAGAACACGTCCAACAGATAATACTGTAATTTAAGATATGATGTTTTCATGACGATGCAAATTCATGGGCTATTGTTGTGTTCTGAGTTACAACAATGCGTAATATAGTAGGTTTCGCAGGAAAATACGGCCTATATTTTCAGGATGGGATCTTTGTTACCCACTTACAAGTGCACGCGATGTAACACACTGCTGCACAATGGCACTCATCTTCCTTTGACTCTCGATCCAGTGGTTTGTCCTTTTTCTCCATGGACAGAGTAAAATCGCCCAATATGGAGTAGCGTGCTTCTTTTTTTTGTTACTGTGACTATGCAGTCTATAACAACGAAACAATTTGTAGCTTATTTCCGAAGCTTTACTCGTGCGAATTAATCACAATAGCCGTTATTTCGTGAACATAATTCACCATGGAGATAATCACAATGTTGCGAAACAGGTAAATCGGCAGGTAATACGGAGTGGTTCCTATTACCGGGTACTACAGGTCTCTCATATTTAATAGAGTCAAGTGATTCAGGAAATCCAAAAAAGAACGTTTATTAACTACAATTTAAAAAAAAAAGGATTTTTGGCACGTTTAGCGGTAGTAGTAAACAGCGATTTGTCATCACAGACACCTGCTACATACGAAGGTACTTGTCAATTAGTCCGCTAAAACAGTGTTTTCCAACGTTAGATATTCTTCTTCGTCGTGATTTTCACGGAAGAATCCAGCATAGTATGAACACCAGCTTCATCTCTTCTTTTTATTGCCCATCAATCGTCTTCTTCTGACTCCGAAGAAATAGCTAAGGCTCATGATATTAAAAGAGATGGTTTCATAACCCCTTTTTCTGTTTTAACAATGGATTTGTTAGGTATAATTCTTCTAGCGACAGGGATTTCTCTTTTGCTGTTTTCCTTTAGTTTTGTAGTAACTTTCTTACAAAGGGATTTATGACAGTTATTCCTGTGTCAGTACTATTGTTCTCTCTTCTTTTCACCAATTCCGCCCTGTGCGTAAAGGCGGTTATGATCTTCTCCGAACCGGCTGTAGAAAACTAAGATATTGTATGACTTGTTCTGAAGTTGAAGGCAAAGGACACAGATTTGCGATATGGACTGGTCTGCTTGATGAAAATCCGGGTGTGTTTGAAGTGGGTGCTCTTGATTCACTAGGAAAGACTGTGGGCAAATTATAAGGCAGTTAGAACCCTGTCTACTTAGTGCTAGGACACATAGTTTTTTCATGAGAATGAAATTCAGAATCTTCTTCTTCTTACTCAACGCAAACTGGAACAGAAGCTGGCCTAGTCTTGAAGTTGTTGCGTTTCAGGTAGTAGATGCCACTTTGCTCGTACCTGGCAAGTATGACAAAAATAAACTTTCCAAAACACATTTAGACTTACTGCAAGTGAGTTTAATCATTTCCAAACATAACGAAAGTAGCAGCCCCAGTGTAGATTGAAAGTATAGGACACTATGCCGATTGTCTAGAAATTCTGGAACCCTCAACCTCCTGCAATCCTAAGGGCCTGTGCAGGCTTGTAATGAGGTAGTTTAATATAGGGCACAAAAAATTTGGAGGCAGCAGAGCGCTCCAAATGAGGAATTCACTGTGATTTAAACCTAAACTGTATTGTTACGCTGTGAATTCGCATGTATGATGCGTCAAATTTATCGTTATTGCTAGCAATTTATGCAAATAATGGATGTGTTGAAACAACAAAGTATAAGCAAGGGGACAGCATGCAAATTATGTCTCCAACCACTAAAATTAAATCTTCCTAATAAAAAGTCGTCCAAAAATCCAATCATTACATATGACATGACTGTTCATCTGATACCAGATCTGATAGTCATAATTATACTGTCGAAGTGTACAAGTGAGATATGGCGGTAGATTCCATTAAAAACAATTGTCATATTAGACAACTTTAACCTATTTTGGTAACTGTAGTCAAGTGGTAGAATTTGCTAGGAACAACGCGCTTTGACGTGACTGATACAGGCCAAAATCAGGTCGAGAGAATTACAGCTGTACGTAGAAAGGTAGAACCATCGGGACACCATCTTCCCAAAATTTCCATGTGACTACTAACAGTGGCCTCTGTATAGAGCCATGCGTTCGTAGATTTGGTCTACTATATGCCCCAGAAGTTATGTGCCGTAGGAAAGAATCTCACTGGATCGCATTTTATGTGGATCCCCAGAGCGGTCTTTGCGTTCTGAGTAATGGAAAAATGTCTGCTTGTACCAAGAATCCATTTCCGATTTCATCGTTATCAAACTCGTAGTCTTTGCAACCGCTAGTATTTAAATTAGTCAACAGAGAAACTCAGTACGAAATTATTTAATAACGCCATTTGAACTACTGATTGTGGTGCTGACTGATTGGTGAAGATATTCGTAATTAGGCAGTAGAAATGGAAAGAACTATCTGTGACTTATTTTAAGGTACATTCCCACCATTGCTCAAAAAGAATAAGAAAAATCAGAATCCCTCAGATTAGCTCCTGCAGAGTTTCGAACGCAACCTGTCCGGTAACCACTAAGACAGAGAAGACTGTCTAGGCTTTAGTTTATAAATTTCCATGTGATAATTGTGTAAGAATATAATATATAGACCGTCGTTCACGGCATAAATATTGTCAGGCGTTAGAGCATGTTTCGGCCTAATTAAGGCCACTGTCAGGAATCACAGTACAAAATTCTTTGAGAAAATTAAGTACAACAAAGTTCCTAATAAAATTAGATCTTATTCCTTAAATTTAAGAATAATTTTTTGTATAATTTCATGTCGATATATGATGTAATACGTGTCGAAAACACATACAGCTCTATCTAGAGAATGGGCGAAATATTCTTTGTATGCGACATTCCATTGTGTTACAATAGTATAAAATACACAATTTTTATCAGCAAAATACAACTGTATTTAGACAACAGGGTTAATGTGTCTAAATACAGCTGTGCTTTGACTATACAAATTTGGTTTATTATACGATGTTAAATATTACTCCACTAGCTTCCATTAGATACAGGCGAACTTTAACCATACACACATTATCATCTTAAAATGCACATCTTGATGTGTGTTATAAATAGAATATATCTGTCAAATGTCTAAGAACTTCCAGATAAACGTTTCACGAATAAGCAATTTTGACATCAAATCTCGATACGACCTCTTCACGAAGAATCTGTTATGGGTCTATATCTGCTTTTGGTAGATGGAGGATTATATCTTAAAATTTATAAAACACGTTTTATGCATGGTTTCTGATTACATTGTTAGTAATATTTCATATCCTGTAAATAGATTTGTATGTATTTTCGACACACAATGTATCACGAATCAACATGAAATCGTATAAAAATTATCTTTAATATAAAGAATAAGATCTAATTTTAATAGAAATTTTGTTGCAGGCTACGTAATATTCTGTAAGTATTTTACAATATCGTAACCTGATGCTGGCCTTGTTTAGGCCGAAACATGTTGTAAATTGTGATTTAACAACTGACAAAATTTATGTTGTGATCGACAGGTTGGATATTACTTCCATTAAGACTGCTAAACCAGACAACTATGTTTGGGTTTTCAGAGGAATTTATCTTTATAAATATGTCCCAATTTTCGTTGGATTGATGTTTTCTATAATGACAGTAGCAGTGTCTTATGCATGCGAGTTAAATGCAGAGCGAAAAGAAAATCCGCGTTGTCTGAAGATGGAATCGGAATCCAGTCCAGTCTCATCCGCCCCGAGGCCTCCAGAGTACGGTCGCCCCGCCACGCCTCTTCTTGCATCGCTCTGACCCGCCCAGCCCTGGCGGGTGGCTCTTCGTCCTAACAGCCTGCCTATTCACACACACTTCAGTATGAAAGAGAAATTTGGCTAAGAGAGGAATATCGGAAGGGTGGGGGAGGGGTTCTACGACAAATGCCAATTACCACCCCATTACCCCGTTAAAAGTTTGTCAACTGGGACAAGTTACCATCATCGGCGGTATAAATGTTAGGACTGGAGAATAAGTGCCGGAACTGATGTTAAGCTCGGTGCCAGTACAAGAGACGAACATAAGGGTGATGAATTTTGTCTCAGGAAAAATAAGAATATGACGAAAATGAAATTTCGGAAATCGGTGTTAGAGACGAATACCGGGCTAATAAAATTTGGGGTCCCACGATAACGGATAGATATGAGGCTGGTATGAATGAGGCACCCAAAGCAAGAATAGAATATCGGGCTGATTAAATTTCGGAATCCAGATCAAGAGAAGAACAGAAAGCCGATACAATACTGGGAGTCAGGATAAGTTAAGAATATATGGCTGATGGAAAACTGAAAGCCAAGACAAGTATCGAATATCAAGACTGATGAAAATTTTGGAGCCAGAACAAGAGCAGACGACTGATGAAATTTCGGGTGAATGGGCCGAGAGACCAAATTCAGGCTGACAAGCTGCTGGTAGTGAGGAAAACATACTAGTACCAGATTGACTAAGTTGTAAGGAGTCGGAAAAATAACCGGCTATCAGGTTGATGAGTTTTTGGCATTCATGACAAGTGAAGGATATCAGATATCAGTTCGGCAGTGACCACGGCAGAGGAATATCAGATTGTGGAAATATTAGAAATCAGAAAAACAAGTGAGTTTCAGGTTTGTAAAAGTTTGGCAATAAATCAAGAAAGAAACATCAAATGGACGAAGTTTCGGGAAACATAAAATATCCGAGTATTATTTTTTTAATTTTTATCGTTGCACCATGCTTTTTAAAATCTATGTAGTTCACACGACCGCCTCTGTGGTCTAGTGGTCAGAGTTTCTGGCTACAGATACAGAGGTTCCGGGTTCGATCCCCGGCGCTACCAGATTTTCTGAGTAGTAGTGGGTCTGGAACGGGGTCCACTCAGCC
>Ga0123352_10020425_pt1 | contig 10551 bp, 7 predicted proteins | sample TergutLab28metaG_FD_89700 | JGI IMG/M metagenome (GOLD analysis project Ga0123352, IMG submission 89700) | Labiotermes labralis P1 segment gut microbial communities from Petit-Saut dam, French Guiana - Lab288 P1 | ecosystem: Host-associated > Arthropoda: Insects > Digestive system > Gut ... | reverse complement strand
GTGGTCTTTTTCATGCTTGTTGTATGTTAAAAAGGATTGGCCACTCTTGTGTTGTGAGGGTTTTTTTTTTTTTGGGGGGGGGGGGGGGCAAATACTATGGAAGAACCGGGGATAAAGAATATGTCACGAACTCATTCTACTTACCCACAAGATGGATAATGTATTTTTTTTTCACTACTGTGTAATTCTGTGGCAGACACTTGAATATTATTAATTAATTTACACGAAGTGACGGTGGAATATCTCAGATTTTTACGTCAAATTCGTGTCGAATAATTGTAATATGTGAAGTAGGAGACATGCGCAGACAATGTTCGAAAGGACCTTACATCGCATCTCTATGGAATACAAATAATTTGAGAAAAACTAAGGTAAGGAAAATCTCAAAACAACCATCCCCAGCACATATTACGGTAAACCAAAAATAACTGGAGATTGTGGAATGCTTCAGCTGTCTGATTAGCCTGGTAACAAGTGATACAACAGGTAAACGTGAAATTAAATCCAGAATTGCCATGGCAAAAGCGACGCTCAAAAGGAAGAAGACTGTTTTCACAAGGAAATTGGACTTAAATTTAAGGAAGAAACTAGTGAAATTCTACATCTGGGGCGTGGCTTGTTATGGTGCTGAGACTTGGACACTTCGAAAGTAGGTCAGCAATACCTGGAACGGTTTTAAATGTGGTGCTGGAAAAAGATGGAGAAGACCTATTGGACTGGTGGTACGAGAAATTAAGTATTATAAAAAGTCACAGAGGAGGAATATCGTACGTACAGTAATACGAAAGCAGGCTAACTGAATTGGTCACACCTTGCGTAGGAACTGCTCTCTAAAACACGTTATCAAAGGAAAGATATAACGGAAGAGGAGACGACGGAAAAACGTCAGCAAATACTGGACTATTTTAAGGAAAAGAGAAGATACTGCAATTTGATAAAGGACGCACCAGCTCGTACTCTGGGGAACTCGCTTTGGAAGAGGCAATGGATCTGTGGAAAGACAGACTTCAGAAAAAAAAATTGCTATGCCTGAGGCAAAAACTGTGTTGCTTGGAAACTCCGAGGCTCTTGGACAACAGTGATCGTGTTCAGTAGCCTCTCGATCAAGGGGTTTCCTTTACACCATACGTATTTTTAGTTCTTCGTATGCCTCACACTGAGAGCCTGATGGTATTAGGTAGGGTTTCACCCTTTTTATAGGCCACGCAGGCTCTTAGGATGAGTAGAGGTATAGCTTCACTCTTTTCTAGGACCTTGGCACTAGATGGGGTGGGGGGTCAGCCCCACGCCCTGGCCGCCTCTGCCCCCGGGAAAGACCCGGTACCCATTGTGCAGGAGGCTGGATGGGCCCCAAGGCCGGTCTGGACGGGCGGAAAATCTCGTCCCCACCGGTATTCGATCCCGGACCGCCCAGCCCGTAGTCAGTCGTTATACCGACTGAGCTACCCAGCCCACGCCTGATGGTATTAAATGGCATTAAATCACTAAACAAAATGACGTTTAAGATAATGTTGGTAAGTCAGACTATGCTGTGATAATGGTAATAAGGCAACAGCATTGTAACTTGTAATGCAGACTACCCAGATGCATTACTAATTGCAAGATAGATGCTGTGCCAGGGCACTAAATTTCTCCTAGTGGGCCTTTCTACTGCCATCTGCTGCCTGATGTCTTAGGTTTATTCTGATGGGAAGATGTTACAGCACCTATATTAATAATTGTCCAATGAGATGCAACACAAAGCTGTCTATTTATTATTCTGCAAGTTCACTCTACACGTTTCGGGTGTCAACCACACCCATCATCAATAGTACACAAAACTGTAGCTACAGCCTCCGGTATTGGTCATATTTTTTGTGTAGCTACCTCCCTCCACCCGAAACGTGTAGAGTGAACTTGCAGAATAATAAATAGACTGCTTTGTGTTCCATCTCGTTGGATAATTACTAACATAGATCAGCGATGCACGGAACCATGAACATAAAATGTTACAGCATTTCATATTTTGCAGATTTTTTAAACAGGTAAAACCTATGACCGCGGTTAGTCTTTATTGCACATTTTTAAACATAAAATTTCGTGACATGCCCATGTCAGCTCACGTGACGTCTCCATCATTTTCACTATCGATGTTTACCCATTCTACAGCACTACAGTCCGTAGTCGAGCCTCGGCCTCTGTCAATGACTTTTGCCAAATTATTCTGCTCTGGGCGGCCATCTTCCAGTTACGGCACCGGAGAAATCTGGCATTGTCTACTGGTGCACCTTCCTGCCACTTCAATCGGGGTCTCCCAACTGGTCAATTGCCAGTGAACTCAGCTTCCAGGGCTGTTTTGGGTATAGAGTCCAGAGAGAGTCTTTGTACAAGTCCAGTCCATCGTAGTCTCTAGAAATGAATGTGGTATTCTAGCTAAATGTCTTTATATTCTGCATAAAGTTCTCCATCATGTTCGTTCTCCACATCCCATCCCCTCTCACCAGTCTAAATATTCGCCTTATGATTTTGTTTTCGAAAGAGTCGAGAAGATATTCTGTTTTTTTTTTTTGAAAGTTTTCAGGTTTCACATCCATACTTGAGGACATCAGTGCTTGTATTAGCTTCACAGTCAATGCCGTTATGATTCTATCTAATATGTATTACAATACATCGTTCTGAAATTGCCTTAATTGGACTTAATTACGTTGCTTTGTACATTTTATTACCTGTGTGAATAAACACTGCGAATAGGTATGCTGGCACATATATATATATATGTTTGTGTGTATATATATATATATATATATATACACACACACACACACACACACAAACACACACACATACTTATACATATATACATAATACATACATTATATGTACGAGTATGTAAAACATAACGAATATTTTGTGTCACTGTGTCTTCAAGTGTCACCATGCATTCATGTCCGTCTTTCCGTAGGTCGCAATTCTCCACTGCATGTACATTGTCCACCCCAATGCCTCGCTTTCACTGGAAACTCCTGTGCTGCCAGCCGGCCTTCTAGATGTGCTAGATTAGAATGCAGATTATTTGTTCGCCCTCTTAAGAGACAATTTTGTTTTTTGCATAGTTATGAGCCTACACTGACACAACTTCGTTTCATCCCGTTAGTTTTTTCGGCGTGTTCCGCAGATGTTGGGTGTTCGCCTTGCAATGCTTTGCTCTCCGGTTTTGTTGAACCAAATTCCTATGTTGTCAGACTCAAATATTCGGTAGTGTCGCGCCGTGTCGACAGGTAAATAATTACCGACGTGTCAGTGGATTCTTGAACTGCTAGTCTTTGAGAGGAAAATCCTAAGAGGAATATTTGGGCCTACGAAAGAAAATCAAACATGGAGGATTAAAAACAAAGAAGAATTGGACAAACTGATAAAGCACGGAAATATAGTCAACCACATTAAAGCCCAAAGACTGAGCTTGTTCGGCCATATACAAAGAATGCCTGAAGCCAGGGCAGCTAAGAAGATACTTAAATAGAATCCCTTAACCACGAGACCAAGAGGAAGACCCAAGCATAGATGGGAGGACAACAGCATGCAGGACCTTCGTCAAATGAAGATAAAAATTTGGGTAACCTGTGTCCAGGGTAGAGCAAAATGGAAGGATGTCGTTGAAAAGGCCAAAACTTCCAATTAAAAGGAGTTCAGCGCCTGAAGAAGAAGAAGAAGAGAAGTGGATTCTTGTGCCTTAATTTTCCCGGTCAACACCACTTTTCGCGGACTGCTTGGTGGTGCGGTTGAAGGCAATTCATTCTTCGAGAAGCCGGCAACGGTTTGTCCGCCGACACGGTGCAACATCTAAGAAGACTTAAAGACGCATCAAAACCGATATGAGAACCTCAGACCTCAGGTTGCTAGGTTACTGTCTGCAGCAGTCCGTAGCCGATGATTTGTTGGCGTCTTGTTACGGTACGCATTTTGTAGAGACATGGACGCGTGTGCTGCCACAAGGACGCAGTCTATTGGCACTGGATAGCCAGACGGACAACATAATAAGCCTAATAACTTTAACTAAGTCAATTTACACTGCATTAACGTACACTATATATAAATTTACAATTTACGGTTATGAAGCTAATAAGAGCATCAGTAGAGACACTGATAGTGACCCTGATGTAGGCTGTCGTTCATTCACTTTTTGCGTTATTTCATTGTTTCTTTGTTTACAGCTTTCTCCTCTTCTTTATTTTTGTTTTTTTATTTATTTCCTTCTATATTTGCTTCATCTCTTTTTTATTTTATTTCCTTTTCTATACGTTCTGTTCCATCTTTCCCTCTTCATGTCTTTTACTTCTTCTTTTTTACCTTCTTACTTTCAAGCTTCTTTTTCATACTTTTAGCTTTGCTTCTTGCGTGCCGTGCTCACTCTTCCATGACCTAAATTTTCGCTAATTTCTTTCCGGTCTAGACACTGTATATCTGGATATTCTATGCGTGTTTTAAATACAGAAAGTTTGATAACACTCTAGGCACAACTAAATTCCATTTTGTTTAATAGAAAGACATGTTTCGGCCTAGACTCTGCTATCCTCAGGTCGCAATCTATTTTAAAATATATGGAGGAAAAATGTACATAGAGTGTCATAGTGTTTAAAATTGGTTAAATGTTAAAATCAACAGTATAGTCGCGAGCTCCTGATGATGGGCATATTAATGCTCGAAACATGTTGAGCCTATAAGAAGTAGAATAAAATAACAAGGGACATCTAGTTGCTTTTTATTCTGCAGTTATCACAATGATGCACGGTCCAATAAACATCAGATAGGTGTATATAATCTGTTCAGTGGCTAACATCATCATCATAATCATCGTATGCAATCCTGTCAACTGCCACATATCTGACTGCACAAAAGTACACATTCACTTAGTCTACGGAAGGTTCTTCGGGTTGACAGTTGCCCTGTCACTGTTTATCTGTTGCTATCAGCTGTTGTTCAGTCACCCAATCTGCAATTCAGTCTGCTGAGTGACCCTTCAAAGGCCCGCGGTGGGAATATAACATATATCAATACCCACGTACTTGACAAATAAGGACACGCAATGCCTGGGGCGTACTTAGAATCTGCACAATAATTCATGACCTGTCATTAGACGGTGCATGGTCGGTAACGACCTTCATTTGTACATCCAGCAAGGGATCCTTTGTACACGTGATTTTTCCGCTGAATTTTTGAGTGTTCGGACTCAAATAATAAGGCTTTATTTCTTAACTTGTAACAATAATAATAATAACGCCAACTTATAGACAGGAACAAATATCTGATTAATTTCTCGTCTCACGAAAATTACAGAAGACCTATTTTTGGTAGTTATTTATCAGTCCGGAGTAGAAATGCTGACAGACATACAAACATCTCTACAGTAAACACTGTATTCGCATACCCACACAGTGCCCATTAAAATCGCCCAGTCCGTCCGTCCGTCCGTGTACAAACATGACATAACTGCACAACCACACAGCTGCAGCGGATTTTCATGAACTTTGAATATGCGTTAGTTTTAATGACGTTGTTTGAGAATTTTCAGTTTTCTTGTTGGTCAGTTTAAACTACAATCGTACCTGCAGGCTGCATGCGTGTAGGCGGGGATGTTGAGCGTCATTCGCGAAATGTTTATCGGAATATAAAAGTCACGGACTATAATTGTTGAGAATTAATGAACGCATTTTATGTTCAAGTCCTTTTGTTATAGTTATGTTTAGTACGAGGGAATTTCAGGACAACCCGCAATATAGCATAGTTGAAGATAAGGAAAAGAAAGTTACAAGAAACAGAGAATATTACATACTTAGGTTCTTCGTAATTTGCGTCTTTTTCTAAATAATTTTTTATGGCACAAAAGCCCCTAGTGGGCCAGGGCCTCCTCATTATCGTGGCTTCACGAACACACTCAGACACACCACACTCGGTAGAACTCCTTTGTACGAGTGATCAGCCCAACGCAGAGACCTCTGTCAACACAAAACACTCACAAGAGACAAAACGTCCGCGCCCTCCGGCGGGATTCGAACCCTCAATCCCAGGAAGCGAGCGGTCGTAGACCCACGCCCTAGACTGCGCTGCCACCGGGATTGGCCTAAAAACATTAGAATGATTAATGAAGCAGAGCTGACGACGAAACTTTCTTCCGGGTAAACAAAAAAATACGCAACCGTCCAATATAATTACTTACTTACTTACTCCATGGTGCAGAGTCCTTCTTGAGAAGCTAACTGGTTTGTAGCTAGTCAAGAAATTCCCCGCATTTCACGGAACCCGAATGTTTATTACCGCGCTCACAAGCGTACGCCACGTGTCTCTATCCTGGGCCAGCCCAATCCAGTCCATATACCCACATCCCACCTCCTGGAGATCCATCCTAATATTATCCACCCATCTACGCCTAGGTCTCCCCAGCCGTCCAATATTTACCATTACTGTTTATCTTTTTGTAATATTTGTATAATTATTATAACCAACATAATTAATTATAATAATTATACTAATATTGCAAAAAGATAAACAGTAATGGTAAATGTGGGAACTTATTTCGCATACTGTTACATCTATGACTCTCTTGGTACTTTTTAGGCGCTTTCGCTTTGTCGCGAAAAGCATTCACTAGCTTTGTCATGTCCATCCGTCTGTCTTGCCCGCCTGAATTTTTGCATGTATCAGGGTGATTCCCATTTCAATGGTCTCTGTGAAATTTGATATTGGGAACTTTAACCCTTAACCTGCTAACGTGGAGAATATGGTGAGCTCCCAATAATGCCAGCAGATGGCAGATGGGATTTAACTTGGCGTTTAAAAGGTTAATGAAAATCTGTCGAGGAACCCCACATTTGGTTGAAATCGATTAAAATTATCGGGCCCTTTACAAGAAGACCTAAACACGTTGTAATGTTGCGGGCCACTTAAATCCAATGTAACAGCGTTTTTACGCAACACGCCATGTTTTCGTAGTGTTGACAGTGACTGACATGTATCTGAACAATACACAGAGAAGGCATTGCTGCTTTTCTACTGCAAACATGATTATGCGAACGCGCCACAATTTGCCTGTGCTGCTTCATCGTGTGTAAATATTAAGAACCTGCGCTTATATGAAGATAATAGCGGAATTTTTGGAACTACTTATTTTCTTGTGGCACTGCGGCCTAACGAGGGCCAGGTCCTCCTCATTCATGAGGTTTTCAGATCACACACAACGACGCATCGCAGTCTGTAGGACTTCTCTGGACGAGTGATCAGCCCGCCGCAGAGACCTCTACCTGACAACACACAAGAGTCACAACATACAGACATCCATGCCCCCGGCGGGATTCGAACCCACAATATCAGCAGACGAGCGGCCACAGACCTACGCCTTAGACTGCGCGGCTACTGGGACTGGCATATCCACGTCTAACACATGAAAATACCATAATATACTCCTGTAATACATCCCGTTATTACACTAAAATTTTATAAATTTTACGTGGGAATAAGATTTGTACGACGTTTCGGTCCACACTAAACTATAATACAAATTATTTTTTTATCTCAGTAATTAACCAACTTGATACACAAAATTTTTGTTTTACAATAAGTTTATTTCATGCCTCTACATGTTTCGAGAACATGTGCTCATCATCAGGAGGTCAAAATTGCATTACACAGCTTCTGGTATCATCACACCTACAGGTGGCCGTCTCGTGCACAGGTTGAGAGAGGACTGGTTGAACCAGTCTTCTCTCAACCTGTGCACGAGACGGCCACCTGTAGGTGTGATGATACCAGAAGCTGTGTAATGAAATTTTGACCTCCTGATGATGAGCACATGTTCTCGAAACATGTAGAGGCATGAAATAAACTTATTGTGAAACTAAAATTGTCTGCATCAAGTTGGTTAAATACTGAGATAAATAAACTGAGATTCACGGTCAACAAAACGTCAAAATTTCTAAAACAAAGGTCAATAAGCCCACAAAATTCTTGACTTCTTAAGCGTAATGCACTTAGAAAGTTTTGTTACGGTAATATTTTATGGTTACTTTGATGTTCAACATATCTCAGTATAAGTGATGAAGATGCAGCATGTCAGTGTTTCAAACATGGCTGCTAGTACTGTGGCCCATTACAGAACACTGTGTACGTTTCTCATTCGCAATTTGTACAGAGCGGCGATGTGAAAATACTTGGTCTTTGTTTCTCGAAGTGAAAACGATAACAGGCCTTGCTGCCTGAACCACATTGTTCTTTCTGTGTTGACGGTGGCGGACGGCGGACGGCTTTCGAAGGCCGAGGCGTTGTTATTATGGGTGTATTAAACACTGCACTGTCTCCTACCTGAATGCGTAATTACACTATGTCTGTGACATTCCGGTGCGGGTTGCTTGTTATTCAAGTATCTTTTATTTGTTACTTCGGTATATGCGAGATTATCGATAAAAATATAGGACTAATGATATAAGGTGAGGTAAATTCAGTCAAAAACTAAACTATGAATATATGGCTAAATGATGGTGTTTATTAGCAATAGACAGCTACATGTTTCGGCCTATAGCGGCCATCATCAGGTTCTGACAAATTGCTTGCTGTAAGAGTTATATATAATATGCATACACTGAGTGGCGATGTTGAGATCTCATCATCATTATCGTGATGATGAGATCTCAACATCGCCACGCGGTTTATGCATATTATATATAACTCTTATAGCAAGAAATTTGTCGAAACCTGATAATGGCCGCTATAGGCCGAAACATGTAGCTGTCCATTGCTAATGAACACCATCATTTAGCCATATACCCAAAGTTGTGTTTTTGGCTGAATTTAGTTTAAACACGTAACTGGGATAGCACACCCAAAAAAATTAGAACTGGTGATATTTAAAATATATGACTTACGAACTGTTTTGAAGTCTGTACTTTATCCTTCCTCCTCGTTCTCCTGATTCTCTTCTTTTTCTTCTTCTGGCGCTAAAGCCCCTCATGAACTGCGCCTGTCTTACTGCTTCCCCCATTGTCCCCATATTGCAACTTTCGCCTCCAGTTTCTAAAGCTCTTTATCTTCGGATTCTCTTCCCCTGAATCCAGCCACCTACCAGCAGGCCAACCTAATCTTCTATTACCCTCTGGTTTGTAGAATATAAACTTTCTACAAGTTTCTTGCTCCAGAATTTTGTACATACACATTTCCCAGCTCCCTCACCCTTCTCGCTGTCATCACCTGCACAACTTCCAGTTCATTATATACATAATAAAGTTCATAATTAAACCTGGGTCTCTGTACATCATATACCTTAATTGGTCTGTCGGCCTTTCTCATTTCTCTTCTTTCATATGTTTGGAGCGTGTTTTCATCATATCTCTGAGGGACCAGCATTCACTGCCATCTGTGAGCACAGGCCTTACAAACATTTATGTAGCATCCTGGCGATGCAGCATGGCAGTGAAAATTTGCTTTGTGCGAATAATTAGCTTGCAGTTAAAGCAATGGCAGGGGGTGTACGTACTGTCTCAGGAAACCGGCAGACTTGTTACCAAATATTCATATTGTATATTACAAATATGTACTGTTTCTTGGACAAGAAAATCAAAGAGAATATAACGATTTGGCCTCGTCAGATGCATGGGACAGGATAGAAATGTTTATACTGTTGTAGACGGAAAACCTGAAAGGAAAAACCATTAGTGAGGCTTAATAGTAGAGGGGAGGATAACATTAATAAAAACGGACCTTAAAAAAACGGGAGTGAAGTTATGGACTGGAGAATACGAACTAATTGAGAGATTTTGTGAAGACAAGAATGAACAAATTCTATAAATGACGGGGATTTTTTTTTTTATTTTTACGAATTGTGATTCTGAAAAAAAACTTTGCTTCATGCAGGTGGCCGGTCTATATGGTTGAGAAATCCGCAGTGATAATAAATACGTACAAAATTTTAGTCGAGTAATCTGAAGGAAAATTCTTGGTTGTGAAAAAATTCGAATGTGGGAGGATAAGATTAAAGTGGATTTCCGGGAATTGAATTGTGAGGATTACACTGAATAAAGAGGCCTTCGAGATGGAACTCAGTGACGGTCTTTTCTGAACAGGGAATTGTTGTTTCATAATTTAGTTTGGCCAATGGACTCTTCCGTACTCAAAAAAGATTTGCTGATTTCCCTTCCTCCTCCCCCTCCCCCTCCCCCCAAATTCTTATATACGACGTTAAAACTATACTACAAATAAATTAGGGTGACAATAAATTAGTATTAAACAAGGATTTAAGACCAACATATTATTTGATTGTATATATTCTAAAATAAAGATCTTATTTCATGAACACGAAAAATTGTACTTAAAAACGAATAGCTGTTCCATAACAAAAAACTAATTACCAAAATTAGATTATTGTTTATATATATAAATTAGGTGGGCTGGGTAGCTCAGTCGGTATAGCGACTGACTACGGGCTGGACGGTCCGGGGATCGAATTCCGGTGGGGGCCAAATTTTCCGCACCTGTCCAGACCGGCCCTGGAGCCCACCCAGCCTCCTGTATAATGGGTACCGGGTCTTT
>Ga0123352_10020423_pt1 | contig 10552 bp, 8 predicted proteins | sample TergutLab28metaG_FD_89700 | JGI IMG/M metagenome (GOLD analysis project Ga0123352, IMG submission 89700) | Labiotermes labralis P1 segment gut microbial communities from Petit-Saut dam, French Guiana - Lab288 P1 | ecosystem: Host-associated > Arthropoda: Insects > Digestive system > Gut ... | reverse complement strand
TTTTGTTATTTTAATTTTTTTTTTGGGGGGATTTAAGTGGCTGGTTGTTACGGTGGGTGGGTGTGGCGGGGGGGGGGGGGGGGGGGGGGGGAACAAGAAATATAACTGAACATTATACAGCATCCTGAAAGGACACTATTTAGAAGGCTCACGATGTAGATCGAAGATTAATATTGGACTCTCTTTAACCCCTTAACGCAAAGGGTCAAGTGGTTATTATATTCTACACACTACAAGGTCTGTGAAACAGTCCGTTACCCACACAGTGCATGTGTGTATGTATGTATCTATGGTCGTATATTGTGTATATGTGTACGTACGTACGTACGTACCTGTTTCATACGGTTCTCGTAACGAACAGCGATTATTTCGCTACACAAAATTAACTAGCTGGTCTTCGTAATGGAAGAGCACTTAAAGTCGAAACACAAGCGGAAGTTGACGGCACACAGGTTAGCTGTACCGACGGCAAAGCCTGATCGCTTGAGCTAACATCCTTTGTTGGAGCATTATTATAAGCATTTATTTGTGTTTTTGTACTGGCTTTATAACAGGCACTTGTGCTGTTAAACCTGCACGTTAATAAATTGAATTTAATAATAATAATAATAATAATCACCACCACCACAATCATTATACCCGCCAGATATGACAGTAGTCCGGGTTCTTACTAGTTTTAGGAACTGCTACACGTTCTCCGTCACTAGTAGAAATTGCGGTTATGATCGGTGCGTTTAAGCCGCTAATTTGGACAGCAGAGATGTCGACATTTTTAGGCAACCCAGTACTTCTATGAAACAAATTTTGTCTTAATTTAATGCACTTTCAGTTACTGATCTATCCCCAGTATTCGAGTCGTATTTGTATGCTGTTATCTGCGTTTGTATGTTTGCGCTGTTCCGGTTATTGACTATCTGAATGTTGATTCAGCGCCTTCATACACAAGATATAAACCGAAGAACTGAATTATTATTATTATTATTATTATCATCATCATCATCATCCAATTTCTCACTTCTCAGCTTTGGCTGGGAAATATTCACATATCCTAGGATGTAGTAATAAACAGGATTAGGCTCGGTGGTCTTATTTGTAGTTTAAAAAGTTTCTTACAATTGAACATGTGCCAAGAATTACAGATTTTTGCAGTTGTATATATGTATTGAGGTGCAAGTTAAGTGTTGTTAGATTTTGTGATAGTGACTTTGAAATAACTCTCGTAAACTATATTACTATCGGAATCACTTGTGCTACTTTTTGCTTCCACATAGCACATATTTCATTCATTATTATTATTATTACTATCACCATCATCATCACCATGATCAAAATATCACACTACCCTTGTTTTAACACGCTGCTGAACCTCAGGACGCCAAAGAGGCTAGCAACATCATAACACCTCCACACGGAGGCACTGTTCGCTTGTCAAATTATTCACAGTTCAACCAAAACCCAACCAACATCAAAATGAAACTTGCAGCCACAATATGGAGCTCCAAACTACAGCACTTAATCAGCAATTTCTTCACTCACAAGAGCACATCAGTATCAACACTCGTACCCCTTCATATTTCTGACAAAATTCATCTTCCCGTGTGAAATTTGAGGTTCTCTTGGCGATAACAACGGAGTTTCCCAGCCTTCTGGGGAATGACGCCGTGTATTTTAGTCGATATGCACCGAAGTTTCCAGCAAACCGCTTGTCTCCATCTCTCCTAATATACGAATACGGCAGGTTTCCCGCAACATTGTCACCTGTATACCAAGCACCACGAGGCCACGTGTCATAACACAGTAATCTGCATGTTTCGCGTCACAAATTCTGTCCCCCCGACCATTCCCACAAACGCTTTCACAAAACCAAACAATCCACAGCACAGTTTGTGCGTGACAGTACAAATCCATCAACACGAAGATTAGGCAGTGGAGGTGTTACAGCTAGGCTGTGATTAATAGTATAAAACTTTCCGATCTCTCTACACGCTGGGAATTAATTTGAGGTAAGGGAAACGTGAGAATACGCAAATCTTGATAAAACAACAGGAGGCGAACTGAGCGTCTGAATAAGAAAACTGTTTCGAGCGGTCTGTATATCGTCTTCCTGATGCAGCGTGCCGATAGCGCGAGGTGCGGCCACAGAGACCGGTCAGTACACAGCACGTGGCCCGCGACCCACAACGAGTTCCTCTACCCATCGTCCTCACAAGCGGCATTTCATGGCCTTCAGTGCCTTCGCCCTCCTATCGCGCTTGGTTAGCGTCAGTCCACCACTGGTTCCGCCCAACATCGGTAATGGTTCCGCGACAAATCTCGGAATAAATATATTAATATAAGTATTCAAGTAAAAAAAAAGGTAAAGTGATCCCGTTACAGGCCCGCTGTGGCCCAGAGGGTGGGTAGAGGTATAGCTCTACTCTTCCATTACCGCGGCACTAGAAGGGGGTGAGTGGTCAGTAGCACGCCCCGGCTGCACTTTATCCCCGGTACCCATTGTACAGGAGGCTGGGTGGGCCCCAGGGCCGGTCTGGACTGGCGGAAAATCTCGTCCCCACCGGGATTCGATCCCGGACCGTCCAGCCAGTAGTCAGTCGGTATAAAGACTGAGCTACCCGGTCCACATATGTACTCAAGTACCGCGAAATATTCCAAACACCCCTCGAAATACAGCCATTCGTCGCTAACAACGGGGATACATTCTGAGAAATGCGTCGGTAGGCGATTTCGTCGTTGTGCGAACGTCAAAGAGTGTACTTACACAAACCTACATAGTATAGCCTAATACACACCAAGGCTGTATGGTATAGCCTATTGCTCCTAGGCTACAAACCTGTACAGCATGTTACTGCACTGAATACTGTAGGCAACTGTAACATAATGGTATTATAATACTAAAATATTATAATATAATGTTATAATATATTATAATATTATGGGATCACTGTCGTATATGGGGTCCGTCGTTGACCGATACGTCGTTATGCGGCGCATGACTGTAAAGCGGTCGTTTTTCTCTGGCAATAGGCAATACTGGAGTAATCTCCGAGCGCTACAATACGCATCTTTGTTCTCCTTTTCACAGGTCCAGGTTCGTCAGTATATGAACAAAAATATATTAGGGGCTTCCCCGTGGAAGTAAGGTTGCGAAGCACCGCCTGTGATACTGTATCTCATACACCGGATACAGGTCTTGCTCGTACCATCAGGAAACCTGGAATTTGGTTACTGACGACGCATTCAAGAACTCTGGCAATACAGGATCGCATAATTGGATGGCCGTGAATAATTAATCACAAATAATGTCGAACGAGCACAGTTACATAATTTAAGATACTGTTCCGAAATTTGCCTACAGGAACTGAGTAAAACCACGAAAATATCCCGATGGTCGGGATGCAGGTAGAGTTTCGAATCGGGCACCACTGGAATACACATCAGAACCGTTACCACCCAAGACAACTTGCCTGTGACCTGGCTCACTTTCAGGGTCTGCTGCCCCTCCTAAGCCCACCGGCCTCTAGAAAAATCTAGGAAGTTGCCCGCCGACACATCCCTGCATAAAGCAATCTCCATATTCAACGCCCTTAGGACTTCAAACCTTATGTCACCAATGGCTCCGTGTCTCTCTCCATATCACAATGGCCCCCAAATGATAAGAACTTGAGAATTAACTCCAAGGTGCGCACCCTATTTATCCTCGAGCCCCTCAGACAAGCGATTTGGCAAACTGTCACAAAATGTTCTGATAGCACACTAGGTCATTCTGTATATCAGTACTACGTTCTACTGAAGGCTTCACGGACCGCTGAGGGAGGTGTCTAGGGCCACAGAATGCACACCACTCGTCTAACCACGCGCAACAACAGACATTTAATCCACTTTACCACGTTGTACCGGAGCAATGGTATCTGCCACTACTTCATATCGGTTAGTAACCCCCGGCGTAAATCCGACACCGGGCAAGAAAAAGGTAAGCCATCTCTCATCTACAGGAAGACATACACTACACTGCCTCGGGCGAGGATGCGGTGCAAGATCCCTGACCACAGATCAAACGAGCATGTTGACGGAATCAAACGTGTGTCCGGATGCTTAAACCTTTACAGCGCAACAAAGTACGTCCAATGCTCTTCGATATCCGAAGTAGGACCTATTTGTTCGGAAGGTTCCCAGTTTCGCCACCTTGTCCTTATGCTAACTGTAGCATGAACAACCAGTATGTAGCACTGGCGAAATGACGACGGAGGGGGGGGGGACCAAGTACCAAGAGAAAAAAAGTGTTCCACTCCCACTCTGTTCACCACAAATCTCACATGGACTGACCCGAGTTCGACACCGGCTCTCGGCGGTGACAGGCCGGCGACTGACCGCCTGGGTCACGCCACGGCCCTTTAAATACAAAATTCATCTGAACTGCTTTACAGCAATGAGTTCGTACCTCGCACTAAACACATTATATCTCCACTGTAAAGACCAACCAGCCAGGGAAATAATCCCTATGTACTACGAGAATCGGTGTGGCACCAACCTGCAGAACTGTGGACAGCCGTTTTTTGGGATGCAATCTGGTAGACGTACCAACTTTTCTTACGATCGTGCTTCGTCAGTGATCACAACAGATGAAACCTCAATGAGGAAAAAACAGGAGCCCAACGTACAGGTAGAGACAGACCGGGCCAGGGCAGTGGCGTCACATGACCGTGAGAAAACTCAAATCTCCAAAGCAGAGTTGCATTTAATGTTAATGCCAGTGGTACAATATAGTAATTATTGTTCTTCAAAGGTTAACTAAATGAAGACTGCCAGCTGCAGGTGGAAACCCGCCTTATGACCTGCGTTCTTAATTTAAAAATTTGAAGGGCCAGTGTTAAATATATTAAGAGGAAAGGATGATATAAAGCACACACACAGGCTTTATCTGATGTCTCATCGCGGATGCTGCGTGATGAACAAAAACAACTCGAGTTTCCAGTTTCCACTATCGGATCCTGTTATCTGGTCCACCAGTTTGTTCCCGCCCACAACAAGTGGGTTCGAGACCTGGTACAGTCCAGTTAACCTGCAGTGTTCGCAGTACCGACGGGCAGTGTTATCGGTTATAGGCTACAAACCCCAATAATAAAAGTAATAATAATTATAATAATTATTATTATTCCGGTCTTCGGTTTAGTCCTTGTTTAATAACGTGCTGAGACAACAGCCGGTTGACCAATAAGAAAAACAGCGCAAAATATACACACAAAAAACAAAGGGCAATTGTGAAACAAACAGGAAGGGAACAAACAAACGGTTACCAAGGATTTCACCAGACACCTTATTATATAAAACTGAAACTAACATCACATATGACTTAGTGTGATACTCTGTCTTCTAAAGAACTCCGAATCTGTACAAACTGAATTTCCAGCAGTGGGACACCTCGCGGAGGACAATTTTATGTTGTGGGCTGAAATGAAACGAAGAAAGGACTCGGAGGTTCCTAGTGACAACTCGAAGACTAGTATGTCCACGCAACATGGACAAGACAGGCAACGTACGTGTAACGTAACAGCGAATCGCGTTCGCGTTACCACTGTTGCAATGGAAAAGCAATAAATGTTACATATTATGAAAGTGTGTCTGTGACCTTAGTTATCCAGCATACAATGCGCATGCGCCTCAATCTCGTCTGTGGTCTGTCCGGCTGTAAAATATTTTTCCACATTATCTCACAAATGGCAGGATTTTTTGAGTAAAAGAAACAAGTTACTTAACATAAAATGTGTTTTTATTCTTTCATACGAATCACCAACCAACTCCATACAGCAGAGTCCTTCCTGACAAGCTAACAGGCCCTCAGCTAGTCAAGAAATTCCCCTCATTTTATGGAACCCGAAAGTTCATTACCGCGTTCACAAGCACAGACCATTTGTTCCTATCCTCAGCCAGAGCAATTCATTCCATGCTTACTCATCCCCCATCTTGAAAAATCCATTTCAATATTATCCTCCCATTACGCCTAAGTCTTTCAAATGGTCTCTTTCCCCTAGGTCTGCCCACCAAAACCCTGCATTCACCTCTCCCGTCTCCCATACGTTCCACAAGCCCCGCCCATCTCATTCTTCTTATTTCACATAATCTTACAAAATTAAATCTCAGGGGCCAACTTGCTGGCACACTACGCTGTAAGGCTTCGCTACCTGTCGGTGCTGTGATCAACATCCTTTCATTACATGATATTTGGTTCGGTTTTCCAAAGGAATTTCAATTTATTTACGGTCGATTCAAAGAAACTTCCAAGCGTTCGAACAACACAGCACGGAATAATACATTCTTCACTGTAGGGGTCCAGTTTTCCCAAAAACCTAACGGCCACCTGAAAATTCTTGGCGCCAGAATGCTGACCCGCACCAAGTTCCATTCTGAGGGCCCCCAAATATTAAGTGTCACAGCACAAAATTTAGTCGCGCAGGTTACCTGGTGCCCGTTATGTGTACATCCCCGGATTAGTGAATAATAAACTGGAAGGGCGTGGAGGTAAACATCCATGGCCTATCACGAGACACTATCCCGTTCTGGAGGGACTGGATAAAACCACTACACACCAAGACGGGCGGTCTCCAGATCGTGACTTGAAACCAAAACCTCCCGAATTTATTTGCAGAGTCAACTTAAGACGTCTGGCAAGCTACTGAAAACAGAGCTGTCTATTAAGGAAAGGCACAAAAAACTGATCTGCTCCACACGTTTCTGTGGCAATTTATTCTCTAACCCCAACAGCTTGTAAAAACGTTCCGACCATTAATGTAAAATGTACTTAATTCTGTGTTGAGAGAGTCAAGGGGCGTGGGGCGTGAGGCTGACATCCTCACATCGTAAGAACTGGTCTACAGACAACGGTAATGGGGAGGCCTTGGTCTGAAAACAGGCCAAGGCGCTATATACAATAAGGATGAAGTAGAAATGATAACAAGAACAAGAAGACGAAGCAGGAGGAAGAGGACAGCAAGAAAGAGAACATGAAAAAGAGGAGGTCACGTGATATTTTCTCAACTACGTACTTCTGGCGTGAATGTTTACTGCTTTATTACACTTCATACGAAACGTACATAAAATATTTAATATCAATCCCAGGAGAGTCCCGTTTGTGTCATAAACTCCGTACCTCTGCTGCAGCCCGACCTGCGAAACTGGACTTTTTTAAAAGAGATGTACTGCACAGAGAGTACATTCAGTGTGTACAAGCATAAATTACAAAACTGTTACTGTAACCAATTTGAATAAATATTTACACTATGGCACAAGTGGAACTGAATAATGTTTATACAATTATATGTGCAAATAACGGCATTGGTAAATCAAGAACTAAAAAAAAACACTACGACTTCCGGCAAGCTAATTAAAGCAGTATATGCTTCGTACGTTTATGGTCACATTTTTGTACGTTAGTCAGGTGACAATGGACTCTACTGCTTGGCCTGACTGGACTTCGCTGCAGTAATAAACACAGTTCTTCTCCCGGGCAAGAAGTGGCCGGGACGAACGGCTGACCACTCACCTCCACCTAGTGTCGAGGTTAAGAATGAGTGGATCTAGACCTCTACTCCTCTCTATGCCTCCACAGCGAGCACAGGGACAACTACACCTGCCACCTTCACCTTGACATTTACATTTACTGCATTTCTATTACGCACCACTGACACAGCCTTTTCTCTCTGATACCGTTAGTTGATTTGTCAAAAATAAAAATATCAGTAACTCGTTTCAATTTACCAACCTCTGAAGCACGAATGTCATTTAATAAATATATAAAATCTTAGTTCCTACCTCACACTGAACGCTGGTCATTACATAACCAACTTGCTAATGCAAAATGAAAACAAACTCACATGTGCTACAGAATAACGTCGAAGCTCCGTAGTTCACTCACCAACAAAGGCACTATTTATTAACTTGGTTAAAAGTTTTAAATTTACATTAAAATACACAATAATATCGCTCCTACACGTTTCGGTCTTCAGTGACCATCACCAGGGAGCTTTATCTGTGCCTAACTAAAGTTATATTTATGTTAAAACACTGGGCAAAATTACGTCGTTATACAAATTAGGAGATGTGGCAGCATGTCGTAAAGCGGCACACTGCCACATCACTTAATTTATATAAGGACGTAATTTTACCGAGTGTTTTAACATAAATACAACTTTAGTTAGGCACAGATAAAGCCTTCCTGGTGATGGTCATTAAAGACCGAAACATGTAGGAGCGATATTACCGTGCATTTTAATGCAAATTTAGAACTTTTAACCAAGTTAATAAGTAGTGCCTTTGTTGGTGAGTGAACTACGTAGATATCAAAATGCACGGTGCAACGATAAAAATGTCAAAGCTCTAATATTTTCAAAAAGATACTTAGTGAATCTCACTAAGTACAGCGCAAAGAGATTAAAGATCTGCTGTGATTTAAAGGTTTTTCTTTTATGAAAAGTCTGATGACGATTCAGTGTGAGTCGAAACATGCAGCTATATAAAGGTGATATTCTGTTTGAAATAGAACTGTGTTTGAATGATGCATTTTGTTTTCATTTTGCATGAACTGTATGCAGAACGGCGTGACTCAGAAAAAGTTTGTTACAACTATCCAATGCTACTCAGAAAGTGCCTGTTTACCCTCTGAGTCATACGAAACACGCAAGCACACTGTGTGGGGAAAAATACAGAGTTTATAAACGGTACAGCATCGGTATTTACCACGGTGCTTTAAGCGGCCGAAAACGTAAACAAAAAACAATTCTGATTCCAAACACGGCACCGATTCGTGGGTCCGATTCCCTATGGATTCACTGGAATTTTTTACTCATATAGACCTTCCGGCCGCACTATGGCCCTGGGATGGACTCAGCCTGCTACAAGAAATGAGTACCAGGAATATTTCCTGGGGGGTACAGGCGGCCGGTGCGTAGGGCTAACAACCTTACCGCCTTAACGTGCCGACTGTCTTCAAATCTGGAAGCCTGAACCTCCTGAAACCCTCAAGGCCTGTGCGGGGATTGTTTTAGACTCCAGCTGAAATGTGATGGCACACGGTGACGCACGGGAGGGGCAGTGAAGGGGAAACTGGTGAATGGAGTGGGCAGCCAGTACTCTTCACACTACCTCGGAACATGGTGTATCCAGCATTACTACCGCCGATGCCCACACTTGCCACTAGTTGGCTGAACTGACGCTCCTGCCTATTTAAATGGACTCGTCGGTTTCGCCGAAAGACGAGATCTGGTTTCTGCGCGTGTGCCATCACATTTCAACTGGCCTCTACCTTCCTTCCTTCGTGGTACCGGTATCTCAACCCACTAACGCTGTACGGGCCAACTTTCATGCAAACAACAATCAAAAATTAATTCCCTACTTCACAGTACAGACACTGCCTCCATTACAAAATCAATGGTGTTTAAAGATAAAATTGCTGTTCACTGTAAAAAATATAAGAAACATGTACATATGCGCACAAAATAGTCTTCCTAACTGTAAACCTGGTGGTACATACAGTAACCACTGTACTTTAAACGCTTAAAATGAAACCAACCAGATGCACCAATTCCTCGAATTTATTTATGGAATAAGACTCTACATGTTTCGCACAGTTCCTCTGCGTCGCAAGCTGTCAGCAAACCTGTACGCCATATACCATTGCTGTATGTACAGTGAAAAACTCCTGATGATGGACAGAGGAACTGTCCGAAGCACGTGGAGTTTTATTCCAAAAATAAATTTGACAAATTAGTGCATCTAGTTCGTTTTATTATAAGAATTTACCACGATGCACGGTCACCTGAACGTCAAATACTTTAAATGGTTAACTGTTAAACCACTGGTTTGGCACGACTACTAATTAATAAAACAGAAACAAAAAATAAAAGCCTGTATACGTACATTTTTCAAAATGACACATTTTACGCTTCTTACACTGCACATTATGAGCAACATTTTTACACTATAAAAACAGTGCATGTAATTAGCGGCCTGTTACATTTTATTGTACCCATCTGTATATTTAATATATCACCCAACATTTGCACTCTGTGGTACATCATTCATGATATATATCCAACTCCTACATGTTTCGGCACCCAGGTGCCGTCCTCGGTGAGTCATACATTATATACATATACATATATATATAGACATATGTTACTAATGGCGTATCACAGAGTCCATATGTTGGATGAGACATAATGGTAGGAACACGCACGGTATGCATAACACATAACTTCCTTATTAACCTATTAAAGCCAATAATAATAATAATAATAATAATAATAATAATAATAACTGGCGAATGAAATATGTAGTATGTGGAAGCAAAAGGCAGCACAAGTGATCCCGACAGTAATATCATCTACGGAGTAATTCCAAAGTCACTACCACACAGTCTAACAACACTTAACCTGCACCCCAATACATATAAACAGCTGCAAAAATCTGTAATTCTTGGCACATGTTCAATTGTAAGAAACTTTTTAAACTACAAATAAGACCACCGAGCCTAATCCTGTTGATTACTGCATCCCAGGAT
>Ga0123352_10020419_pt1 | contig 10553 bp, 8 predicted proteins | sample TergutLab28metaG_FD_89700 | JGI IMG/M metagenome (GOLD analysis project Ga0123352, IMG submission 89700) | Labiotermes labralis P1 segment gut microbial communities from Petit-Saut dam, French Guiana - Lab288 P1 | ecosystem: Host-associated > Arthropoda: Insects > Digestive system > Gut ... | reverse complement strand
CTCACACTGTGATTTTGTCCTGCATTCTGATCTCGAGACATGACCATGTACTTAGTTTTATCAGCACTTACTTCCAGTCCAATCTCCCTAGTAGCAGCTAATAAAGCTTCTGCGTTTTCCTTTGAAGTATGTATACCTCCACCCAGTATATTAACGTCATCGACATAAGCCAGAAGCTGATGTGTACCATTTAGTTTCAAGCCATCCTGGTTTACCTGAACCCTCCTAATGGCATACTCTAAAGTTGAAAAGCAGTGGTGATAGAGCATCTCCTTGTTTCAGACAGTTCCTAATAAGGAACCTGTCAGATACATTCATGCCTATTCGGACTCTGCTATATGTTTCAGTCAGACTCATCTTTATTAACCTTACAAGTTTCTTAGGGATACGAAACTCAGTGAGAATCTTATATAAGACCTCCCTCCTAACTGAATCATAAGCTTTCTTGAAATCTATGAAAAGCTGATGAACTTCTTCATTGTACTCCCATTTTTTGTAAAGTATTTGGCGAATGCAGAATATGCACTTCCTAATCACATAGTTTTATTGAATCCTTTAAATAAGGGGTACTACCTACCTTGTCCACAAATTGCAATATGATTTTGGTGTATACTGTTCATTCCTCTTAATGGTGTTAGCAGTTGCACTGGCCACAAAGGGTTTATACATTATTTACATTTATGTTGTCTTTTGTGGTAAATGATGATTGATTTTATTTAAAATCCTTTTGTTCCAGTCGAAAGCATGCACCATTCTGTAGACATGGTGAATCACAGGAAGAAGTACAAGAAGGTGTTGTAATCCCTGCACTCAGCACAGCAGCTGTCGCACAAGCTTTGTTGCATACGAAACCTACATCCACTGGGAATTTAGAGTCTGTTTTTCCAATGGAGTTCAGTTACTTTATTTCATAGAGGAATCTTGTCACTCCTGTTGTCCAGCTTCTAAGCAGTCTCGCATGTTGTGCAAGTATTTCTTGACACGCAGTGGGCTCATGTTCAAATACTGGCAGTTTCTCTTCAGATGTTGTCTTTCATTTCTCAAGAAGCCACTATGGATTGGATTGCCCCATATGTGCTTGTCAGGATGAATTTAATAGAATGGGTTGGAATTTGTTTCTTAGAATAACGAATGCCCAGTGATTTTACAAACACTCCCTGCATTTTCAAGTGATGTAAATGAGACATTACGAACTGCATGGGGATTTTCAAAATGTGCCTTGCATTACTGAGCTCATGTATTTTCTTGTGCTAGGAGAGATACACTATTTCATGCTGAGGTAATTTATAGAAAGAGAAAAACAAAATTTATTGTGGGGTGTGTGTATACATCTGTATCCTTAGACAGTAATAGTGTGTAGTTTTTATTGCAAGTTTGAAGGTTAGTACACATGGAAGTTATTTGATAGTGGGTCACATCTGTTTTTGAGGGGATCCTTTTCATAGCAAAATAGAGCAAATTTCTGTTAACCTGATATGCCACGGGATGGAGCAGGTGCCCCATTACCGAATATTCCAGATTATCAGATGGTACCTATATTGACATGGTTCTTACAGATAATTATGTTATTGTTCTGTACTGGGCTGCACAGCTGATCAGAGTCTCTACCGATTCAGGTTCGTCAGGCTCCTCTTCTATGTGTTCTGGAGTCTTCATAGCTGAAAGGTTAGTGCAGTAGGAGATGAGGGGTCAAGGTACACCACAACAGGTGATGTGCAGACATGCAATAATGCATAATTCCAAATTACCAGTATATTAGTTATGTTGTGAAATTGCAGCATTAAAATTATTATTGTGCTTATTTGTACTCTGTCTCATTGTTGCACTTTTACATAATTACAATTTTGAATGGAAAAGGACATATCAGTCAAGGAGAAGATTGATGAAGCTGAAAACTTTGATTAGATTGCTCTTCAGGCAAGTGAGGAATTGTATATATGTATATGTGTGTGTGTGTGTGTATATATTTATACATACATACATATACACACATGCATATATACATACACACACACTGGCAGGTTTTGTTGAATGCTTGGTTTATGTTCCTGAAAAACATCACACAGAGGTAGGACAGAATCCCCATTTAAAATAATGTATTTCCTAGTGGTTAGGAGATGTAAAACCTTATCTTGTATGCGTATACCAGTATTGTACACACACACACACACGTGTAGAATATATATGTGTACTGTATATAAGCAGTACATATAAATTTCTGTACAGTGCATTTATATATTTATTTATTTATATATGTTTGTTTGTAATGCAGTTAAAATGAAAGAACCTTGTCCATAGTTTTTAGTACGATTCCTTCCAATAGGAATGTGGTAGCCCTGCTGCACTAACACTGAGGTTGAGATCTGACACTTTTATACATAAAAGTAATTATTCAATGAAATCTGGGGCACTCCCCCCCCAGCTTTTCAGAATGTCATTTATGCTAATATGGCAGCAGTTCATTCACCTTTATCATGTGGGCTTATACATCTAAGTACTCTTTAATACCGATTGGCTCTTAGCCAATTTTTGAATGGGATTGCATTGGGTGATGTGGATTTGAGTTTGTGTGTGTGTATGTGAGAGAGAGACTGCTGTGATAAATATATGTATGTAAAAATATTTTTTGAGGGAGTTGGCTGATTAGATAACAATGTAAGGTGCATTCTACAAAGCTCGTTATGAAGACTTTGAGAACCTTTAAGCATGGTTGAACCATGGGTATTGGTGGTGTAAGAATTTAAAATCACCATTTATAATGAAACAGCACTGAGTGTAAAAACCGTTGTGATGTTGGTACAATGATACTTTGTAACACACATTCCACATTGTTCAAGCAAAGACTGAAAAAGTCACATGGTGCAATAATGAGGTCACTTGGATATGTAAAGTACCCAACAGAGACATGTAGAAATGTCAGTGGAAAATTATTGCCTGTCTTCTGAGGAGTTTACAGACAGGAGAAATACATGTCAAATATATATATATATATATGTCAATTGAGCAGTCCTTGAGAAGGTAATAGTTCCTTATCTAGTCAAGAATTTAGTTCACAAGAAACCACAGGTTGTTCATTTCCTGCATCAGATGACTCCAAGCCACATCCTTTCTGTTTCTGTAAGATACATATTAATATTATCCTCACGTCTGTGTGTACAACTGTATGCGATACATATAAGCATATCAAATACAGTACGATATGTGTAAGTAAGTAAGTTATACTTTAAAGGCAATTTTATTGTATGTTGACAAAATCAAAACACTAGCCACTTCTTATGCCAGTGCATTTGGTTAAACAACCTGGTAATTTGCATCACCATCATATGATCACATATGGAATTTATTCCTTTCCTGCCCCACTTAAATATGTACTCATTTTAATTCATTTTTGTCACTGTTAATCATTCCATTTCCCTTAGTTTGTTGAGTGATGTGCCTATTAAAACTCAACACAACTGCATTTTACTTATCCCCCCCACTAATATTCTTTTGCCAGTTTGTAGACTTTTATTTGGCTTGTACAGTTATTGCTGTACTGAACTGGATTTCTGCAAGTTTCACTAGTTTTCTGATTGACAAAATCAGATCACAGGCTCTTTTCTTTTTGGTGTATTGGTGGATGTGTTCAGTGATATTTCTTCTCAAAATGCAGATATGTGAAACCCCTCGCTAATTTTTGTTTCAGGAAGAGTACAGTAATTTAACACTTAATTGAGGATAGTTAACTCTTGAGATCATTGGCTTGAGTCCATTGGAACTTATTATCAAATAAGTGATAATGTTAAATTCCTGAACTTCAAATGGGGGGGAGGGGGCATCTACTGCCACAAATGAGCTAAGTTTATTGTGGTTTACATGTGCCACCTTGTGTTATGCCAACACCTATTTGAGATAAACCATGTTACATTAACTAATTGTGTCTTACCTGCACTTTTTGGGCAATTTTGTGTCAAAGAAATACCCCCGTCTTAAAATGCCTTGATCCTTTAAAACGACTATCTGCAGTAATTGTTGGCTAGGTATTATGTAATTTTGATAATGTGCCATATGTTGTGACTTATGTTGCTAAAGGGATCAATATTTTGAATTTTGATAAATTATAAATTTATAGTAGTTTTAGGGCATGTTTGAACAAATCTGAAGTTTAGGTGACAGTGGAAGTACCTGTTTTGCTAATAGAAGTGAGAAGACCACAGTGTGAGTTGTTTCACTGAGTTTGGTGCAATGAGCAGTAGCACAGTGTGCAATTGACAAACAGGCAGCACATTTTATGAGTTAGCACAGAGCACCAGTGTTTACAGCCATTTTAAAGTTATGAATGTTAAAACATGATCTCAAATTTTATTTTTAAATAGCTATGTTTACAGTTTCTACAATATTACTGTAAAATAATGTACCTTATGAGGAAAGTTTTAATCCTAGAATGTACATTTTGTATTAAAGTTGTATACTTTTATTTTGTAGAAGTTTTTTATTCCTATGAACATGACTGGAAGGGAGTTTCCAAGTCACATTATTTATTGTACTTATATTCATGTTCCTACAATTGCATGGCTTTTCACGAAATTAAAATTGAATTTTATAATGTAATTATATTATGTACTAAAATTAATCTTTCCCCACTATGTAGTTCTTAAAGCTCTAAACAACACTGTGACACTGAGAGGATTTCACAGTTATGAAAAATATTGAATAAATCAAAAAGTTTTTTTCAGTTATTGGCCTTGATTATTCATTCATCACCATGAAGCAGTCCAATGAGTTTGTGTTGCCTTACAAATATTTTTTATTGATATGGTAATGTGGAATTTTGAGCAAAATGATAGCAAACTAACCCACATGTAACCTGATAACCAAACACCAGTTGGTTACCAATCATGATGAAGGCAATGTTACTCATATTCCTAGCACTTGCAGTTGTGATGACTAGCAAGCATGTGTTGGATTGTACTGCAACAGCAGCTATGAGAACATGTTCATGGTCATAGTATATCTTCTACAAGAGTTAATTTAGATGTGATAGTCAGGGATCTGCATTGAGGTTCACCACTGGTGATGCTGCCTTAGTATTTGATGCAGTGGAGTGTACTCAATTCAATTTACAACAACTGTCCAACATTGTTACTACATGCCTCTGAAGGTGTAGGTGTCTCTACATTTTGTGCAGCATTGATCTCTTGGTAACATGCCTAAATGTCCCTGTCAGAAAATTGTACTGTGAAGCCAATCCTAAATTCATTATGGTGGGATATCCTCACATTGTATAGCAATTATGTGTATTTTGGCATTTTACTGGGCAGTAGTGAAGGAAGAAAAGGCCTCTGCTATGCAATAAATTTTGCCATAATTTCCCTTGCTGTTTAAATGAAGCCAGTGTGAAATTATCAAGAGCGAGGTTATGAACTTCACTGTTTGAACTCTTCTGTCTACGGCTGCCCAATTTTTCTATCAATTTTCTTGGCCCAAATACCGGCATGTTGTGAGGTGTGGGCAACATGAGTGCCAACTCCAGTTTCCAATTACCCTGGAAATCTGAAAAAAAAAATGCAATTTCAGTTTTCCCCAGACATGATAACATGGGTTTATTTAATCACCTTCAAAACACAACAAAATTATTAATGTTGCCACGAATTAGCATCGACTTTCTAAACTGAACTCCGTGGATCGGTTGACCTTCCAATATCAGTGAATTTCTAATCTTATCATTTATTATCTGTGTCTGTGACTACGGAAGACGAGCGGAAGTAAAGTGGAGTGCCATGTGCCTGGGTGGTGTTTTTATCAGAATGGACTATGTGAAAGATGAGGACGTCGTGTGTTGTCTGTAATCATAAGCACCTATTAGGAAGAATTTTGCAGGTAAGAGTGAATTTTGCTTGTTACTACAGGATGCCAAAGGATTGGAATACTTAGACATACACACGACTGCAGTAAAATATATTGAAATACTTAGCCTATTCCGCAAAAATTAAATGAAACCTGAATATATCTTGGCCACATTATAGCATAGGCCTTAAGACCACGTATGTTGATTCATTTGATAAGGGTCCCTTATTTTAACAATAGTTTGAGGTTAATGTTTTCTTGTAATCTTCGAATACTGTTTATCAGGCGGCGTAATGAGGGCGGAAGTGTTGCTCAGCATGTCTGAGTTGTGCTGCTTTGTAACGCTATATCAGAATACCATGTTGCGGTAGATGTGGCCACAGCAGCCAAAGCATTAGATGTTGTATAGCATTGCAATATATTACTCAGAGAGTGCCCCCCACCTCACCTGAACGTAAGTATTACTTGGGCACACATACAGTAGTTGTATTTTTCTGAGGTGAGACTAATAGGAAGTTTATGGAGTTGGGTGATGAAGGGTGGGCAATGTCATTCCATGTCTGTATCAATTCTATGTTAATTTTCTCCAGTGTTGTTTTATGCAGCCGATACAGAATTTCTCTACAGTGTCGTAGGGAGAAAGTGAACCCAACCTTGGTGACTTGTATTATAATATGTAGTAATGTGCGGATTTGTTACTGTTTCTTAATAGGTGAGAAGAGGCATCATTAAAGATACTGATTTTCCACCTAACAAAGGATGCAGTGTTGCTGGAATGTGGATACAGTACTTCAGGTTTACGTCTAGTTCAAAGTCCTTCAGGGTTCTTTGGTGTAGCACTCTGTTGAAACAATAAAGTTTACTGATGTTGGAAGGAAGTTCCTACCAGATATTTTCTTGTCATAGGTGAAACATCAGTTATCATTACTATTTTCATATGTTGCTGGCCAATTAACCCTGATATTCCTCTATGTTATACATCAATGCAGAGAAATTTGACTTCAGGTTGAGGGTGACCAGCAAGTTCCTTCTATTTCAGTTACTGCACGTGAACTGTGATGTGTCTGTGTACCAATCTACAGGTCAGTGTCTGTATATTTCAGTACTGAATTTAATTTCACCAGGATCATTTTTGGATATGTATTTATACATTATTCATATCAAGGAAACATAGAAATTATGAACAGTAATAAAAAAATATATATAGCATATTAACGTTTACAGTTGTATGTCACGTAGTTGTTCTTCTATTTGCAGTCCTGCAGTGGTATTAGTGAAAGGGAGGATGTTGTCTGAAGTTTTGAAGGATGTCGAGCTTCAGGGTCACCGGCTGTGCATTGTGGATCTTAAAATGTGGACCATCCACCATGGTGCCTAGTGCCTGTACTAAAGGTATGTTACTCTATATACTGCTCATGATTTGCTGAGATAGGTCCAGTATTCAATTTGAACATGGGAAACTTAGTCAGAAGGTGTTGGGTGGGGATCTGCATTAATTTTAAAGGGCTCTTGTCAGAGGGTTTAGTTTACTGTTGTGAGCAGAACACATCCAAAGTGGATAGGGTAGAAGTTACAGTTAAAGAGTGGACATTTCATTACTCACATAATGCACCATTCTTTGGCTAGGGCTCTGGGTTCAACATTGTTGATACTTATTGTAGCAAGAAAATCAAGGATGGAAAGAATAAAAAATGAACATATAAAGGAAATAATGGGAGTGAAAGGGAAGCCAGACATCATAGATATTATAGAGCAGAAAAGACTACAATGGTATGGTCATGTCAAAAGGATGCCAGAGGAGAAAATACCAAAATTAATTATGGATTGGTTACCATGGGAGAGAAAGAAAAGAGGATGTCCAAAAAAAAACATGGATGGAAGGAATACAAGCAGCCATGACAACAAGAAATTTAGAACCAGATCAATGGAGAAACAGAGAGGAATGGCATTTTGTTTCCTGAAGACGGCGACAGCTGTTAAAAAACAGACAGAAATATAGATACTTATTGCAGGGTCTAATGTAGGGTTTACTGGCAGAGGGTTTTGGGACATGGCCGTAGGTTGCATGCTAGGAGCTGTAGGCATAGTTTGTAGTAAGGCCCTTGTTTCATGATGCTATTTTGTTGGAAAGACCTATAGTTTGGTTCTCAGTTTGTTGGTCACTGACCCTCCCCATAAAGCTGATGATTTCTTGTTTGGTATAACAATGTATGAAGAAACTGTCATTGATGTGTCTATATGCCAAGTGAGTCACAATATTCTTTACCCCTGAGAGAAGTTGGGTGCAGTGCTGTAGGCATTGGGTTGAAGTCAGTGGGTTTAGCATTGGCAGTGTGGTGACATGGTGACAAGGCAGAGGACAGAATGGTACAGAGAAAGGGAATTAGCAGATTTGAAAAGTGTAGATCTCAAGAAATTGTACCTGAAAATGTAAAAGTGGAAGGCATTTAAGTAAGTACGTGGGTATGAGGAGGGCTTGTAAGTAGAAGACTGAAGACAGATGTGTAGGCAAGCATGGCTGTGCTCCTTGAGAGTATTATCTCAGTGTACTGTGTTGCTATAGACATGGCTATGGCAGTTCAAGCTTCAGAGGTAGCAAAAAAAATTAGAATGAGACTGGGTGACCCCCCCCCCCCCTCCAAGTGGCAGTATTACGTGACACACATTGCATAGTTTGTTGTATTTTTCTTTGTTTGGATTGTAAGGAAGTTGATAATCATTTTGGGGACCTGTAACACCACATCTATGAAAATTTTGTTGTTGTATGCAGCTGTTATGGAATTTGCCTTTGATGTTGCAGAGAGGGGAATGACAAAGAGTTTTCCCAGTCTTGGTGATGTGTTTGAAAATATGTAGTAACATGGGGATTTGTTACTGTCTGTTAACAGATGTGAAGACACATCATTGACAAGACTGATTCTCCACCTAAGAGGGGATGCAGCATTGCTGGGCAGTGGAAACAGCACCTCAGAGTTGTGTGTAGATCACCTTCCTTGTAAGGTCCTTTGGTACAGCACTGTGTTGAAACAGTAAAGTTTACTGATGTTTGAAGGAAGTTCCTGCCAGATCTATTATGGTCATAATTAAAACATCATTAATCATTACTTTTTTGATGTGGTGCTGGCCAAGGATCCATGACATTCCTTTATGTTTTACATCAATACAGAGATATTTGACTTCAGATTGAGGGTGACCAGCAAGTTCTTTGTATTCCAGTTATTGCTCATGAAATATAACATGTCTCTGTACCAATCCGTAGGTAAGTGTCTGTATTTTTCAGTGCTGAATTTAATTTCACAGGCTCATTTTTCATCTGTATTTATACTTTACTGCGTATAAAGAAAACAAAAAAATTTTGAACACTAATAAAGAAATATAGTGTTTTGTAGTTTACAGTTGTATGTTACCTAATTGTAATTCTGTTGGGTTTCCTGCAGTGGTGTTAGTGAAAGGGAAGCTGTCTGGTCTTTTGAAGGATGTCAGTCTTCAGGGTCACCAGCTATGCAGTGTGGATCTTAAACAGTGGACCATCCATGAAGAGTGCCTATACTAAAGGTGTGTTACTCTAGATACTGCTTACAGTTTGCTGAGATAGGTCCAGCATTCAAATTGAACACAGGGATATGGTGTTGGGTAGGGCTATGCATTAACTGAAATGGTCCCTTGTTAGAGAGTATATTTATAGTTCTGACTAGAACACAGTCAGAGGGATTAGGATAGGGTTCATTGTTAAAAATACAGCTGAGGTAAGGTCTTGCTTCGTTATCTTGAATGATCACCCATGCCCCATTCTGTGGCTAGTACTTTGAGTTAAACATCTTTTATCTTCATTGCAGTAGCTTTTTTTATATCCTTCTATACTAAATTAAAAATAATATTTGTATTTTGGTGCAGCAGTATGTGAAGAAGAGAGTGTTAGTGACATGTTCATATGCCAAGTCAATCATCACAATTATGTGAACCCCTGTGGGCAGCCACTGGACAAGAGGATGGGTGGGCCCCAAATCCCTGGTGGGAATTGCAGACCAGCGTTCATATCCTCCGCCATCCATTCTCCTGACAGGACTGTCATGGTTCCATCAGTGTTGGCAACAGAATTACTACTACTACTGTTTGCTGTGAATGTGTATTTCTCCCAAGACCCCATCTATGTTGTTACGCTGACACGCACTGTACACTATATACCCGTCAGTTAAATCACTTCTGTAATAGATACAGTAATGAAAGACTAATTTGTATCCAATATTCTAGTGATTATTCGTATATAAATATTTGTGATTTCAAAGCAACTCACAAACAATTGATATTTCAAGATTTGAGGTTCTCACATTGGTGTTGATGTAGATACATTTCTGCTAGGATGTGATGCCATTTCTATCATTAAATAGTCACCAACCTTTGGGAGGAGCTTGCTGCCTCAAACAGCAGTAACCGTTTGCCAAGCAACACAGCATTTCATCTCAAAGACACAAATATTATAGTGATATTTTGTCATCTCCTGCCACATACCACGCAACAACGAATTTTTTTCTTTATTTAACACTTTCAGCCCGGCGTCCATTTAAACTTTAAAATCCCCCCAGCCGGCGTATTTTAAGGGTACTGAAAAAAATTTAAAAATTGCAGTATTTCCTATCATAAAAATACAAAATTTTTACACACCATAGGAGAAGGTTGGCTGTATCCCATGCATAAAAAATGGATTACTTACGTGTATTTGGAGCCTT
>Ga0123352_10020416_pt1 | contig 10553 bp, 8 predicted proteins | sample TergutLab28metaG_FD_89700 | JGI IMG/M metagenome (GOLD analysis project Ga0123352, IMG submission 89700) | Labiotermes labralis P1 segment gut microbial communities from Petit-Saut dam, French Guiana - Lab288 P1 | ecosystem: Host-associated > Arthropoda: Insects > Digestive system > Gut ... | reverse complement strand
GAATGTTGGGGATTGCTCTCGTCTTTCAAAAAAGTGAAAATATTTTTTGCCGCAAAAGTTTGACAGTTGGCACGTCTTGTCAACAATGTTTAGACATTGGTATTAGCGGAGTTGCAGGTTTCTTTTTGTAGAATGATATATTCGATTAATATCCTAATATCCGCAGAGCTTCCGTTGCCGGACTAAAACCCTGTTCAGCAGCTAGAGAAAACCAATATATCGCTTGTTCATAATTCTGTAGTACGCCTGTTCCATTCTTATAGCACATCCCCAGATTATATTGCGCCTCGCGAAACCCTTGTTCAGCGGCGAGGCTAACCCAAAACACCGCTTGAACATAGTCCTGTGGTACGCCTTGCCCCAAAAAGTATCGCCCTCCCAGACGATTTTGCGACATAGGAGATCCTTGCTCAGCGGCTAGGCGGAACCAATGCACAGCTTGAACATAGTCTTGTAACACACCTTGCCCCCAAAAGTATATACTTCCCATGTTATCCTGAGCAATCGCGTTGCCCATTTCTGCGGCTGTTATAAGCAAATAGTAGCCCAACTCATGATTTTCTTCTGCGCCAATACCCACAAGTAATTTGTACCCATACGGCCAATTGCCCTCACAAGCCCCTGGCTAGCCGCCATACGGTATAATTCCATAGCCTTATATGAGTCGCCGTCAACACCCAGCCCCATCTGATATGCCCAGCCTAAAATATACTGGCTTATTGCATCTCCGTTATCAGCCAAGGCACGTATTTCATCAAGTCTCTCTATCGCAGAAATGTAATCGAAAATTTCTATACCATGTGTAACGGACAATACTCTTTCTGAAACGGGTGCTTCAATTACAACCGTCCTAGTGCCGCCACACCAGCCCAACTCGTACCCCACGGCTCTAAGTACAGGCCCCATGGGTACCATTACACTGTCACCTATAATCTCGGCTGGGACGTCTAGTTCGTGGACTGTCCCGTTGACAGTGAAATCGGTGTTGCCAATAGTAATGATAATTACATAGTCTTCTTGCTCCAGAGTAGCAATTCTTGCAATCTTGTCCCACTCTATGTTGAAACCTATATCCTGAAACACAAAGCGTACAGGCACTAAAACTCTGTTGCTTACCATGATAGGCTCTTGGTCTTCGAAATCCACAGCTTGCCCATTGAGGTGACAGTGATGGTGTTATTTGCTAACGACGTAGTAGGCATAATTGCCCAAACCAGTGTAAACACCAATGCAAACGTTAACAGTTTTTGAACAAGTTTCACACTTGCCCCCATTCCGCCGCCCTGCGGCGGCACAAATAATATATGAAAGCTGCTTTCAAATGTGTTACAATGATAACGAAACAACAGCATACTACAGAGCACGTAAGGAGAAGTGGCGTTTAAGCCCAAACCCGAACACTTAAAAGTTGCCGTCACCTTTTCAGGCACAAATAATTGGGACTTTGAGCCCGGATACTTATCTTTAGTTAACGAACCATTGTTACGTACAAAGGTGACAGTCACTGCTGTTGTTCTTATTGCAATTTCAGATCAATCTTATGCGTTTTTTATTTTCACGTTTTTACGATTGGTCTTTTTCTTGTGTTCAAAATCGCTCTATCGACTACAAATCGCTTTCATACTTAACCTCCAACTTTACTATTTTTAATTGGCTAGAGCAGGCGCACGCAATAACAGTGCCGAGCGTTATTTCAAATACTTATCCATCCAGTTCATGATTTCTTCCAAGCGTTTTTCTCTAAGGTCTGGCTTGCCGCTGCGGGAAAGCTCGTGGTTTTCGCCGTGGAATATAACCAGCCTTGTGTCTACGCCCAAAAGTTTCAGGGCTGTGTACCACTGATACGCCTCTGGCGACCAGCAGCGGTAGTCCTCGTCAGAATGCAAAACAAGCGTTGGAGTTTTAACATTTTTGGCGTATTTAAGTGGTGAGCTATTCCATAGTTTTTCCGCCTCATCCCAGGGGTCGGTGACATCCAATTGGTCGTTGCTAAAAAAGTAGCCTATGTCGCTTATAAAGCTCATGGACATCCAGTTACAAATACTGCGCATTGTAACCGCGGCCTTGAAGCGGTTTGTGTGGCCTACAATCCAGTTAGTCATAAACCCGCCGTAAGAACCGCCTAAAACGCCAAGCTTATCGCCGTCTATTGCGGGGTATTTTACAAGGCATTCGTCCACAAACTGCATCAAATTTTCATAATCAATTGTACCGTATTTGCCGCGGATATCTGCAAATTCGTTGCCACGCCCATCGCCACCGCGGGGGTTGCAGAACATCACGAAGTAACCGCGGCTTGCGAACAGCTGCATTTCATGGAAGTAACTTTCTGTATAAGCGGCTTTTGGCCCGCCGTGGATTTCCAGTATTGCGGGATATTTTTTGCTTGCGTCAAAATCTACAGGCTTTATGACCCAGCCGTCCACTTGTACACCTTCGGTATCGGTGAAAGTGAAATGTTCCGGCGCGGAATACGCTATGGTTTCATGAATTTCGTCGTTAAAAGCACTTAGTTTTTCCAATGCGACGTTTTTAAATTCGAAAATTTCCATCAAGCGGCCCGGCGGCATGAAGCCCGCTACGCATCTGCCATTTGCCATGTCGAAGTAGTTGATGTCGCCGCCGCTGTTGGTTGTGTTCTTTATATCGCCTGTTTGCAGATTCATTTCAAAAATATCGGTACGGTAGCCGGTTAGTGCCAAGAAGAACAGGCTGTCGCCAACAATTTGTGCGGTACTGCCGCCGCCAAATTTAGAGTCCGACCCACCGGGCGACCCAATGGAAAGGTCAAACTCCGCAAGCTTTGTAGATTTTTGGTTTTCCACTACATAAAAATGCCCGTGTTCGTGAATCCTTTGGCCCGGCTCGGCATACGAAACCAGCAGTTTCTCGTTCCAGAAATCGAAGAAGCGTACAAGCTTTGGTTCGTTAAGTTCGGCAGTTTCTTGCATGGTTTCCAGGTCCACAACGTAAATGTTGCTTTCCAGACTATGCATATCTGCCGGGGGAAGGTCGCCAGTATATGCCACATATTTTTTGCAGTCTGACAATTTGTAGCCGGTAACATTTGTGAGTGGCGCGGTAACTGGCGTCAGCTTACCGTTTTCCAGGATGTTTAGCCGCGCACGCTTTTTGTTGGTAAAGCCCTTGCCGTTAAACCAGTATGGAAGCTCATCTATTACCTGATAGCCTTTGGTTTCTTTGTACTCTTTCAGAAGTTCGTCGGGGTTATCCACGCCATCCAGACAGGGGCGGGCGTTGTCGAACACAGTGGTAGCAAGGTATTTCCCGCATTCTAGCTGCTCTAATTTTGTGACGATTGCGTCTACTTTGAAAGCCAGTTCCGCTTCGCCGCCGTTGATATTAATGGCGTAGTAGCAAGTAAGCTCGTGGCCTTTTTCCTGCTTTTCTTTGTCGGACTTTTCGCGGGTTTCCGAGAAAAGAATTGTGTCATCGCAGGCCCACAGGAAATGGCCCACCTTACCCGTAAGGTTTGTCAAGGGCTTAAACCCGCAGCCCTTGTCGACGAAAATGGCTACATCATAGCCATTGTCACAATTGGCTTTGCGGCCCAAAACTGCGATGTTCTTGCCGCTTGGCGACAGTTTTAGATTGTCAATAAAGCGGTAGTTTCTAAAATCGTTTAGTTGTAAGTGCTGCATAATGATTGCTCCTTAATAGTGGGGCACTGCCCACACATTTTTTTGATTTTACTGGATTGGTAGGAAATGTGCAACTATTAAAACCGTTGTAATATCAGATTCCAGTTGGTAACAAGTCCAGCCCTAAACGCATAAAATATATAATAAATTATTAGGGAATTAGGTGTATCATCATGGAAAGAAACGCGCCGCCAAAAAATGAATTAAAATATGCCGATTCAACCAACCATAGCATTTGTGAAAAATTCGACAAAATCTCATTTCCTATGGGGCAATTTAATCCTCCGCAAAAAGATGAGTTTACAAAAAGGATATGCAATAAAAACTGTAGGGAGTGCCCATTTTTTGGGTGGCCTATGCCCGGCCCGGCCGGAAGAGACGGTAGAAATGGGAAGGACGGCACTAATGGTACAAACGGCAAAGATGGAGCAGACGGCGCACCAGGCCCCACTGGGCCGCAAGGCCCACCAGGAACATTTAATGCTTCGTCATTGTTTGTGTGGAAAGCAGACCAGCAAACACTTGACCCCGCGGCATCAGCAGGGGAAATTGGCGATGCAGTAGCGTTTACCGACTCTGTTGTTGGCGGGACAGCTTTATCATTTACAAGCCCAGCAGAAATCAACATTTTGGAATCCGGATATTACTCGATACGCTGGGAAATATATAAATCTGGTTATGATTCTGCATTCGCGTTGTTTTTTGACCCGGATGGCACAGAGGCGGCAGTTGTACCTGGCAGCAATTACGGTGCGCTATCGCATGACGAAAGGTACAGCGGTCAGGCAATAGGTGTTTTGACAGCAGGCGGCACTCTGACTTTAAATTGCATCAGTACCATTTACCCGCAAACAATCCAAAATGAAATTAGTGATGATGTACTTGTGACTGGGGCATCAATTGTAATTATTAAAATTTCATAAGTATCAAAAAAAGCGGCTAAGCCGCTTTTTTTGATACTAGTCGTTATGGCGTTGGCCCAATCAAAATTAACATTTGCATAAATAAAAATTTTGTTCCTGCTACAAGGTTCATTGTAATTCTTGGAACAAAGTAAATGCCGTTTCCGTCATAATGCAGTGGATGTTTGAACAGATGCTCGTCAAGGTTTTCTATCCAGAGTATGCCTATTGCAGGGGCGCCGCTAAAATTTGCAAGGAGCGGGAATTGTGCACCTGTTATCAAATAATACACATTTCCTGCTATTAAGGTATGGTCTGCATCCAATGCGCCAATCCCCCAAAAATTGTATTTGTAGCCCAAATTTATAATGGATACACCAAGTCCCATAAATTCCGGTGTTTCTGACATTATAATCGTGACATCTGACATATGCACAAAGCGCTCTACATCTTGCAGATGTTGCAAGATTCCCATAAGATAATTATCAATAGTGAACATTCTGGTATTGATGCATCCAAAATTCGCACCATATACTAAAATGCCTGCCCTGGGCTTGAAAGATATTAAGTCAATGTGTGCATCGGCATTGTTAAATACGGCTATTGTGGCTTTTCCGTACTCTGATATATTATCATTAGTGACATCGATGACAGCAAAACCTATAGCTGTAGCGTCTTTAATATGGTTGCTTGCGTTTGCTATATCAACCCAGCCGGATGCCTCATAGTCATATCGCTTTATGGTATAGAGCTGCCCGTCTGTTGCAAGCCCAGATTTTGCGGAGACAAACCACGACACCACATACGCTCCCTGCAAGGCAATGTCGATGCTTCCATCCGGCTGATAGCTGATAGGGCCTTTGGAAAAAAGCGGTGTGTCAAATGTTATAATATCTTCCGTCTCATCATGAGTGTAGCTTTCACGCTGTAAAGCAACAGATAGAATCGGACATTGCGGCGGCAAGATAGTTATGTCTATCGGCACACTCGGAACATTAAAAGAAATTGGGTTGGAGTTTTCAACCAAAAGCAAGTCATATGACACCGATGCCGTATTTTTGACTGTGTTGCGCCACGGCACATTAGTAGCGATTACTTTAAAAGTGACTTCAACACTTTCCCCAACTTCTAGGTCGGCTAATGCAAAACCTATGGTAGGGTCACAACCTGGACATGCTACGCCATCTATTGTAACTGTGCCGGATACGAAGGCAAGACCATCAAGCATTGTGTCGTTGAAAGTAATATTTGTCATCGTAACATTACAGTCGTTGGTGAGCGAAACACTAATTATTGTAGAGTCACCAAGAGCTATAGAAGTCGGATTTGCAGATTTTATTGGTACAGACAACTCTAAAACCGCCTCATATAGTCCAACATCATCAATTGCATAATCATTGCCGGATGCCGCCGCTCCCAAGCTCAAAAACTGCACCTCGAGTGTCGAGTATTTATCAGAATAAATTATTGTTCCTGTCTGATGCCACTCCGGTTCATTAAAGTTTACGGGAATGGTTGCCCCAATACTTTTATTATATAGAATATTGCCGTCTGGCGCGGTAATCCTAACACCCAATTCTGGGTCTACACGCCCTGCAATTTTGACAAGGTTTAGTATCCATGTTGTAAATAAATAATAGGTATGCGACTTTACAAAAACGATGTTATGAAAAAATGTGGAATTTGGTATTGCTCCGTTTACAATCATCATTCTGCCGGTCTCGTTGCCTGTTGTATTGTCTGCTATGCGCCACCACACATTATTTTGTTGATAAGTGATTCCTGTTGCAATGTTTTGTATGGTGAAATAACCATCCGCCGGGTTTGGCGAACCATTGGCAGGAAGCACATATCCAAAATCCGGGTTTATATTTGGGTATGGGTTTGGGTTTGCCCCTGTCATAACTGGGGTTCCTGCTGGAAACACACCAAAATCGCCCTTGTTTGCATCGTTTATTACATTTGTTGCCCAATCCACACTAACACATGGATTAATTTGTATTTCAGAATACCTTACCGGGCCATTGCAAATATACTGGTTGGTTATATTAGCACCTGTTACAGTTATGGGCAAAGTATTTCGTGTGGTGCAATCAAGGTCGGTAGCATCAACAGGCGGGGCTGAAGCATAACTTATTGGCGGGACAGCTCCATTTGGTACATCACCCACCGCTGATAAAAGGAAGTCCCCGGGGTCTGTGCCGCCAACTGTACCATAAGCTTCGATAATATGAAAATTGCCATTTGGAACATTTATGAAGGTGTAAGTGCCTGTTGCGCTTGTAATGGCTGTTACCCGCTCATTTGTAGCTGTATTTTGCAACACTACAGGAACATTGGCGATGCCTGTCATCCCTGTAGGTGGGGCTGCTGTTCGCGCTCCGTCATATAAAATTCTGCCTGATACAGTTGCCATAGATTATTCCCCTTTATGCCGAAGTGTCTACTAAAATTAATGATTGGGTAAACCTAAATATTGTGCCTACGGGCAGGTTTGTATATGTTATATCCGGCACAAAGAAAATACCTGTTTCATTAATACGAACGGGGAGTGATATTATTTGTGGAGGTGAGTCTGACGTTTCTATCCATAATGTGCTGATAGTAGGGTCGCCTTGATAATACCCTAAAGGCAAAAACTGGCTGGTGGTTATTAGATGATAGGCGACACCTTCTTCAAATGTTTCGGGTTGAGAGAGTGCACCAGTCCCCCAAAAATTATAAGTGTTTCCTGAATAGATAACCGTAACCCCAATCCCAAAAAGCTCCGCCGTTTGCGACCATATTTCAACTAAATCTGAAAACCTGACGAATTCCTCTAAGTTAAATATCCTACTAACCATACCAGTTATTTGTCCGTCTATGGAAGTCAGTTTGTTTTCTAATGCATCTGCACTTAATCCAAAAATCAATAGGCTTGCTTTTGGAACAAAAAAAGTAAGCCCTGCCTCGGCATCTGCCGCGTTAAACAAGGCAATTGTAGCCCTTCCATAGTCGTCGATTTCCTCTTGTGTAATTTCCAAAATTGCAAACCCCGGGGTTTGTGAAACTTTTATATGGTTGCTTGTTCCTGCAATGCAAACCCAATCCGGCTCTGCAAGCGAATAGTCACGCTTTTTTATTTCATAGGATTGTCCGATTGTTGAAAACCCCGTCATACAAGTCACATACCATAAAATCGTGTATGTTCCTGCACTAAAAATGTCGATAGTGCCATCCGCCTGACATACAAAATCCTCTGGCGGCGTTTCTGTGCTGGTCTCGCTGATAGCAAGCGGGGTATCGAATTTAATAATGGCTCCGCTGGGGACAGCAGTTTCAAAATTACATTCGCATTGAAAATAATGCACCATTGCATTCCCTCCTAGATTTTTTCCCAATATATTGTATGTATAATTGGAGAAATGTGTGAAGTAAGCATATGATAGCTTTAAATGCAAACAATCATGGAGGTCTTTTCATGCCTGTCCAAAACGAATGGGAAGTAATAGTAAAATACAACGGCAACCTTAGCGTAGTAACCGCCACTTTAAGCATTACAGCAGAAATCCTGGGCGACTCCTTTGCAATACTGACCATACCGCCAGAACGCATCCCAGAACTGCACAAATTTAGAGAAATTGAATTTATAGAGCTGCCAAAGAGCTTAGCCCTACAACAGGCAATGCAAGATGCCTGCATCAACCCAGTACAAACGGTACGCACCGGTGGTTATGGACTGCGCGGCAGCGGCGTTATCATAGGGATAATCGACTCCGGTATCGACTATGCTCACCCGGATTTTTGCAACATGGATGGTACCAGCCGCATTATGTACATATGGGACCAGCTTGGGGAGGGCTCCCCGCCACAAGGCTTCCAAAGCGGGGTGGAGTACAATAGCGCCCAATTGAACGAGGTACTGCAAAACCCCGGCATAATTCCTTCAATGGATTTTATCGGGCATGGCACGGCTGTATCCGGCGTAGCGGCGGGCAATGGGCGCGCAAGTGGCGGCACAAACATGGGAGTTGCCCCGGATGCATCCTTGATTGTTGTCCGGCTGGGCGAGCGCGGCCACGAGTCCTTCGCCCGTACAACCGAGATTATGCGCGCGCTAAAATACATAATGGACAAAGCCATGCAGCATAACATGCCAGTGGCCATAAATTTGAGCTTTGGCACCAACAACGGCAGCCACGCGGGGGATTCCCTCTTCGAGACATATATAAACGCGGTGGCGCAACGATGGCGTAGCGTAGTTGCAGTTGCAACTGGCAACGAGGGTGCGGCACAGCATCATTTTGGCGGGCTAATTGCCGCCAGCCAAACAATGGAAGTCGCATTTACCGTCGCAACGGGCTTGCAGTCTGTTTATTTAACATTGTGGAAAAATTTTGCCGATACCCTGGATTTAGAACTGATATCACCGGGCGGGCAAAGCAGCGGAGTGCTGCGCTCTACAGAGCGCATCCGCCAAGTTAACTTAGGCGGCACAAATGCAGCCATCTACTACCGGCAACCGACTATTTACAGCCGCAGCCAGGAGGCATTTTTCGATTTAGACGGCAACCCTGCCGGTATTTGGCGGCTGCGCATTACCGGACGCAAGGTGGTTGATGGGGAGTTTCACATTTGGCTGCCCACATTGGAAGAAGTTGGCCCTGGCACAGCTTTTCTTACCCCAGACCCAGGCCTTACCCTTACATTGCCGTCCACCACGCCCAATGTGATATCCGTTGGCGGGTATAATTCTACATTTGGCAGTGCGGCAGATTTTAGCGGCCAGGGATACACCTACCGCGATATATATGTAAAGCCGGATTTAGTGGCCCCGGCGGTTAGCGTCTTATCTACGCGAACGGGCGGCGGCTACGACATATTTACAGGCACAAGCATAGCAGCCCCCTTCGTAGCGGGCGCGGCGGCCCTTATGATGGAATGGGGCATTGTACGCGGCAACGACCCGTTTTTGTACGGGCAACGCGTAAAAGCCTTCCTGCAAAAGGGCGCGGCAAAAATATTAGACATCCCCCACCCCAACCCGGTTTGGGGGTATGGCGCGCTGTGTTTGAAGGCTAGTATGGATTATTTGGCGGAGTATAATAGATAATCAACGAGATGCCCTGAAATAACAGCGCGCACCTATCGATGTATAATTACAATGTCGTCGATTGCATTAGATGACAATCTGTATATTCTGGCTCCAATGTTAGTTTCACGGTTCGTTTGAAGGTTTTCTGCCGGAAGTTCGAAACGGGAAACCACACTCTCCACTTCCCCAAGAAAGACATTGCCGTCTGTAGAAAAGCGACCGCCAAACGCAGATGCCATCAGAACGTACACAACATCGTCCACCATCAGGCTATTCCTTTGTACCGAGTCCATTATGTGGAATGCTTGTTCACGCGCTTCTTCTGATATATACATACTACGCTGCCCGTTATAAACAACAATAATACTATCGCCTGCTATTTCTTCCTCAAGAACCCCGCCCCACACACAGGTAGTAATAGGTATCCGTCCGGCATAGGCATGGTATATCCGCGCCCCCTCCATGCCATGGTTCGATTGAAAATTTTCTGTTGGCATTCCGGATTGCGGGACGACACTTTGTATTTCGCCAATATAAACCCATGTATCACCCGGCTCAGCTACATGATGTTGCCTATGCTCGAATGAAAAATACAGTGTGTTATTCACAAACACCGAAGGAAGCCATGTCCCCGGCGCATGGGGTATAACAGACTCTGGCTCATCAACTGCAGACTCGACATCTAAATATGCTTCGCCGGCGTTCCTGCAGCCTGTTATTGCTATTAGTGACAGCAACAAAACCGCTATGGTTATGATTGTTTTTTTCATATGGCTCACCTCGTAAACATTATGGTAGTGTCAACCACTCCCTGTTTTTATATCTCAAAACCCTGGAACAATCAGGTTTTTTTCAAAAAAGATAGCAACCCCCCATTTTCGGGAATAATTGCTGGTGACTAAACACAGAAATTAT
>Ga0123352_10020414_pt1 | contig 10554 bp, 7 predicted proteins | sample TergutLab28metaG_FD_89700 | JGI IMG/M metagenome (GOLD analysis project Ga0123352, IMG submission 89700) | Labiotermes labralis P1 segment gut microbial communities from Petit-Saut dam, French Guiana - Lab288 P1 | ecosystem: Host-associated > Arthropoda: Insects > Digestive system > Gut ... | reverse complement strand
TTTCCGTAATCTATATAGGCATCCAACCCATATGACTAACTTTCCTTTCCTGTTCCCTTCTTATCCATTCTGCTCTTTCATTATGCTGTGCTTCTTCTCCCCATAGTGACTTCCAGTAAGTCTGTTTCTGCCATAGAGGGAGGTTCTCTGGCCTCTATAATCTTCATGCCCAAGTTTCTGTAAAATTTTTTAGTTTCTTCTTTAAACATCTTATTCTGACTCTACTGGGTTTCCCTTTTTTCATACCTTCTAATTCTTTTGGCTTTTGCTTGCATTTTCTGCTTCAATGTTTCTGTCAACTGTGCAACTTCCCTAGCATTTGTCACTCTATATTTTTTAAAAACCTTCCTCTTCCTCAGGTTGTTTATATCTGTTATATTCATTTCATCCTCTTCTAAAAGTTTTCATTTCATCCTCTTCTAAATGTTTTTTTAATTATTATTATTATTATCATCATCATCATCATCATCATCATCGGTAGCACAGTGGTTAAGGTGCTGTGCTACAAATCAGTAGGTCGCTGGTTCGATCCCAGCTGGTGTCAGTGGATTTTTAATTGACATAAATTCCTTCCGATCGCACCATGGCCCTGGGGTCAACTCAGCCTCTAACAGAAATGAGTACCAGTAGTATTTCCTGGGGGTAAAGGCGGCCGATGCGTAAGGCTGACAACCTTACCACCATCCTGTGCCGTTATCACGAAATCTGGGAACCTTAACTTCCTGGAACCCTCTGGGCCTGTCCAGGCCTGTAATGGGACTGCTTATTATTATTATTATTAATTTATTCTTCTCTATTAGGTATGAGGTGGCGGTCTTCTGATAATTCCAGATCTCTAACAGGAAATCAAACCGTTTTACCCCAGTGCTTTATATATGATGTGCACAGTGCTCATTAGCATGGTCTTCCATAGCTCTGTGGCTGATGGGTGACCTGGGAGTAACTGAAGGCTCTGATCCAATCCCTTCTTAATTGTCCCTAATGCTCCAATTATAACTGGCACAGTTTATTTCCTCACTGTCCACACTCTGCTGACCTTGAACTCCAGGTCTTTGTACTTGCTTAGTTTTTCTGGTTCTATTGTGTTAAAAAGTTTGAATTATCTGGTATGGCTACATCAGTCTGTAGGCGAGTCTTATCTTTTTTATTATGCAACATTATGTCAAGTCAGTTTGCTAGTATTAATTGATGTGTGATAACCGGTACATCCCACATAATAGTGACATTTATGACCCTTTCAGATACATGTTTGTGGTACTTGTCAGTAACCTGTAACCCCATTTGTTTACATATTGTCCAGTGGATGTAACCAGCCGTCTTATTGTGGCTATTAGTTTATACAGATCGTCCATGTGTTGTGCAACCTGCAATAATATATTTTATGTATTCTTTTGCCTTATGGAATATTTTGCATTTACTCTCATTTGGTTGCTTCATGATATTCCTCTAATGATAACACATATTGAGTGCTTGATCTTGTGCTGCTATTATCAAACTCTCAGTTTCTCCCTTTAGGCCTGAATTACACAACCACACCAGGGATATTTTTTTTTTATATACCGATGGTCTTTCAAGGTCCCGGTAGATTGTCTATGCATTAGTTCCCTCTTGAGTTCTTCTATCTTCTCATTTGCAATGCTGGGCAGCAGTTTCTTGTGTCATATATTTGTGCCTTATTAGATTAGCTTCTTGTAGAGAGTATTTGATTTTCCCAGGATCATATTCTTGCACTAATCTGGTAAGCCTATCTTTGTCTTGCTTAATGTACTCACTGAGACCAACAATAGCAGGGTCATATGTGGACTCCAGTTCAACTAACCCATGTCAACCATTTTGTCTTTTGATGTGGAGTCTATTAACATATGCCTTCAGGTGGTGGATTCCTTCAATTGTTAGAAGCTTTCTTGTTTTCAGTTTATTTCTCAATTTCTTTTATTAACCAGTTGACTATGCAGAAACTGTAAATTAGTACTGGTACAGCTACAGTATTGATAGCTGTGATCTTGTTCTTCTAGTTTAACTGTCTTGAGAATTTGCCAGAACCTGGTGATACTCCTTCAGTAGTTTGTCCTTCATCTGGCTGTTTTCACATACTTATACGTCGTATCCAGCTCCATGTTCCTTATTACTGTCTGGTTATTTAGACTAATGTTTTGGCTTTTAGTTAGCTTGCCATGCTTGAAAACTTTTGTGGCGCACTTATCTAGGCTAAATCCATTCATGTGTAATCACTAAATGTTTAGAAAATAGTCAACTCCTGCTGTAACTCAGCCTCATCTCTGGAAAATAGCTTCAAGTCATTCATTCAGAAAAAATGCCTGACTTTATTTTTTTCTTGACTTCATACACTACTCCTTGTTTATTGAGCATGTTGGTTAGTGGTATAAGTGCTAAACAAAACAGTAATGGAGACAAGGAATCACCTTGGAATATTCCCCGTTTAATAGCCACTTTTCCTGTTTTGATGTGCCCTTCAGTGTGGTAGAGCCACATTTCAGTCTTCCATTCCTTTTTTTGATGCCTCAACGAATCGTCTGACTGTTGGACAGATTTGGTACATCTCCATGACAGTGATTATTCCAGGTGTGACTTAGGCTGTCAACTGCTTTCTTGTAATCAGCCCAAGCCATACATAGATGCCTTTGTTATTTCTTCACTAATGATATAATCATCTTGCTCACCAGCATCTGGTCTTTACATTCCCTAGACATTCTGTGACAGCCTTTCTGTTCTTCTGGAAGAATGTTGTTTCTGAGTAGCTGGTTACAGATCCTATTTGTCAGTGCCGCTGTAGGGATCTTGTGTATGTGGGCAGGCAAGTAAAGAGGTGATGGTTTCTTGGGTCCTTAATACTTTTGCTACTACTACTATTATCATCATCATCATCATTATTTACAGGAAATCTGCCAGAACCTCAAATGCAAGACACCACATCGGTCAGGTTTCTACTTTGCAGGACCTGCACTAGAGGGAACCATGTGTGGCAAAAATAAAGTGAGTGTTACCAAATTGAAGTGACTTCTGGTATGGTGGCAATACATTTTTTACACTGAGCCATGCCTCCATATTACAGTGGTGCCAGGGTGGAGACTGTGTGCCAATGAAAAGGAAGAAACCACCTGTGAAGGTGGTACCAGGCGGCTGGAGTGAGTGGCGACGGGGCTCCTGCTCATCAGAGTGCATTGCTAAGTCACAGGGTGAATAACTAAATGCATAATAACCAACTAACTGACTGACTGACTGACCAACTATGACTGACTGACTGACTAACTAACTAACCAACCAGCTAACTCTATAACTAGCTAACTAAGTCCATGGAGCAGACTCCCTGAAAGTTAGTCAAGAAATTCCCTGCAGTTTATGGAACATGAAGGCTGAGACCTGTGCTCTTCTGGGTTATTATGCAGTGAGTAGTGGTAATTTCTTACCGAAGTTTTGGGACGACCTATTGGTCCCATCCTCAGGGTTTAAGAATCAAAATAAAGCCTGTTGCTTGAATACAGAATTTATATACTCTTCCCTATATAAACTGCGTAATGGGGCAAAAGGTTTTCCTTTGGATTCTTGAACCTTGAGGATGGGACAGATAGGTTGTTCTGAAACGTCAATAAGAAATTGCCACTACTCGCTGTATAATAACACAGAAGAGCTCATTTCTCAGCTACTTCATGGCAGAAGCCTGAAATCATTGAACATGAAGTTTTATTGCCATGTTTAAAAGAGCCTTCCACTGGTTGCTCATCTTAGCCAGGGCAGTTAGTCCACAACCTTTGATTCTATATCTTTAAGATACATTTTAATTTTGTTCTTGCATCTATGCCTAGGTCTTTAAAGCAGTTTTTTCCTTCAGGTTTTCCAATTGAAACCCTGTATGCATTGGGTACATGCCTGGTAGATTTATTATCTTTTGTGACACAGTAGCTTAGCTGTAACAGAGTTTTACTTTGGGATGTGGGAATTATGTATGTGGTGCAATCTACAAGCATCCAAGCAAGACCAAAAAGTTTATTAGTGTTAAAACTACCGAATGGTGATAGGAGTCAAGCGCTGTACTGATGGAAGAGTCAATTTCATTGACAGTAGACATTAGGAATACAGAACAGCATACACATTTTTTTTTCTGATATGAAAATCACTTGTCATACAGCCATTTCATGATTATAGCAGTCATGTTTTTGTGTATTGTCTGCTTTGGTCATGTAGCATCAAACAACAGTAGGTGACAAATGGCAGTAAATTAGGTAGGATTTGAAAGGACTGACACAGCTGTGTTTTCCTGGTGGGGCCAAAGAAAAACAAAAAAGGACTGACACAGCTGTGTTTTCCTGGTGGGGCCAAAGAAAAACAACAAATTAACAGCTAGCATAGCTGGTCTCCTAAATGAGATGTGAAATGGGGATGCTCTGAATATGAAGTGGAAGTGTTGACCACTACACATTGATTTATGGCAGTTCAGATATATTACTGAAACTTGACTGATTAATACTATGTTCACTGCATGAGCAATGAGAATGTTCTAGAATCACAATTTGTGTGTATGAGATTATTTTACTAGTTCACGGTTCAGCATGCATTAATATATCTGATAACAACATACTGCAGCAGTAAACACATTGGTCCACAGGATTCCAGCAGAGACATCGTACCTGTGACAACCCAAAGCCAGTCAACACAGAAGAAGGCTGCGATGGATCAAGTTTTGACGTGATACTCTGTAAGACTGATAAGGTATGCAATTCAACTATTGACATTTGGAAGTCACTAAGAATGAAGATTAGTTTTCAATTATCAGAATGTAATTTTCAGATTTGCAAGAAGCGGATATCTGTTACTGATTTTGCCGCTAAAGCCTGTGCCAACTTCAGCAAGTTACTTACAGAACTGGACCCAAAGGGATCTGGACTGCAGGCACCACATGAGAATTGTAAGTCACAGAATCTTATTATCTTGAATGGAACAGTGGGACTGCTAAACATCCCTGTGCCAGTTTTGCTTTTGGTTGTGGCAGTTCCAGAGCCTCTGTTTTCTCATTCCCTTCCTATCCCTGACTTTGTGTTTACCTGCTGATAAATTACAGAGCCTTCTTATTAACATCCCAATTGTTTTAGATTCTACTGCTTTTCAGATTTACTGTGCCTGTATTCATTCTCTTATGAACTATGGATTTATATTCTGTGGGAACTCTTTACATAGTGCTAAAATTTTTAAAATTCAAAAGAATATAAGTAGAATTATTACAAGATGCAGAAGTGGAGACTCATGTAGGGACTTATCCAAGGATTTAAAAATTCTTTCTCTTCAATCACAATTCATACTATGACTTCTCATATTTGTAGATAACAACAAAAATAAATTCAGTTAAATTCTGATGTCTGTAACATAAATACTAGACAACAACATAACTTTCACCAACCTTCACCAAATTCTAACTTGTTCGTATTCATGCAATAATATCACTATATCAAATAACAACCAACAAATGCACTCATGTATTATTTAAACATCACTTTATTAACATTACATGTAACTCCAAAATGTTGACAATCTAGTGTGACAGTCTTCAAGAATGACAAAGCACAATTTAAAGCAGCCTTAAGATAATATCTACATACACACACCTTTTACTCTGTAGATGAATTTTGTATGAGTAAAGATAATTTATAATACAATTTTTGCAAACTTTTGTAGTATTTTGCATTGTAATTTTGTATATTTGTGTATTTTTTACTTTTTCTATATCCTAATGTCTTTATGACACACTTATGGATCCATGGCATATATGTGTGTGTGTGTGTGTATGTGTGTGTGTGTGTGTGTGTATGAACATATGTACATATGTAAATTTCAGCCTTAGAGAGTCATCTTCATGGAATATCATTGATACATTCTAGCAGCTTGAGTCCACAAAATGACTCACCAGTGGTACAGCTGGTGCATAACACAGTACACACTATACATGCAACTGAATTTTACAACTGGTAAGTCATTTTGTTGACCTGTGTTGCTAGAATGTATCAATTATGCTCCCCAAAGATGACCCTTCAAAGGTTGAAACATGTTGGAATTACATATAGTGTTAATAGAGTGGCTATTTAATAATAAATGCATGCATTTGTCAGTGTCTATTTGACATATTCTTCAAATTTATCACTATATCAAAAAAAGAGTCCACTCGATTGGCACAAAAGTATCTAACAGTCTTCCACAAGGTATCAAAAATTTAAGTGGTAACTCTGAACCATTTAAATCAGCCCTAAAGAATTATCTACAAGCTCACTCCTTCTACGTTATAGACAAATATTTTAATGTAAATAAAGAATGATACGCTAAGCTAAATCACTTTTAAGCTAATTTCGTTGTACCAACGACTGTGTGTATGTAAAACTTTTTTGTTCCATGTTCAAGGTATTAACCTGCTTTGGCTTCATAGCATATAAGTAAATTCAAATCAAATTTACTCATCAAGCTACACAGTGCAATATTGAATCTGGAATGGAGGAAATGTTACAACAATTTTAGGTTATTTTCTGTTGTGTGGGCTTGGCTTTTTGAACAGGTAGCTACAGGTGGCAGTTTAATCAACAACAATTTTATTTAATGCCTTGTCACCTCAGGTCTGTTCCGCACATGTTAGCCTATGTCAGTTGTGTTAAACATACAACTGATTCCAAGCAAAACATCAAAGCTTTTATTGAATGGCAAACAAAATATTAGCTTTTTAATATTCTCCAGTTTTAGTGGTTTGGCAAGACAAGTCTAATCAGATAAAAGTATTCACCACTGTTAATTATCACATTACATTACATTACATAGTATAACACTCATCATATATTGTTTTTCCCCACATGCAACTTACTACATTTTCAAACGGTTTACCAGCAGTGTACAAGTGAATTATTTGTAATGTGTTATGGCAAAATTAGTTCCTTCTATATCTGTGTCAAAACTAGGTGCCATACTAGAATCTTACAGAAGTTCTATGCTTTGCTTCAGGGGTATTTTTGCTTTTGCCTAATGACTGAGAATCAACTGAACACATCAGTACCTGTGCGTTTCAATCATTTTTAGATCATCCGTCATTTTCTCAGATGATCTTCATGATACTTTCTATAGTAGAATTGAAAATCTGTGGTGATGAATCAGCTCCTTCTTGCATACCATTCTGTGTGTGACATGTATAGGAAGGAACATTTGCTACTTGAAATTAACTACAGTTTGTATTCAGATGCATTCTCATTAACATCAGAATCCACACAATAATCCTCAATAATGTCAGCTGCATACAGAGTTAATCTTTGGAAGGGGGTGGGGGTAGGGAAAGGGATTTTGAATACAATTTTACAAAAAGTCTGTAAACGTGACATTCCTTGAATTATTATATATGTTCCTTAATTAAATTATAATAAAGGTTAACATAACTTGCAAATTTAACGTGTTTACTTGACAACAATTTTTTATCATCACTTCAAAATATCTTACAGTCGTCATGTTTTCATGTTCAATTTTTATAAAAATATACAATAACAATTGAATATTTTGAGATATGTGTGTCAGTAAATCATATTTTAAATACAATATGGAATTCTACTACTATTAGTCCGAGTTTTTAAGTACTACCATATACTGCTGATAGGGAACATGGTGGCACAGTTGGTTGAGGCACTGCACTACAATACAAAAGGTCTCGGGTTTGATTCCCGATGGTATCGCTGGAATTTTTCATTTACATAATACTTCTGGCTGCACTATGTCTTAGCCTGTAACAGAAATGAGTACTAGGAATATTTCCTGGGGGTAAAGGTGCCTAGTGCTTAGGGCTGACAACCTTACTACCTTCATGTGCTGATTGTCATGAAATCTGGGAGTCTCAAGCTCCTGCAACCCTCAGGGCCTGTCCAGGCTTATATGGGAATTAAAGAAAATATACTGGTGATGAAGGAATATCTAAATGTGAAGTCCAAGTTTCATAAAATCAGTTTATTAATACATATGTACTGTTGTTTGTAACTGAATTAAGACACACACACACACACACACACACACACACACACACACACACACACACACACCTTGCTAATCTTTACTGTCTGTAAATAAGGTCTTTTATATTTCTGGCACTTTGTGATTGGCAGATGGATTTTAACTTTGGAGTAATGATACAAGTACTAAAAAGACACAACACTTGGACAGCTGGGCCGCATCCATATTCTGTTACAGTAATGTTGCATGTGGCTGATAAGGTCTAGTAGGTTTCATAAAATGGGGTTAGTGGTGCTGTGTAATGTAACAGCACTTAAATCTGATTGATACAGCTCGCCTGTGGATGGGGTGTGCCATCTTCTGTCGACGTAAAGACACAGGTTCCTACTACACACCACGTATTGAGCTGAATGACCTGGGCGTGAACCCTTACTTCCCTGATGGTACATGGTGCCACAATGATGGCAAATCAAACTACTTCTGCCTGCAACACCACTGCTTGCCTGAGGTGAGGTACAGCTTTTGGTCCTTTGCATAATAAATTCCAGTTATAGTGGAACTAGAGGGAACCTTTACAGAAAAATAAAAATAAAAGTAAAAGTGACAGTATACATACCACACAGGCATATGGAGATGGTGTAAGTACAACTCAACTCAGTCTTTACCATGGCACTAGATTGAGGTGAGTGGTTTGCCTTATGCATTGGCCACTTGAACTCTGGAGCAAACCTTTATAATAAAGTTATTTTTTTAATTGAGTCATTTGGCACCTGAAATAAATGCCAAGTGTACAATTCAAGAAACCGGGATTTAAATGGCTTGCCAGTTACTTTGCACGTCATTGGCCGACAACTATACTCATTGTTTGGCTTTCTCAGCATTGTACTACATGATGACTGTGGTCATCCGTCGGCCCAAGGGTTAACTCATGTAGGACCATAGGTTCAAGCAAGTTTTTCCTCATATTTGCCCAGGTCAGAACGTCTACTCTTTCTTACACCTCTCACATCATAAGAAGATTCATCCAATGAAGTTTCAGTCATCAAAAATCTTTTTTCTTAAATTATTTTACTGTATCTGGGCTTTTTGCATTTTTTTTCTGCACAGAACTTCCGACTTGGAAAAAGTCTGCCACACATGTATGGAAGTGAAGACATACCATTCCCACAGAATGCACCACCTCACCTTGTGCCACTCTCAGGCGACTTGCTGCGCTACCTCAGTCTTGGCACAGATGGTCTTCCACTGCTGACCACTCTCAAACCTGGGTCCACTTTGCCACCTGCTGAGGATGAATGGACTGACCATGACTATGTGGAGCTTCCATCTCACTAGTGATGCAGATACTGTTACAGTGACACTACACTTTCTTCTGATTCCTTCAGAATGTTCCACAGGCCTCATGTCCATTTATAGGCTAAATTGCTTCAAGTCTACCATGTAGAATTTCTCTGAATGCTGAATAATGCTAAGAATGGTTGCTTGCACTGTCACTGTCAATTGGACTCGTTGCTGACATAAATTTTCTACAGTCATAAATAAATCATACATTTGTTGCAAAAAACATATTTTCTTTGTATGTCAGCAACAGAGATAGTGGTTGTGATGGTGGTGGTTGTGGTCATAGTAGTAGTAGGAGCAGCAGCATCACCATTAGTAACTTAAATAGTCAATTGTGAGGGTATTTAGACTACTGTATTTTGGTCCTGGATGAAATGAGAAGAAGATTTTATACCATGACCTGAAAAGGAGGGAGTGGAAACAGACATTTAGGAAAATGTTTGCAGAGGATAAGACATAATAACGAAAGAGAGAGAATAGAGCTCAAGAGGGGGTCATAGTGAACCATGTTACAAGCTCTGCACAAGATCTGGTGAAGTGGGCAGTCCCCTTTATTCTGCACTTCGTAAAATTTAGTGCAAAGTGGATGTAGTCTACATCAGATTTCAGGTTCTTATGATGGTAAATATCAAGATAAAAATCTTGTGGGATGTGATGTCCCAAACCACATGGCATCGTGTCACAAAAGACCTAATTGGTTGTAATGTATTTCCAAGTATAATTTTACCTATTACAGACATTTTTAGGAATTTTCTGTAAATTCATACCACAATTTATAGTATATTTGTGCTTCAGGCATAAGAAACAAATTAAAGAATTCAGTAGAGTTACACTTTAAAAATAAATGTCTTAAATATAAACATAATCTACTGTAAAATTACTTAACACATTTGCTGTGATGGGGAAATGTTGTAACATGAATGTGTAATGTATGCATGTAAATAAATATCATCATACATAACTTTGAGGTGAGTCATCCTCGTTGTGTTAATGCAATCATAAAATATGTAGTTAGACATATAGTCAAAACACAACTATATTAGCAACAAGTGGTACATTAAGTATCAACTACATGTTTCAGCCACTAATTGGCCATCATCAGGTTGTATGCAACTTATCAAGTAACTACGCAATATATGTGGTGTATTCTTGGGGCGACAAGATCTCATTTACAATAGTTAGTGGCATAAGCTCAGACTTTAACAGATTGGTCACAATAATTGATTTAATATA
>Ga0123352_10020410_pt1 | contig 10554 bp, 9 predicted proteins | sample TergutLab28metaG_FD_89700 | JGI IMG/M metagenome (GOLD analysis project Ga0123352, IMG submission 89700) | Labiotermes labralis P1 segment gut microbial communities from Petit-Saut dam, French Guiana - Lab288 P1 | ecosystem: Host-associated > Arthropoda: Insects > Digestive system > Gut ... | reverse complement strand
TGAGTGGACCCCGTTCCAGACCCACTACTACTCAGAAAATCTGGTAGCGCCGGGGATCGAACCCGGGACCTCTGTATCTGTAGCCAGAAACTCTGACCACTAGACCACAGAGGCGGTCGGAAGTAAGGAACAGCCCACATAAAATAAAATGAAGGTGGAGTAGCTGGATTGATGACTTCTTGTCTAGAAACTGCCTGCTAAAATACTCTGTTAAAGGTAAGGTGGAACAGGAGAGAAGAAAAGGGTGCAGATGTTCAGAGAAGAGAAGAAGAGGAATAAGACGTAAGCAACTACTGCATGGATTTAAGGAAAGGGACAGGTACTTGAGTAGGAAAGATGCAGCAACAGATCGTACTATCTGTAGAACTCTCTTTGGATGGGCTATAGACCTGTCACATGACAGATTACACAGTGAATAGAAAGGAGAAGAAATTAAACCTAGAAGTATATAAGTGGTCAACATATAAAACAGACAAACTCAACTGCTAGCATTCATATTGTCTTTATTTGTTGATCAATTAAGTTTGGTAACACAGCGGGATGACTGTACGTAACACCTAGAAGTAATTAACAAGAATAAACCCGGATTTCTACTTCACACTTTCAAATGTGGCATGTAAACTCCTGTCATTCTATAGAGCCTGTTTGTACTTATAAAAGCCAATGTGCACATTCGTATTTGCACAGGACGCCATATTTTTCGTCTCTTGCTAAATGTTTAATTCACAAAATAATTATTTTGAGACGACGCGGTGCCACGTATTTGCCTGTCTGTCTGTGTGTAATTACGACAGTCTATCCCAGGCGTGTGTTTGCACTGAAACACAAGTACGGAATAGTCAAACGCGTCACGGCCTCCCACGGATTGCAATATAATGCATTACGTTTTCACACAATTTTTTTCATTCAATTTGTTTTCCGTTTTGTTAAGGTTTAATGGTTAATTTTGCAATTAAACAACATAATCTCTAAATGATGACAATATACTTTAATCAAGAAATAAGGAACATGTGTTTTGAAACTTTCATGGGCACTACACCAATATAATAACAATATTCGATTAACCTACCTTTCACCTACAGTCTGTCCATACTTACCTCAATGTCCTTGAGAAATTTGATGTCTTCAGCGTACTTGTGGTAAGAGTCCGCAGCTACGTCACCATTCGAGAAGTCGGATATGTAGTCTGGATGGGTGTGTGTCTGTGTGTCCCAGATATTAACACCTTTCCCTGTAAAATATATTGTAGCTTTAGTGTGTATTTATAAAAGGTTTATTATCCGTGCTCAACCTGCCTTCGGCAGAGAGTGACTACAGTATTATACAGGGTGTTTCAGGAGGAATAGTAAATATGTTAGGAGGTAGTAGTATGGACTAGTCCGAGTAAATAAGTTCATATAAACATGTGTCCAATTTTCAATGGGTGTGAAGACACAGATGTTTGAAGTTGGCGCGTACAGATCAGATTTTGTCTGTGGGGATGGATGAAAAGCGAAGTCTACAAAGAAAAAGTAAACACAAGAGAGGAATTGGTCGCTCGCATTACGCATAGTGCTGCCCTCATAAAGCAAGAACGCCAAGACGACCTCAGGAGAGCTACACATACCATTGCCAAGAGGGTTGAAAAATGCATTGAAGTCGATGACGGGATTTTTGAACACTTAATTTGAACTGTTGCAATTTATTGATTCATTTACATAAGGAATAAATGCAATCAATACGTCATTTGTCTTTCCTTCATACGTTTTGTAAGGCTTTTTATGCGTAACATTCAAACAGCTGTATCTCCACACCCATTGAAAATTGAACATATATATATACTGTATACACACACACACACACATACGTATAGTCTATCTGTCTGTGATACAACTCTAAACAGACATTGGACTTCGGCAGAGAATGACTACAATATTATATATACATACACATATACACATACATATGCACATACACACACATAAACATATACATATACAAATACATATACATATACGTACACGTATACACATACACATATACAAATACAAATACATGCAGGTCTATCGGTCTGTGATACAACTCTAAACAAAAATTGGACTGTTAGATACACTGAGAGATGAATGCCGCTATAGCGCACGCACCTCCTCTTAACTTGCAAATATTCACGGACTGTTCTGGCCAAAGTCATTTCGAAAGGTAAAAGGAAGTAAGAAAGAAGGTAAGACAAACATACGAACATCAGAGATGAGATTTCAATAGTAGTAAAACATATTTTAAAGAAAAGAAAACAAAGAATAAAACTCAAAATGCGCTTGAGTGAAGGTAATTTCATCCACCTTAACAACATGTTAACTTAACCTAGATTGGACACCTAAAATCAAACCGGCGGGCTATTATTTGTAACATCAAGCCACGCTTAACATACCGTCTGCATTCCAACCTCCTTCGACTTGGTAGGCGGATGTTGCAGCTGAAAACAAAAAATCTTTGGGGAAAGTAAATTTATCGTTGAGAGAAGTAGTGTAACTCTGTGAAGGAGCAATAGGTTTCTTGGCAGGAGGTGGTTTCAGGCCTAAAATATTGAATGCGTTCTGCACAACAAAAGACAAAGTGCCATCGATAGGAGTAGATGATAAATTCAGGAACACTACTGTCAAAAAGAGACTTCTCCAAGCGAATGCTACAGATGACATGACCTGAGTCCCGGTGATATTCTCAATCTGCAAAGGAAAATATTAATCAGTGATTGAAAATGTTTACAAAACGTTTAACAATCTGCGCTTCCGGCGCAGCTGAGGCAGGGTCGTAATATATTTAAAGACATTAGGGTTTAATTAATTGTTCTGTCAACTTGCGGCCATATAAGTGAGAAAACCCGGTGATATAAATTCAGACAGACTCTGTGTTCAAGATGAAACCACTAAATTGCGTTTATATCCTAAAGTCAATGCAAGTATTGTGCCAACGATTAACGATACAAGAAGCGCACAAAAATATACAGAAAAATTACAGAGACAAATTTATATCTCATAGCTGTCTTAAGCAATTTAGTCGAGGCTGTAAACTGCTGAAATCTAGAACAATAACTTGCTGCCTGTCTCTGTATTAACTGGTAGGTGAGTCTCATTAAATTTTATCTTGGAAACATTTACCATTCGACATACCCTCATGGCCCACAAGCCTAGATTTTCCTTCACATTGTTGTGACCACGTCAGGTTAAATGTCGTTAGCGAATCACAACTTTGTTCATTGACTTTTCATATTTCATCACCCCGACTCACAACGTTCTTCTTACGTGATTTTCCCGCATTAAAAGTAAGTTGTTTATGTGTAATAAGGCGTCGTTAGACACTATACTGCCCACTCACTTACTTTTCTGTGATGTACAATTTATTTAACGAGATAAGTAATGTAGGTATTAACGCAAAATTGGTATAAGACCTCCTTCGCCTATCTTTTGTTGCTGTTCAAAAGCAATTAATATTGCATTTTCCGAATCTGTGTCTGTAGCCTTATTTATTCAGCATGCAGAAAGCAAGCGCATTATTTTATTGTCATCTGTCGCCTGTCTGGCTGTACCAAATTTTTCACCTTATTTCATAAATGGCACGACTTTCAGAAAAAAAAAGTTATTGAACATAAAATGTGTTTTGATATTGTCTACAATTTTGCCTGAAACATTTATTATTCCAAAAAGAATTCAGCGAGATGCTATCATACATATACACAGGTATTCGCGTGAAGTACCCACTATTCTTCTCAGGTCTTAATAAAACTCGAGTTTTCTCGACAGATTTAAAAAAAATACTCAAACAAACTTTTATGACAATCAGTCCAGTGTGGCCGAGTTATTCATCCTACAGACGGAAGAAAAGACAGACAGACAGATAGACATGACGAAGCTAATGGTCTCTCTTCGTAATTTTGCGAAACCGCATTCAGTTACTCAGATCCTACAGCATCCGATTGTAGAGTAATTATTCCAAAATTGAGTTTCAAAAGATATGGAGAGAAATTGTCGTGGCGTCATTCGAAATACATTTCCAGAATTTCTCTGAACGATCTGGGCGAAGTCACGAAATATTAGTCACGATGGAGGTCTCGGAACCAAAATTCGAGCCCCGTGAACTCCCGCATGTGGGCTTCTATGGTAACTACTTAACGTCACATGCAGTGTTGTTGAAGTAAAATGCTGAGGTCAGAAATTCTTACCTTTTCAGTTTCTCCTACACACTTTCAGCTTTCGGTAAGATTACTGTGCATAGCCCTTTTCGTAAAACTTAGTGTCTGCAGTTCGCAATATGTGTCTCTCTCTTAACACAATCCAATAAACTCAGTAAATACTGCCAATATAGCGCATGAACTTGGTAACCGCTCGTTTTATATTACTTACTGCCCTTAGGTTGATGAAGATTTGGTGGAAGGCGCTTTTGAACAATATACAATTGTCGCCTTTAGATAATTTTCCTTTTTTTTAATCATTATGATCTGATATATTATTTAAATTCGAAGCATATTTTTTTTTGTCCTGTTTACTAAAGCTAGCCGTTTCTCCATTGTGTGCCAACTGCTGATATCGGCAGTTTCTATTTTCGTTGTCCTGCCACGAAACAAAGTACGTGCATTGCTGAATTTCTTTTCTTACAAATACTCACGACCAGTAATTACAGCTCAATTGACTTGTCTAATTTTTTACTTTGTATCTTTTATTTGTGACCTACTATTTTTGCACCTTTCAGCATCTACATTTTTTGTCACTTGTAACGTTCGTTCATGTTGAATGTTTTGCACGTACTTTGCATTAGTACTTTGCGAAGTATGTGTGCATTGCCCAGTATGGCTGTTATCTGTGGTTCCTTGATTTTAGCTTTTCCGGTATGTTGCTCAGGTATTGTCTGAATGGCTTTGAATAGTATTATTACCATCATCATCATCATCGAATTTCTCAGTCACACACTCATTATTATTATTATTATTATTTCGTTGTTTCTTGTCACAGGCCTTTCTTCCCGGTACTTCACCTCTTGAACAATGGCGATATGACTACTAAATGTCTGAGAACACGCGTCTTATGTGTTCAGAGTCTCTCGCAGCAGAGAACATTGCAAAGGTCGGGGAAATCAATTGTGATCTCTGCAGAAGTCATTAGCCACATCTCAGTTAAACACATGACACTAGTCTGTGCGATATTTTGCTGCAAATTTCGACTTGTTGCATCCTAAGATTTGTAAAAATTCGACAAAAGAAAAAATCGAAAACTGGACCAATTTGATATTTGGCAAAGTTAAGTGCCTGTTTTTACTTTGTCTCTTTCTGTCGTGTTGTTCTCCAATGACATTTACTTCTTCTTTCTCTCGTTATTTCTCCGCCCTTCCTTATTGCTTTTGCTTCACTTTAATAAACCTCCTTCACCCTTTTCTCATTTTCCTTATCTGTTTCCTACTACTATTTCTTTCTCTCCTTTCCTCCAGATTTCCTTTATTTTTTCCTCCTATCTTCGTTCCACTTCTGTGCCCATCTTCCCATTCTCTTTTAAAAGTCTTCTTTCTTCCCTTCGTACACATTACATGCTTTCAACCCCTTACCAGTTTTCTCCCGTATCTCCCTCTCATTCCTTTTACTTGTGTGCCCTATCATTACTTCTCTGTTCATGTACATCCATCAACAGAAAGTTGTTTAAAAAGTTTTACTTGTTCTAGAAAAGGTGCTCCTTGTGTTTGCCGACTCTGTCGGGAGGTGGCTGTGATTTAGACCTACATACAGGTGTCATATTGCCCCTCGTCTGTGCCTGGTGTCCTAAATAATATCTTTTCATGAAGCCCTGAATCCAAATTTGCCATGTCTTTTATTCTCACTATTTTATGAGTTTCATTAGTTTCTCCTTCACATAACCAACTGAAACATAGTACTTACAAAAGTAAAGATATATATCCCCTTTCATTATTCAGTAAACGCAATAAAACCAAAATGTATGCAAGTTTCAAAAAATAATTTCAAAAAATAACCAACACGATGACACTTATGGACTATCCTTTATTTTCAGGGGTAGACGTCGTTCATTCTCTACATGTTTCGAGCTTCCGGGAAACTCGAAACATGTAGAGAATGAACGACGTCTACCCCTGAAAATAAAGGATAGTCCACAAGTGTCATCGTGTTGGTTATTTTTTGAAACAATTATAACGATGCACGGAACAATGAATGTAAAATGTATGCAAGTGTTGCTCATGTGATTTGTCATGGCTTAGAACAAATTGCGTCCTTCCCAGTCGCCACGGGACGTCCTGAAGTTGAAAACCTGTCAGATATGTCGCCAACTTTCCATACTTCTGACGACTAAGAGAATGAGGAATCAAACCACGACGTGAATGTGATTTGTGCTATGTAACAGGACATAGTCAGATACAATGGAATGTACCTTTGCTTCAGGCGATACCAAGTGTCATACTCTATCAAAGTCCGTACAAATGTCCTCACGTTTCTGGCGGTGTTATCTATCAGAATTCAGCTTGAAAGAACGAGAAAACACGAATATGCTTTAGGATAATTTCTTCCCCTTCCGAGGAATAAAGTCAGCTTTCCAGAATACGAGTCGAACGCGTAGTGATTTTCCGTTGTGAGAGCTGATTATGTAAGAAACATGAGTCAGGCAAGGTTAGTGAGTTCATTTCTGAACTGCGCAAAACTTGATATTTGTATTTCAGTGGGTACGGGAGTTGTGATCCCATTGATGCTACCAGTTTGAAGTGCCTCCTGGTGTGAGGGTTCTGATTAAATTTGGTCCCTACCCCGAAGAGCCACTAGCTGTTAAAGTAATTTAACGGGCTCGCGTTAGCGTCGTCGTAACCTCAAACATTTCGGTAATGCTGTCACCAATCGGGTTTGGATTTCCTAAACAGATCACTGACAGCTGCTTCGTACAGAATTATCATAGTTCGTTGTGGCTTGGGGGGGGGGGTGGAAGTGATCACACCGATGCCACCCACTTGTAATGGCTAAGCAGGGGTAAACCCGCTACTACCGACCATTCTATAGTGGTTGGCGTTGTATATTCGCCATTGCCACGTAAAACTAATTGATCAGACTCGGACAGCTATACCAACATAGCATTCGTCAAGACAAGGAAACCGAACATGCCTGAAAGCTCAAATGGTAACAGAGCAAGCTGTGCAAACAAACGCAAAGCCCCTACTTTGCTGGTAGCTGACGTGAGCACTGAGCGTTTAGGCTATTTTGGGATTATCTTCTAAAAAACCGATATGCTACGGAAACGTTGTATACATTGCACAATGGCTCCCTTCCTTCATCGAAAAAACAACTTAACTTGACGGTATTTGCTATCACCATTTTTAGAAGTGTTAAATCTAACGAAACTCTCTCATTACCACGTATTTAAGTTTCCAGTATAAAATAATCTGTTTGTAGCCGTATTAAGCGCACAAATATAATATTCAAATAATTCCCTCACAATAAATACTCTGGTTTTGATCACAATTTCACACTATTAAACAATCGTTTGTATTAAATCGCCTACACATTCAGTGCGTCAAATTATCAGCAAAATTTGCCAATAATCTTGTAATAATTCAACCCATTCAAGAAAGTACCTGGGATTGGATTATACCTCAAACTTCACCACAGCTTACGTCCCAGCGGAACACAGAAAACGGGTTACATCTTTCTTAGTAATATATATATATATATATGTACGCAACAAATAACTGAAATCTACATTATTTGAATCTCGTCTACCACACTTTGGCTTAGCAACATGAAGGCGGATCTTCTACGCAATTTCAAGTTCCTCGCCTTACTTAACTTTGGAAAATACAAAAAAAAAAAAACTCTCGAAACTCTTATAAATCATTTTCTTTTTAGTCTGGAGTTATAGATGTAACACACAGCACTCACCTGGTATGAACAGGAAAATGTGGGGCACAAGTATTATTTGAGGCCTTCCCCAGAACCCTATGGTTTATGGGTCTACTCTCGTTGAAAGGTGAATCGCAACGACACTGCGCGTCGGTCTTATAGGCCGGTACACGCTTTCACAAAACCCATAACTCAGCGCTGTATGAGTTCGCTTAGCAACAGCTAATACCGATAAAGAGGAGTGTGCTGTTGCTAAAAGAATGTTGCATGACACGGCCTTCCTGTTATTAATGCGTGCAACTTGTTCAGGCTAACTTATATCCTAACTTCAAATTCAAATTTTCCATCATGCCAGCACACAAAATACAAGTTACACAATTAAAATCATCATAATTTACTACAATTTTCGCTTACTTAAACTGTGATGCGTCCCGCGTCGTTACTATTTTCCCCAAAAATAATTTAAAATTCCAAGTTCTAAATACGAACCAAATGTTACAATTTCTCGCTTACCATGCATTACATTACTGAATATTCAAAGAACTTCGTGAATTGAAATTTGGTATGTTAACAGTAATCGTATTGCTGGTGTAATTTAGGGAAAAATGGGCACTAAAAACAGGACAGATAGCAGTATGTGGTTATGTGAGGACAGTCGGTAACTCGGAATATACAGAGTCGAGTGATAGGATAACATTACATGGTAAACTCGAATGGAGTCAGAAATAATTGTTAGTGGTTTCGTTGCAATTACTACTAGCAATAAGAAAGTCTGTCAGGTTATTCGGTGTCCGTTTATTTTAATTATCACTTTCATTTCAAAATTGTAATTTAGGAGCTTAGCGTTATACATGCTCTGCGAAATTTATTAAATATACAATATTTAATACCAGCTAATGGCACAAATATTTGTGAATGAATATGTGTTATTCCGCAACAGTTCTGCTACATGTTTCGGCCCATCACGGTTATCTTCAGGGAGCGCTTAGATGCAAATGAATATATTTTAACATAAACATTTTAAAAGATGTGCATAAATAAATCATATTACAGAACCAAGGAACAAAAACATCGCTAAAGTGAAAAACATAATTATATTTCGGATGGTTTGTATTATTTTCAAATTTATGCGATAGTTGGAAACAAACATCTATCAGTGTTCTTGTCTTCCATCGAAAAGTGTTACATCCGTGTGTTGTGTGTTGAAGTGTACTCTGTAGCGAGCCTTTAATTACTGTATACTGTGTACTGTATACTGTGATTTATCATACATTGTCTCATCGTCGTCTTGTATCCAATTTGTTTCACTCTGCTACTTGTTTCTTTCTTGTACAGCCATCTTGAAGGAGATCGAAAATATTAGGGCAAGTAAATTAAAAAGCTGTTATAGCACCAAGTTAACTGCGTTTTAATACACTCTTTTAAAATAAATAAATAAATAAATGTGTATATGGGTGTGTGTGTGTGTGTGCGTGCGGCTTCCATATATATTTATAAACACATACAATTTTTAAAATTTATAAAATGACATATAAACAGCTGTTCCGATTTTTGGGCTGTTATGATCTGAGGAAACTTGTGGGTGTTACAAGTATGTCTTCTTGGTGAATTTATGTAATCTGTAACAATAAAGGTTTCATAAGGATGTGGAAGAATATTACTATGTTATATGTGGGTAGTGTGTATATTAATGTCGTAAAAGGACGAAGGAACACAGGACGACCGAGGAAGAGATGGAGGGACCAACTTCATCTTGAGGATCAAGGAAAAGGAAGCACGCCTAACCCTTCAGGAACATGATGATGATGATGATGATGATGATGATAACGTGTAATATCGTAATATGGCGTATGTTTGGAAGATACATATTGTATAAGCAGCGCAGTGTATTGTCTTGCTGAATGAAGCGTTGCAATATTCACTCCTAGATTATGCCTCAAGGTGAATCCAAAAAGCCGAAACATGCAACTGAAAGCTGTATATTCATAAAATACTTAATAAAAAGTCGTGTTAGACTACATTTTATTACATTACTTAAGTAATAGAGAAAAACACAAAGGAATGCCTTGCCTTAAAATTATAAACAGCTTATTTTTATTTACTCCCTACTGGAAATATTTCCCTGTCAGTAATAATATTATAAATATGTACTTACAACAGACCGAATAATTCTTAATAAAACCGATAAAGACCACTTTTTTAAAGTGTAAAATAAGTCACAGCATATATATATATATATATATATATATATATATATATATATATATATATACAGTGCGGTCCAAAAGTTTTAGGACTGATTTTTTTTTAAAATCGAAGCCACTTGAAGACACAAAACTTTTTTGATTCAAAATAAGCTCCACTGGCTTATATACAGGCTTTTTTGCGCGGTCGTACAGTTTATGAAGAGCTGCCGAAAATTTCTCTTTTTGGACCTTCTTTAATTCACCAGTTACGGCTTCTTGGATCTCAGCAACATCCGCAAATTGGAGTCCTTTTAACTTCGTTTTCAACTTGGGGAACAGAAAATAGTCTGGCGGCGATAAATCTGGAGAGTACAGGGTGGGGGGGGGGGGGGGGGAAAAGGTTTTAAAATTTTTTTGGGGAAAAAATGGGGGAACCCTTGGGGTTTTGTGTGGGGGGGATCTTTCGGGCAAAGAAAAAAAAAACCCCAACACAAAACCCGAGGGGGGGCAACC
>Ga0123352_10020408_pt1 | contig 10554 bp, 9 predicted proteins | sample TergutLab28metaG_FD_89700 | JGI IMG/M metagenome (GOLD analysis project Ga0123352, IMG submission 89700) | Labiotermes labralis P1 segment gut microbial communities from Petit-Saut dam, French Guiana - Lab288 P1 | ecosystem: Host-associated > Arthropoda: Insects > Digestive system > Gut ... | reverse complement strand
TGAGTGGACCCCGTTCCAGACCCACTACTACTCAGAAAATCTGGTAGCGCCGGGGATCGAACCCGGGACCTCTGTATCTGTAGCCAGAAACTCTGACCACTAGACCACAGAGGCGGTCGTTCATTTAGTAAGCATGGGTATAATCATGCAACCAGCTTTTGCCTCATGTTTAGTCTGTATCAACTTCATAGTGGAACAATATGTTCCTACGAAACTATTTTCAATTGTGAGTGAAATCATTGTATTGTGAATAACAGGAGTCCTGCCAACCAAGAAACAACAATTTTCGGATCATGCACACACACACTTTTTTAATACTACTATACTTCACACCAACCACAAATGCAACTATTTTCAATTGTTAGTGAAATCATTGTATTGTGAATAACAGGAGTCGTACCAACCAAGAAACAACAATTTTTGGATCACACGCACACAGTTTTTTAATACTGCTATACTTCACACCAACCACAAATGCAGGTGTCAAAAGCATCATTAGTGGGATATAAATTTTGATTCTTTTGTGGTTGTGTAATTAATTACTGCTTGGCATTTTTGGGTGCATGTTTCAGTCACTTTATCTGCCTGTCTGCACACATTCATGAAATTTGGTGTCCCAGAATTTTATGAAAAATTATTGTAATTCTGAGGCCACTATATGAATATCTGCATGCATGTATACATGGACAGAAACTGATATTTAACAACACTCAGTTGCTAGAATTGTATATTGTTGGTGGTGGAGTGATAGTAACAGGAAAACCAAAGTGCAATGGCACAAAATTCTGCTCCATTGCCACTTTGTGCACCACAAATCACACCCACCATGCTTTGTGAGCTTTCAAAGTAACTGAAAGAAAACTGCAGGCCAAATGCAAAGTGGTGATGTACAAATGCCTAGCCATCACACTGCAAAGAAGTATGAAACTTTAGAAAGATGGTGAAAGAGAAAATGCAGGCGGAAGAATTCCAGGCAGCTGTCAGTGGACATGGCAGTGAAATTTTTTGACATCAAAAGAGTTCATTTCGGATGTATGATTTGTATATAGTGTGTTAATAAGAGAGATTACAGTCTTTCAATGCCAGTTATGTTGTGTGGCGGTGGAGACAGCTCTTATTGCTTTTTATAATTTTCATCTCATTCCCCCTTTTACTATTCTGAAATTGCTAGCTGCCTTGGTCACTGGTCATTGACAAGCTGTCCACCACCCATCTAATCATGGGCCTTGACATGACTTCATCCATCTGTACACCCAGGCCCCTTCTGCACCTCCTTATGTAGACTGTAAATTGAGTAAACATTATGTAATGCAATCCCTTAAGTTATAATGAGTTTAAATATGTTAAGAAGTATGTACTTTGTATATGTTCACTCAAGTTTGAGGTATGGCATTTTTCTTAGGGGTGTGATGGGGAAACTAGGATAATTTTTTAACTACAAATGAGAGTGATCACACTAATCGGTAATGTGGGGAGAGCTACTTCCTGCAGGGAACTGTTTAAAACATTAAATGCACTCCCATTGCTGTGTGCCTGCGTGTGCACGCATGTGTGTGTGTATATATATATAATGGAAACTGTCTATTACATAAAATTAAACATAGGTAAGTTGTAACAAAATTAAAGTAAGCATGATGATAGTAAAAGCAATCCCATTACAGACCTGGACAGGCCCTGAGGGTTCCATAAGGTTGAGGATCCCAGATTTTAAGGCAATCGGCACATGAAGGTGGTAAGGTAGTCAGCACTGGCTGCCTTTACCCCCCCCTGGGAAATATTCCTGGTATTCATTTCCGTTAGAGGCTGAGTCAACCCCAGGGCCATAGTGCGGCCAGAAGGATTATGTCAATGAAAAATTCCAATGACACCATCGGGAATTGAACCCGTGACCTTCCAGCTTGTAGCGCAGTGCCTCAACCAACTGCCCCACTGTGTGCCCCCAAGATGATAATACTTGTCAAAAATCAGATCTTCATTCTAAATTTTGTAGAACTGATATTTTCAATAAAAATGTAACATTGGGATAAAATTACCATTTCAAAGAATTTAAAGAATACACAACTCTTCAGAAGGAAACTAAAACCTTTTACTGCAACAGACCCTCTCAGTAGAGAAATATTTTTCTCATGAAGTTTTAACATGGTACATATAACTGTATGCAAAAGGAAGCCTTATTTCAATATGAAATTGAGAGAGGCAGTGGACTTCTTCGTGTTCTAAGTGTAGTACAAAAATTCATGGATACTCCATCTAAATGAAGTGAAATGTGGTACTGTGACATTCAGTAACGTAGTAAGTGGAACTTGTTACTAGGTTATATACTTGTTACATATTATTGTGGTGACAAGTACAGTGCCTCCTATGAATATATGTATGCATAGAGATTATATGGATGTGCCCTATACAAATTTTGTGAAGATGAGTGAAAAAAAAAAAATTACAATTACAAATAGAATGCCATCTTTTCTGTCCAGCTACCACTATTCTGACCTTGCCTATGCACCCTGCTACATAACCCTTAATTGGAATCATCATGGACCATACCCTTGAAAATGACGGAAACACATTACTTTAAAACAGTCATGTGGGATGAAATATCTTGATGTAGGTTGCCAACACAACCATATCCATTGAGCAGAGTCCTTCTTCAGAAATTAATAAGTCTTCAGCTAGTCAAGAAATTCCCTGCATTTTATAGAACCTGGAAGTTTATTTCCGCATTCACAACAGCACCCTCCTGTCTGTATCCTGAGCCAAAGCAATCCCATCCATCCCCTCATGCCCCATCTTAAAGATCCATGTGCCAAATTTCATGTACGTTTTCATTTACTTATGTCATACCAAAGAATGAGCCGAAGTCCGAGGCTCTGGAGAGAGTTCTGAACATGGGAATTTGTACGGTAAGTTGTCAGCACCTCGCCGACCCCCATGCTGGGCGGCCAACCCTTGTTAACTGTCCGTGACCTTATTCAATAAATTCGAAGCTACCCTCGATATTTGGAGGTCGTTCCAGTCGTCCGCAACCTGAAGACACGATACTGCCGTACCCACTTATCAAGGGTAGGTTGTCAATTTCGTGGGGTAACCACCTATCTCAACATGTGTCTACATTTGCGGTTACACCTTCAGCAATACAGATTCCTGTACATACCACCATAACCAGCATCTTAACCACCAATCATCTAGTATGACCTTAACTCAGTTCACAATCGATATATTCGATAATTTTCATTCCAACGTGTCGATTGTTCGAACCACGGATCGGACATACACGCAACACGTTTCGAACCGCTGCTTAATCATCCGTGCTTCGAACAGCAGAAAAATTCTGTGCCGCGGCTTGTTTGATGATATCCGTACTACTATGGATTTAATAGAAGATCCCAACCAAATGATTTTACATATTATGATTTCAGTCATGGCATATGTTTTTTTATTAGCAAACCCCTATAGGCATTTAAACAGAGAATTTTGCACGAAAAATAAGACATGGAACATTCGAGAATTTCGTGAACGAGACGGAAGGTGCTGAGCCGGCACGATGCGAGCGCGATCTAGGAAGTGTCTGTTCGAGACGTTTCTTGAAATTCGGAAGGGTCGAAGTAGAAAGTTCGAAGCCGTTATTATTTTAGTTGCGCGATGGAAAAGGTGAGTAGAAATGTAAGTTGGCTATGTCGTGAGTTCACCTGTATTTCACAGCTGATTTTGGTATGACTTTAACATACCTTTGAAATGTACTAGGGTTATGCTAAAAGCATGGGCTGCTCTAATGCTTTCGTAAGGCATTGTTCATCCCATGTAATTTACAGTTCATTCGTTAAGGCAGAAGGACCAAATCTTTGTCACTTAATTGATTATTACAGGTGACGGCGTTGAAAGGCAAGGGCAATGCTGCTCTTCAGGCCGGTAAATTTGACGATGCTGTAAAATTTTACACAGAAGCCATAGCATTGGACGAAAACAATCATGTGTTGTACAGTAATAGGTCTGCCGCTTATGCAAAAGCTGGAAAATATCGTCCAGCGCTTGAAGATGCAGAAAGGACTGTTCAGCTGAAACCTGACTGGGGCAAGGTTGGTGTATTCAGTATGTTTATTATCAAAGATATTATACAAAAAGTAAATGTAATATCTGTTGAAGTTATTTCTTTCAGGGCTACTCTAGGAAAGGTAGTGCTCTGGCTTACCTTGGTAGAATTGATGAATCAATAAAGGCATATGAAGAAGGTCTTGTCCATGAGCCAGACAATGCACAACTGAAGGAAGGATTAGAGGGTGTCAGAGCTCAGAAAACTGGAAATAAGGGAATGGCCAATCCATTCCTAACGCCTGATCTATTTGACAAACTTAGGTCTGATCCTCGTACTCGAGCGTATTTGGATGATCCAGATTATGTTAAATTAGTGCAAGATCTTCAGAGCAACCCAAACAGTTTAGGGTAAGATTGTTTTTTACATTGTATCTGTATGGACAAATTTTTGATAAATCTCAGCTGCCCACATTTTTCATTTACTAATATGTAGAACTACTACTCATCAACCAAGGCAATATTTAAAATTAAACATGCATGTGTAATCTAATATATATCTTTATTTGTATGGTGCATTACAGCTACAGGATATGCAGTGTATGATGATATTATGTCGTGGTGGAAGTGTAAATAAGTGATAGTAAAAAACACCAAATTCATGGTTGCCAACGTACAATAACAGAACTCGAAAATTAATCTGTAAAAGTTGTATACATTGTGGCAAGAAAATAATAAAATTAAAACAGTACTGCACAGGGTCACATATTAAGTAATAATTTATGGTAAAATAGTTCGTGAAGGACCATACACTTATTATGATGTTAGAATAAAAATTGGGAACACTTGGAAAACTTGTCTTTAGTCATATTACAGTATTTTGTTCTGCCATCACATTCTTTCAAATACTGGTGATATTTCTTCTATTACATATGCACATATCCTTTCAGGTGATCATGAGTTAACAGCTGCAAACTCTTCAGTATTACTAGAAAAATGTCCTAATCCCTATTATTTATTAGCTTCATGTTACTGAACCAAGTGTGTTATTAAGTGATGATGAACGTGTTATCTTGAGAGAAAGTGTTTAATTGGATTGTTGCTGTAAATTCCACAAGGAACTTAACTGCAGGTTTCATTTGTGTTGAGTAACCCAGAACACAGTATACATGAATTGAGTGGATCAGTGGCTGATCTCAAGTATATCTAAGGGATGTTTTTGGCTTTAAATATTTACGTTTCTTTGATGTGATGTCAGGGAGATGAGCCTTAAATTTAGACTTTGCACAGCAAATAATTGCATTGTGATACATCAGAAATTCCTAAAGAAGGAGCAAATATTCTTGCCGTGACCCTGAAAGTATTCATAACTGACATATCACTTGACTGCCTTTTTTTATGATGTCACACATTAGTACTTTAATTCTAGGCAACGACTGAATGACACAAGGGTTCTCACTACACTAAGTGTGTTACTTGGGATTAATTTGGAGTCACCAGGAGAAGAGGACATGGATACAGCACCACCACCAAGGAAAGACCCAAAGTCAAAATCAAAGACACAGGCAACCAAGACAAAAGAGGAGAAAATGGAAGAAGATATCAGTTCTGAGAAAAAAGCGGTGAGTTACTTCATTTGTTCCTAATCTGTTTTGATTCTCAGGGCTGATAAAGCAGTAGTGGGGTCAAGGATAAGTACTGTACACACTACAGAGAACAGTCTACATGCTGTCACTGGTTTGCTTTACTGAGTCCAAAAAAGAAATCCAATGGATGAACTACCCCCAGATCTCCTTTCATCTATTACGCTTCCCCTGTAGTACATTTACTGCCAACAAGCACTTTAGGCTGGCTGGTATGGGACAGGAGGAGGTAAGAAGGAGTACAGCTTTAGGCAGAAAATGGTTAAGTCAGGAACACCATTATCCCCATCAACCATTCCATTTTCTGTGGCCTTGGTGGATAAGACACGATGGTAATAATACTGAAGAAACGTAATGATTAATCATACCAGAAATTATCATTCATGGTGCTTTCAGTATGAGGTTGACGTGAAGTACTGATGCTTACAAAAAAAAAACATGTGTCACTGACCGAAAGAAGACGTGTGTGCCCAAATGAAGAGAGTACTGATTTGTTCTTCTGATCACAAGTGAAATGTTCACATATGTGTTTCTTGTACAAGGTTGAATAGTAAACTAGCATTGTTCCTTGAAGCACATGCAAGGTTACATGTGGCAATTCATCAGAGAAGACTTGAACTTTGGCCTGCTTATTGGATCTTGCATCATGACAGTGCCTGTGCTCATAACAGGCTTGCTGTCTGGTAATTGTTGGCCACAATGCACAAAACAGAATTAGACAGTTCACCATTTTTACCATGTTTATTGTGTGGGTCTTACAGCCTTCCCAAAACAACCACTTGTAGGGGTGACAAATGTTCAGATGTAGTTGACATTTTAGGATGTGTTTCAAACATCTTGAGAGCATTCAAGAAAACAAGTTCCAGCAGTGTTTTGAACAGTGGGAATGTGAACGTCCAAACATGTTGTGCAAGGATGCTAACTCTGAAGGTGACAGACACTGTTGATGTGTAATTAAATGCTGCTTTTATGCGGGCTTGTGGCGAACTTAATTCACTTGCCTTATATTATTTTGCTGCAGGCCTCATCGTATGTTTTAACAGATGTGCAAGTAAAGAATTCTGATTTTCCAATTTTAGGCATTGAGAGAAAAAGAACTCGGAAACCAAGCGTATAGGAAGAGAAACTTTGAAGAAGCCCTAAAGCATTACAATAGGGCAATTGAACTGGACAGTGGTGACATAACATATTTAAATAACATAGCAGGTAAGTGCATTTATGTCCTGGAGAGTTAGACTTGCAATACAACATGTCAGTTTTCATTCTCAGCATTGTATTATAGGCATTTGGCTTCTGCAGTAACAGAAGCATGTAGATGACTGACACTGAATTGAAGTTTAACTTGTTAACATAAATCGTGTATGTTGCTTATGAACAGTGACATGTTGGATACTTATGCATATGTCGAGATCAAAATTTTTGTGACATAAAGCTGTGTGGTGTGGTAGATAAATGCTGCAGAATGTATCTACCATACTACACAACGCATTGTACAAAAATTAAACCCTAATATTCCCCATGTTGTACCTCTCACATCTGTCTTACGTGCACATACGGAGGTACTTACCTGACATCTGACCTTTTGATTAAGAATAGCTTTTTCTGTCAGGTCCATCTGAGTAGTACCTCCCAACTTTTTGTCTAGACCAGTACCCAAAAACAATTTTTTGAATAGGAGCTGGTGGTGTTTTGTTCAGACCTATCATAGAATGGGGGGGCATGTGATGGAGCATTTGGTTGAGGCACTGCGCTACAAGCTGGACGGTCACAAGTTCCATTCCTGATGATGCCAATGGAATTTTTATTACCATAATCCTTCTGGCCATACCGTGGCCCTGGGGTGACAGCCTCTAACAGAAATAAGTAAACCGGTATATTTCTTGGAGCTAAACACGCCTGTTGCTTAGGGCTGACAACCTTACCACTTTCATGTGCTAATTGTCTTAAAATGTGGAACCCCCACGACCAGTCCAGGTATGTATAGGGATTGCTTTACCTTTACCTATCATAGTAGGTGGCTCCTTACACTTTCACCAGATCCTCTTCCCAAGGTGTTGTTTTAATATGAGCTGATAAGCAAAGTTCATTATTATTATTATTATTATTAGTAGTAGTAGTAGTACTGTAACAGTGTTTTAGTGTGACCATATTTCATCACATTATCTTTGGAGCCTGTCCTGTAGTCAGCTTCCTGAATGATAAGATGCTAATAATTAATTTTTACTACACTGCCATCTCTGACATTCACTTGCCAGATTGCACATGTACATACAGGCATGCCTTTTGTCTGTAATTAAGCTGCTCGGCGTTCTTAATGTCCGTGTGATTGACTGGTGTGTTTGGCCTTGGGAATGACTTCATATTGTTCCATGGCCGTCCTTGAATGCAGTGTACCACCCATGTGGCTGTGTTTCAGCAGTGCTTCATCCTTGAAGTGTTTGCAGAATGTCAGCTTGTTTTGAGCCTCCTTCCACAAAATGTTTGATCAAACATCATAATTCTCTTCTTGCTAATCCAGCAGTGTGACAAAGCATATGCACACAAATAGGAGTCTTGTGTGGAGGATGGCATATGAAGTAACTTTGCAAGAATGACAGTGATGTGCATTATTTGTTACAAGCAGTAATAGAAGTACAAAGTCGTATTTGAACCACCTGCATATGACATTAATTAATGTTTGTTCTGAATTGTTTTACTTTCAGCTGTGTACTTTGAGCAGAAGGATTATAAGAAGTGTATTGAACAATGTGAAAAAGCAATTGAAGTTGGTAGAGAAAACAGAGCTGATTTTAAGTTGATTGCAAAAGCATTTTCAAGAATTGGAAATGCCCACAGGAATCTTGGAGTAAGAATGTTTGAATGTTTTGTTTTAGATAAGGGTATAATAGTCATTATTAATTCAAACACTTGGAACAGAAATATAGCAGAATTATTGTACCTTGATATGCTTTATTTTAAGGGAGTCAGGTAGTGTATTCAGTATAGCAACTGAGCTATGGGCTGGACATTCTGGGGTTTGTTTCATGGTAGGAGAAAAAGAATTTTCTGTTTTCCAAAATGTCCATTTGCATATATTTCTTGATAAGATTTTGACTTTTTATACTTAACTGTAGAGTTCATTAAATAATTTGGCATTAATACTTTGAATATGTTGATGAATCCTGGGTGCCAGATTTTTATAGTGCCATGACATTTTTATAATGGCACTTTGTTTTTTTCAAGTTTAATTATTTTTAGTGTATGTCTGTTTCTGATTTTTCAAAAGTCTAGGCTGAGCAGTGGTTAGGCCACAGAAATGCCCATGTCTAATGTGGACAGTCTGAATAATAAAATCTTCATTGAGCTGTCATGTGCAGTTGTTTATATTGGGGCAGTTATTTGGTGGGCATTAACTTGCAGTTCTATTAGGTGGTTTCAAATCCATCTCATATTGTGATAGAAGATGCATATCAATCAATTACACACCCCATGCATCCCTTGATGGCAAAAAATATTCTGGCTCTGGAAATTTTGGCTGCTAATACAGAGCAGAATTTGTCATATCCTAACATAAAATCGGCCTTGATTCATTTTCAGGACTTGCACAGTGCAAAGATAGCATATGAAAAATCAATGTCAGAATTCCGCACTCCGGAAATAAAGGCATTACTCTCAGAAGTTGAAAAGAAAATAAAGGAAGAGGAGAGGAAAGCATATATTGATCCAGTAAAAGCTGAGGAGGAGAAGGAGAAAGGAAACGAACTGTTCAAAAATGGTTTGTAATGACTGTACATACTTGTGTTGAATTAAATGCATACAGACTGAGTCGTGAGTTCAGTTTGGAACTGAGGTAATATGCTAATCGAAAAGGGTACATAATTATCTTAGCAAAAAACCTCAGTGAAGGGCTTTATTGACTATAGTATTATTTTTTAATAAGCAACCTGCCTGATGCTTACTTTGACCTCCACAACCACCAGAGGATACTGACTGCTTCTGGACAAGAATTCTACTTGGGACTGAAGTGCCTTATCCCACAAATTGAATGTAGTTGTATTGAAATGAATTCCAGTATTCATTTTCAGGGCTGCGCTAAAGCGTAAGGTGATATGTGTATCATGACTGTGAAGCAGGTGGCTATGAATGTAAATGTAGTTTGTGTAGTAATGGTTACTGTGCTAAGTGAAGAACTGGAGGGCACACTGAATTTTAACTGTTCACTGTGCAAGTGTCACGGGTACCTTCTGTCCCAGGACTGTCTGATACTCATTAAGAATTAAAATCGTTACCTGATGGTACACAGAAGTTTACCCTGCCCCCTTCTCCTACCCTCGATTTTTCTCTCCTTCAGTTCATATATTTTGAAGAATATGTACTTTTTTTTTTTTTTTTAGGAGACTATGCAACTGCTATGAAGCATTATACTGAAGCCATTAAGCGCAATCCAGATGATCCAAAATATTACAGCAACAGGGCTGCCTGCTATACAAAATTAGCTGCCTTTGATCTTGGACTCAAAGACTGTGAGAAGTGTGTTGAACTTGACCCAAAATTTAGTAAGAAACAATTTTTACTATTTGTTATGCAAATTTCATTACAATCTTTCATGCTGCTCAAGTTAAATTGCTTGAAACTGTACCTTGTTCACCTTTTAAATGGTAACATTTACATTGTGTTGCTTGATTGTATACAGCTGTCCAGACATGTGCATTTGGGGGGCCTCACCCTGTGATTCATTGAAGAACACCAAGACACATGATAAAATTTTTACTGCTTCTTGGGAAGGGGGGGGGGGGGGGGAGGGAGGGGGGTAGAAAACATGTTTTTTTTTATTTAAGCCAGGTTTAAATTATTTTTTCAAAACATTTCCCCTTTTTTTATTTTAAAAAATAGATTCTCTTTGTGG
>Ga0123352_10020407_pt1 | contig 10554 bp, 5 predicted proteins | sample TergutLab28metaG_FD_89700 | JGI IMG/M metagenome (GOLD analysis project Ga0123352, IMG submission 89700) | Labiotermes labralis P1 segment gut microbial communities from Petit-Saut dam, French Guiana - Lab288 P1 | ecosystem: Host-associated > Arthropoda: Insects > Digestive system > Gut ... | reverse complement strand
TTGAATTACCACATTGGTCGTATTGTTCTTGGTTCGATGTGTGTTGGGAGTTTCGGTGTGGTTGGGTTGGAGTGGTATCCATGTTGCAGGCTGAAGCCTGCTACACGGATACCACTCCAACCCAACCACACCGAAACTCCAACACACATCGAACCAAGAACAATACGACCAGTGTGGTAATTCAACAGCACAGTCGCAAGCTCCTGATGATGGATATGTTAATGTCCGAGACATGTTGAGCATGGAAGAAGTGAAATAAAACTTAATAACTAGTGACATCAAGTTGGTCTTTTATTCTTCAACTATACTTGTGTAACTTGGCTCCCTGAGGATGACACAGTAATGTCGATCAGGTAGGAGGAGTGTGATAATTTGTGATATAATTGTGCATTTGTTGGTCATTGTACAGAATGATAAAGAAATATTAAAATAATGTATTGAAATACAAAAATAAGGACCTACACTTTTTACCACGCTACACCTGAATATTGAATTTGAAGACTGTTCTGTATTCCGGTGACCGTCTGTACCTGTGCTAATTGTTTTTCGTGCTTTTGACAGTACCAGTTGTTTGCATGGCTAAGCGCATCATGAAGGCGTATAGGACAAGCGAGGTTAACGCTGAAGTGGTAGTCAGTTCTGTTTGCTTTGTCACCTGTGAGGGTTGTGGGATTGTACACGTTTTACAAGGAACAGGAGGATAAAGAGTTTGCGGTGCGGTCTGGACACTGCGAAGAAGATAAGAAGTGCGCTACTGCCGGTAGTCGAACCCAGGTCTTTAGCCTGTATCGGGTCTTTCTTTGCGATTTCTCTGTTCACGTAGTTGTCAATCCTTCATTGCAGACCCATAGTGGGGTGTACAAATTCCGGCCGTCAGGCTGCCCAGGCCGTTCAGTTTTGTGTGGCGACGCCTAAATACTTGTGGGTTCTCTGTGTGTGCTTCACATCATCATTGTGGCATTTTGGATTTTGAGGTGAATGCTAGATTTTTGGAAAACTTCTGAACTGTCATGTTGGCCTACTAGGGGTGTTCTGAGAGATCAGATTGTGATGAAATTTAAAAATGACGTGTGGATCAAGTTGTATAAAAGGTAAAGTGATCCCATTACAGCCCCGGTGTGGCCCAGAGGGTAGGTAGAGGATTAGCTCTACTCTTCCATGACCGCGGCACTAGAAGGAGTTGAGTGGTCAGCAGCACGTCCCAGCCGCACTTTACCCCCAGGAAAGGCCCGGTACCCATTGTACAGGAGGCTGGGTGGGCCCCAGGGCCGGTCTGGACGGGCGGAAAGTCTTGTCCTCACCGGGATTCGATCCCGGACAGTCCAGCCCGTAGCACAGTCGCTATACCGACTGAGCTACCGGGCCCACCAAACTGTGTAAACGGTTCCACAATTTCGTGCTGAACAACAGGGGACCTAGAATATAAATTTCACAATCATTGTAAATCAAAATAATCTGAACCCTAACCTCAGGGCGCGCGGTGATGTTGATAAAAAAGGGAAAGGAGTGTTGCGCGTGAATACAGCAGCTGTTGGGGGGAGTGTGAAGGCTCGTGTGTGGGTAGTTATCTGTTGCAGTAGACGCTCATTGTCCCCGGAACAGCACATGCCAGAGAGAATGTACGTAATTGTGAACTGCTCTCGTCATTAGATGCTACAAACTATGCAGAAAATCCGGAAGTACGTTAAAATTTAAATGTAGTGTTTTGTAAATTTCGAAAATGTAACCACACAGTAAACGGGAGTTTTTTTTTTTGGCGTGATTTTCAATACATTTGGTCCAACTATTTACAACAGGTGTGCACATATTTTCTAGAAATCTAGGAACCGCCTGAAAATTATACCGGCCGGAAGGGTGCCAAGCAACACAAGGCATACTGAGGACCGACAAACATCGGGCGTCACCGTACTTTGCTTAGTAGCCCGGGTGACCTGGCGCTCCGGGTTTTGCGCACCCCTGTGTCACAAGACTACATATTACATCAGAACGTGATGTTGCTCAGTGCACTATGATCAGTCTGTAGCTGATGCTTTTTTTTTGACATAATTGCTGCTTGTTTCTTAAGATACAGGTTGATCAGCGCTAATTCCCCTGTTGTCGAGCCGGTCCCTAATCTGATCACGATATAATCCGTTGTCTATCAGGACACAGATCATCAACACTTGTTCGCCATCATCGAATATTTCCACTCACTCGTTAACCCTCGTAATGCCCTGTCGTATCACAGTTCGCTGTTGTGTAGTGCAGTGGGTGGAGCGACCGTAGACATCCGCAGGTTCATTGCTACCCCAAGAAACTGAAAACTAATTTGGTGTGAAGTGAGCGAATATTCACACTGTTCGTGCCCATCTTCTTTTTCTGTGGTTCGCCACATAATATTGCTGTTCCCTACAAGCTAAAATTATCTTCAGTTGAGGGCTACAGTCTTGCGAGACGTTACCGTGATTCATGGGTGAGTGGTTCGCGACGTTACAGAGGGAAGTGTTGCCCTCATAAAGACACATGCCAGAAGAACGGCATCCTGGTTTACACTATGGTTGAAGCTCTAAACTCGCTGCCCTTTGCTTGCTTTTACTACCCCATACATAGTGTGAGTTAAGTTACCTACAGCGCGCGGCGGGGTGTGTCGTGTACAAGGATAGCTAATGAAACTAGACAGGTTGTGTGTGTGTGTGTGTGCTTTGTAGGGTTACTATTTGTTATTATTTGTGGTATTACCTTTGTACAGGGGATTGGCAATTACGTACGTGGAACGAACCACGTCTGAGGGCTAGGCAAGCGCAACCCGTAGCTCACGGGTAACATGTTAACCGCGACACAGTGTTATGTTGCCCGCGGAGACATTGCTGGCGATAAAAGTCTCTTTACTCTTCCTCTGGCAAAGCTAAGATGGAAAGGCGCGGAAATATTGAAAATGAATGAGCTGTTTATTTACGGATACATTTGTTACTTTACTGATTCTAGAAAAATGTGCTAAAAATGACGACACCTTGGCCTAGATTGTAAACTGGTGCTGTATAAATGTTTCACATTGTTCTCAGAGTACAACCAACAAGATGCGACTTTTCTCGATTTATTTATTTCTGTAAGACGCTCTGCATGTTTCAGACGGGGTTTCCTTCCATCATCAGGAGCTCAAAACTGCACATTCAGCGTCAGATATTTGTCAGACCATTACTGCTACCTGATGCTAGCAGCAATTAACAGTAATGGTCCTACAAATACCTGACGCTGAATGTGCAGTTTTGAGCTCCTGATGATGGAAGGAAACCCCGTCTGAAACATGCAGAGCGTCTTACAGAAATAAATAAATTGATAAAAGTCGCATCGTGTTGGTTGTACTCTGAGAATTTATTAGCGATGCACGGACTATGAATGTTGAAGTTGCACATTGTTATCAGCACACTTTTACTGCACTTGATGTATAAAAAAAATATACAGTTAAAATTACAGGCATACATATAACTACACGTGACCGCGCGGTCTAAGGCATGGTTCTTCGGCCTCTCGCCTGCTGAGATTGTGGGTTCGAATCCCGCCGGAGGCATGGATGTCTCTCTCTTGTGAGTATTGTGTGTTGTCAGGTAGAGGTCTGTGCAACGAGCCTCTCACTCGTCCAGAGGAGTCCTTCCGAATGTGGTGCGTCGTTGTTTGTGATCTAGAAACCTCAAGACTGAGGTGGCAATGGCCCTGGTTGGGCCCAGGCACCACACGAAGGAAATAATTATACGTGAGCCTATACTTATCCATTCTTTATTCTGTGTATTGAAGTTCGTGTTGCCCGCATGCAGACCAAATTTTTCCGATGTTGCCTGGCATCACGTAAATGGATCAACAGGCGTGCTGTTTGGTACATGCCATGTTACGTCCCATTAAAATCGTTTTTTTACTTTGCGTTAGAGCTGTGCATGTCTTGGAATTGTAGACCAAGTTCTTTCTCTGTCTCGTACTGTTACTGCACCTACAGTGTCGGGGACACGTGGGTCGTGCTGAACTTCATTTCCACCTTTTTTTTTTTTACGACTGCTTCATGCAGTCGCACAAAACTGCAGTAGCTGTTTGAAGTGACAGCTGAAATTAGACACGAGATTCGTGGTAAATGCTGATTACAGAGAAATTTATGTCACACCAGAGGCTTGTTTTTAATTATTTATATTCGTTGTATGTTCTCGTGAACCAGTTGTGAGATTTTGTCTGCTGTCCGGTGATTTAGTGCGTAGACAGAATCTGTCTGAGCTGCTTGTAACGTTGCTTTTTCTTCTTGTGCGTTGGCGTCACGTTATGTGGTTTCCTGTTTTTACATTAAGCAGTTTACATGCGACAGGAGTGCCATTGATCACTTAATATTTACTGTAAATTGGTATTCTACAAGCATACACTCTGCGCACGTAACGGTTTACTAAATGTGCCCATAGCATACAGCGTTGGCACTTTCGCTTCTTTCGTTTGTTAACTGAGAAATCATCACAGTTGGTGTAAAATGTGTGCTAAATACAACACCCGTTATATATATATATATATATATATGGGCCGGGTAGCTCAGTCTGTATAGCGACTGATTACGGGCTGGACGGTCCGGGATCGAATCCCGGTGGGGACGAGATTTTCCGCCCGTCCAGACCGGCCCTGGGGCCCACCCAGCCGCCTGTAAAACGGGTACCCCGTCTTTCCCAGGGGTAAAGTGCGGCCGGGGCGTGCTGCTGACCACTCACCCCCTTCTAATGCCGCGGTCATGGAAGGGTAGAGGTATACCTCTATCCACCCTCTGGGCCACACCGGGTCTATGACGGGAACACTACCTTTTACGTATATGCGTGCGTGTGGGTGTGTATGAGGAGCATTGTACTCGATGCTTGTGCAGATACATGAAGCTTTTCCTACGGCATTCTTGTGAGAGTTTTAAAACGGTTCAGCTGCGGTAAGTTTTACTAAAGGTGAGATTTTATAAGTCTCGTGAAAATCCGTGCATCGGTTGTGAGTTATTTTATGCCTATGAATGGAGGTGCAGACGACGGAATGGATTTTACGGGGATGTGTACTACGTAGTGCACACAGCGTGTTGTGTTTAAGAATGCAAACTTTTGAATTTTGAGAAGCCTTAAAGTTCTTGCATTATCAAAGGGCAGAAAATTTGCTGCGCTAATTACGACAATAGATATAAGTTCATCGCGGTAATTGGTTATCAACTAGGCGCATATTAACTAAGCAGCGGGCAGCACATGGAGCGAACATTTAGCTTTGCATGATGAACATTGTTGAACGTTAGTATTTAAACTAAAAACAATATTTTGTAAGATTGGTATCCAGGCAAGGCATATTGATAACAATGTCATGACTGTAAGCTCTTAGTTCAGACATTAGGAGCGTGTTTAGTGACAATACTATGTGCCAGTTACGAGAACACGATAGAGCACGAATGGACGCGTGTTTTGTATTCAACAATTATGAAAGCAAAAGAAATATGAAGTTGTTGCTTATATAATCGGGGACACGACCACGCATACAGTAGGATGATCCTAAAAGCCTACCTCCCCCCCCCCCTCTGGGAACAGGAGTACACCGTAAATTGTATGTTGCGGAATAAATTGATAAATGAATTATTCCAGTCACTGAACGTTGCTTGGTTCGTATTGTTCAAGAACTCAGAGCGCTGTGCAAGTTTCCGTTTTGCATGCACAAGCATCTCCTTCGCCAATGAATATCACGACAAACTTCATTCAGGCCATTGCAACGTGTATAGGGTTCAAGGTAATTATATAGAGGTTGTTAGTACGTAAAGGTATCTCAGAGGTACAGAAATTAATGCCAATTAGTGGTACTGCTCCTGTGCCGAATAGATTATTGGTGTGATATTCCTCTAAATTAGACGTTGACCCGCGGAGTGTAATCCTTGTGGAGGATCTAATTCGACTGGTGGTTGCCCGTCGAACTTCATGTCATTGAATTATTTATTATGCCGTAGTCTATATATATAGGTCTATTGAACTTCTAATCTGTGACGAGGTGTGGCCGTAATTGTTAGAGGCACATAATGGCTTAGTACGGGCTACACCATCTCCTGCAACATAGTAATGCCATTTAGATCCATTTGTGAAATACTGCCAGTATGTAACAGTGAATATTTTAATATGTCGCCACATGAAGTGAGTTTGATTTGTGCTCCAAAATAGCATCGTTTAACACTTTAGGAGTGAAACTAACTTCAGTCCTATATAAATATTCAGCTCGCAACATAACATTACACAACACGGCATGCTGCCGCAACACCCAACTTGTACAACGAAATTAATCTTTGACTATTTCTAGTGTAACTTTAGCAAGGAATATATAGCTCCATGATGATGGTCTTAGGACCGAAACTTGTCGGAGCGTTTTTAATATTTTAATGTGTAAATTTTATACATTTTATATATGTGCAGTGATTGGTGTAATAATTGAGTAATTCAGCCCGTTTGTTCGCCGATATCAGTTGCTGCAGCGTGTCCTTTACCTTGTTGTTGATGTTATTTGGACTGTAGAGCCCGTGGGCTGTGATGTCTGTAAGACCACGAGCAATCAGATGTGTCATAGCCAAGTGTGTGTCACGTTGAAATGCTGTTATTTCCGTTCTGTTTTCATTATGCATAATAAAGCATTCCGATGATTGATGTCCCCCCCCCCTCCACCGTTTCATGTCTGTCGTGGAATACGATAGTTGATGTTTGTTCGTTACTCTGTGTGTTATATTATCTGAGTTTTGAACCGGTTTGAGTGGGTCCTCAGTTTCACCAGAGACGAATACTCAGAATGCAAAGGGTGCCGGTAACTCCATGTGTGAATGTGTGTAGAAAATAGTTCTAAAAAGGAATAAGCCAGCATTTGTTCCGTGTGCCTACTGTAGTCGTATTCATGCCGTGACTACAATTAACGTCTGTCTCCATGACACTAAATTCAGGTTGGTTATTGTGTTTAGATGAAGCTGTGTGTGCACTCACGCTTTCATACATTCTAGGCTCGATATCAGCGGGAGGTGAGACGGCACTTTACGCTGGTCCAGCTACTCGGATAGATGTTGGTTCAATTGCTCGTTGGGGCGTGGGGGCTTAGACAGCCATGCCTTCCCTTGCCGGAAGTCAACTACAGAGATCTGCCAGCCTGTGGCGATTTGCTTTACACCACGACACCAGCCTCCCACTTACAGATATCTGTGTGCGGGGTAGTGTTGTACGGAACACTAGGTGCACGTAGTGTGGCCTACGTACGATGTATGTGACGTACTGTACCGATGGAGTGTGTACGTATGTGTGTGAGTGTGTGTATGCATATATGTATATAATTTCGCAGACTTATCATCCTCACATTTTGCTTGCTTTAGTTCCTCCCTGACATGATTTAATGTGTTTCTTCTTTACATTTATTAAAATCCCTTTTCACTTTAAGTTTTCACGCTCTGTGTTTCGTTTTAATATGCATGATGTTTGCATTCCTGCCGGCTTGTTGTTGAAGTCGAAAGCCTCGCCCCCTCTTCCCCATACTGCGTCTACGTAGACCCAAAGTTACGGACCCGTGTTTTAACTTACAGATGAAAAGCCAATTTAATTTGTTTCATGAATGAGTATGCAGGTCTGGAGAACAGCATAGGTATGGGAGAAATTGATACTAGACAGTCCCTCTTCATAAAATGCGAGTATCCCGTAGCCCTAGGATTGTACACATCAGTTGATTCTGAAATGAGCAAAATGTGACCCCAACTTTTTAAAGCTTCTTTATCGTGGAAGGTTTACGAAGGAATTAAGAATAGTAAATGTGGGGAATGCTAGCTGCCCTTCGGTGTACAGTATTGCCGTGTTCTTTGTACAGACCTAGAGATTAAAGTTAAGTCTAAATTTCTAGAGACCAGACAGCCACCCGTACAGAGTGAAAAATACCAGTGTCGCATAGATACAGTAAGTTCTCCTGATGATGGGTACATAATTGCCCGAAACATGTAGAGAAGTTTAAATAAAGTGCACCTAGTTGGCTTCATTAGAAAAAGATTATACAGGGATGCATGGTCAAGAAAACATAAAATTCGGTGATTTAGTGACAGTCGTGTTCACTAGAATTTATTTGTGTCTTAGCTAACGGAAATTGTGGTTTTTAAACCAATGATTGTATTAATTAATTGGAATTTGGTTTAATAATAGTAGTTCTTAGACTTTTGTCAGTATCATTTGTTTGTTGGCAGGAAGAACTGCAAGATGTTAGGTTGTGGGTTGCTATAGACCTTACCGTCTCCCAGGTTTGCGCCTTCCTGCCCTCTTGACACTTCTGATTGGCTGTAGTTTCAAGGTGGCTGCCAGTATGAAGTTGAGGCCGTCTGGGATGTGACGCCGTGTACTCTTGATAGAATTTACTGACTTTTGGAGGAATGTGGTTTACTTTGTACCAAACTGGACGACATTACTTCTCAAAAGACAGTATTTTTCATAGTTACCTCAGGTCTTGTGACTGCCAGTAGGACGTAATAGGCCTCTTACATTTTCTTCTGGTTTATTGAATTCGCTTCCGTTTTGCACGGGGCGCAGAGACATGGGGTAGTCATTTGAGGCTGCTCTACCTTGGGGATGGCATAAGTCCAGGTCGTCATTTCGCCAGATAAGTGTGGGAAATATAATTAGCAAAGTGTTTCATCTTCTCTCAGTTTAGTTGTGAATATGTCACGAGGATCATCAAGACTTGAACAGACAAGTTTCTCGTAAAGTACTTGAAGCGGCTACATGATAGGTTCGTGGCTGTCAGCATCAGATCCGTGCTGATATCGCTAAGGACGGAGATGAGTAGGCTATGGTGTTATTGCATATAACTCGAAAGAGGTGTTTGAGGAGGTGGTTCATGCCGATCTGACAGGGATCATGCCTGTGGATTACTGTACTGTTATCAGTTCCCTGAACTGCAGGTAGTCTATAGCAGTAATAAGCCATCTAAGACGATGGAGATTGCGATATTTTGGACGTGACGCCATAGTGATTGGTAGACCCTGCTGCCTTGTCGTAAAGGTACAGGACCCTGGAAGCAGGCGGTTTCTCCGATGTGTTTGCAGTTGCCTTCCAAACTACACGGTGTCCAATTACAGAAGATGGTAATCTCCGTACTCATCGTTATTGAGAACTCCGAATCTCAAATCTCACAGGACTGTTGGTTGAATATTCCAAAGTTCTAAACTTTGTGTGGTGCCTTGATCGTTTGAAACGCATTCTTCTTCTCATAAAGCGCTACAACCTGTACAAGGTTCTGGCTTGCTCATCCACTTTCTTCCAGCTATCTCTATTCTGTGCTACTTTCTTCCAATTGCTTATGTTTGTGCTGTTTATATCTTCCACAACGTCATCTTCCCAACGTGTTTTAGGTCTTCCAGTTGGTCTTTTAGACATGGGTTTCCATCTCTTGATCTTCTGCACTTTATTATCCTCAGCCATGCGTTCAACATGGCCTAACCAGTTTAATCTTTGTTTTTTTTTTTTTTAAATAAACCCGATTATATTTTGTCCTTTTAATATTTAGTTGATTTCTTTATTTTTTTTTATCCTCAAGTAGCCATCATGTGTTCGTGTAGGACCAAATAGTTTGTTTGAAACGCATTGTTAGTTTAATAATGTGTTACGTGCGGAGATGGAGTTTACCTCACAGAAGACACCGCGTCTGTATTACAAAGACCAACCATTTAATGCTGTTCGTGGAGACACCGCTGTTTATTTTGTGGTAAAATGCAGAGACGGTAATATTAAGGAAGTGGTACATGTAGTAACCACTGTTTTGTAAAGGGTTAAAGTAACAAAGTCGCTTTGTTTTACTTTGTTGTTATTTTGCTTGTTTAACAACGTTTTTTTTTACTTGCAGTTTGTACGTAGCATCAAATGAGATGGGAAGGTTATTAAAGGTTTGGTGGGGTTTAGTCGTGATCGCTTTCAGATGACATTTTCGATACGTCGGTGGAAACAGTGAAGCTACGAAATACTTCGGTGAAGGTAGTAACATGGACCAGGCCAAGATTCGAATGTGGTGCGTGTCATATACAGCCATAAGGCTTTACGGCTGCAGCAATTGGCGTGTTGAGTGCCGTGAAGACGTTTTGTGTCATAATTTGTGCTGTAACTGTGTTGTTAGGTAAAAGTAACGTAAAGATCACCCTGTAACAGATCATGACGGCCCGGGGGGGGGGGTAGAGGTACAGCTCTACTCTTTCTTTCACCTCGGCGCTAGATTGGAGTAGGTGGTAAACGCCACGTCTCGCTAAATGGGCTCGTAGTGACCATAATTTAGTGAGTTCAGACCCTGCACGCGTTGCTTGGGACTATCAACCGACCATCACCGGCGTAGCACAGTGGTAGCACCGTCTGCAATAACTGCTTATATTGTAGACTCCAGTTGAAATGTGATGTCACACGGTGACGCACGGGTGGGGAAGTGAAGGGGAAACTGGCGAATGGAGTGGGTAGCCAGTACCCTTCACAGTACCTCGGAACATGGTGTAGCCAGCATTACCACCGCTGATGCGCACACCTCGGCTGCCAGTAGTCGACTGAACTGACGGCC
>Ga0123352_10020406_pt1 | contig 10555 bp, 5 predicted proteins | sample TergutLab28metaG_FD_89700 | JGI IMG/M metagenome (GOLD analysis project Ga0123352, IMG submission 89700) | Labiotermes labralis P1 segment gut microbial communities from Petit-Saut dam, French Guiana - Lab288 P1 | ecosystem: Host-associated > Arthropoda: Insects > Digestive system > Gut ... | reverse complement strand
TTTCCTAGGTTTTCTACGTGGCCCTTGAATGGGGAAATTAGAACTAACATTGTTGGGGTTTGGTTTTTGGTCTCTCCCCCTGGGGGGTTTCGGGCGCCACGCCGTTTTTTTCCCCCCCCCCCCCCCCCCGAAATGTATAATTTTTAGTCACTTTAATCTGTTGCTATGCGTAAGTATGAATATTTTGCATTCTCCGTTACTACACCTTTAGTCTTTCATCACCATATGCTGTACATAGTCACGCTGCTTTTAGAGACGGTGTTCTAACATCACATAACTAGAAGCGACTAGCGGTATAGCAGTTGTGGTGGCTGTGTCCCTCCCTGTTTGTAGACTTCGGCGTCTCCAGCGAACTAACCAATCAAGAAACTAAAGGCGGACGCTTTGTGCTAGGCGCAAGTCTACGTCCCTTGGTCCCATTTAGGCATTTCCGCTTACGAAAAGCGTCATTTGGCTGTGACGCGGCAACATGACTACGTGGGTGTTGTGCTTACGCTGAGGAATTTTCCGTCTTGACTGAGGGCCGTGACGTGGGAATACAAAGGACTTTTGTTGAAAAATATTCTTTTCAGGGTAGGAGTTCCTTGATTGGTTGGGTATCTGAGGTTTGACCCCAGGGTGGTTCGGTAGTGTGGGCTGAAGGACTTGCAGGGGAGTCACCCCTGCTTTCGACATACAACTGAGGAAAATCACAGAAATCCTCAGTCAGGGTAGCCGAAAAGTTGTAGGCACAGATCACTATGTCGACTTTGCAGTCTTGACCGGCATACCGGTACATGGGCCATCCGAGTTGGTTAGGGGCCTGTTGAAATATGATGGCACACGCGCAGAAACCAGATTTCGTCTTTCGGCGAAACGGATGAGTCCATTTAAATCGGCGGGGGCGTCATTTCAGTCGACTACTGGCAGCCGAGGTGTGCGCATCAGCTGTAGTAATGCTGAATACACATTGTTCCGAGGTAGTGTGAAGGGTACTGGCTACCCACTCCATTCGCCAGTTACTTCCCCTCCCGTGCGTCACCTTGTGCCATCACATTACAACTGGAATCTACCACATACTCCCTAGTTTCATTCACGGCTTTTGTCCTAGCTTTCAGTGGCATTTTCTCGTACAACTGCTTTGCCGCGTTTGTATTGTCTCTGGTAGCTTTATTCACATCACAGCCTCTTGCCTTACACTGGATTTATCAGACTCGAGCTGTAAGCCCGTGTACTTCGTAGGTATGGGACTGACTGAACCTGAGGGCCGTTCTAAAAATAGCGGTGATAATATAAACATAGCCGCCAACGCAAGGGGAAAAAATTAGCATTATTCCAGTCGTTACTACCACTTCGTTAGGTAGGCAATTCCAGAAAGGTGCGTACATGTCGAAGTACTCCCATGGCTGCAAATGTAAATTGATCATATGTAGTTTGTTTTAATTAGGCCTCAGTAGTAACACGGGTGGGTATTACAGTGACGGTATGCAATCTAGAACCCCCACCCCATCCCCCAAAATGTAAAGGAATGAAGAATTCACATAATTGCGACATTCATTACGACAGTGATCCAAAAGGCTTCCTGACGTCTGTGACTTGTGTGCTTACTGTGGCGAACGTACGGAATTTCATTCGCCTCCTTTGCGGTATACTGACCGTGCCCTTGAACGTGTCTAGTACGCGCCCACCTTACGTCATCTCCAGTACTGCGTCATTATTCATATTTGGGACTACTTAGTGTACAAACGTAACTTAAGTTGTCGTAGTGTTTGTGCTTTTTTTTAAGCGCGTTCGCAAAATTGCGAAAAGCGACTAGTAGCTTCTTCATGTCTGTCCGTCCGCCCGTCCACGCGGACGGACAGACATGAGGAAGCTGATGATATTTTCGTGACATTTTATACTTGAATATTTTTCTAAACTCTGTCGAGAAAATTGAAGTTCCATTAAAATGTGACATTAACAGCGGGCACTTTACGTGAAGCCCTGTGTACATTTGTGGTCATATCTCGCTTTGTTTTTCTTGGGATGAGAAATGTTCCAGACAAATTTGTATAGAAAATTAAAACACACACTTTGTGTCCAATAACTTTTGCACGAAAATCGTCCCGTTTATGCACTAATATGGAAAAATCTTGTAGAGCTGGGAAGGCCACAGAGGACAGTACGGCACATGCGCATTGCATGCTTGATCCCTAAGGTTACAAACACACCCTCAGAATACGTAGTACTTACTCCTTTTCCACTGCAAAATGGATGCACGGACGCTTCTCGATGTTGCGTCACACGTATATTGCCTGGCTTCTTGTATAATTGTAAGAGATGTGTATTATCCTCCAAGTTCGGTGCATAACCACTGCAGATAATTGTAAGTAATGTACCTACGTCTAAATATCTTGCGAAAATAAGAAGCATAAATGACTCACCGCCTTTCCCTTCACCGTGTACTGATTTCTTGCACAGCATTTAATACAACCCTACATTAAATCCTACCCTGAGCCACTAAATTCAAACGCAAAACTTGCCGTCTCTTTCTGTCAGTATAGTATAAATGTTGCCCTCCTCCCTGGGTATGATTTGTTAAGAGCTTTGGACCAAAATTCCCTACCCGTTTCTCACTCTTCTTGGGTGCTACGTACCCAACGCATCATGTTCTTATTGCTATAATTATAATACTGGTTGCAGAGTTAAAGCTTTTCACTGTGCAGGTTTGTCAAGTTCTTTGTTACATTATCTCTTTTAAGTCCAATATCGTTATTCATCCCTTGTAATTTAATTACGTATTAAGCGAGGTGGGTCAACCACCATAAAGTTTCATCCGCACTGCTTACCGTACGTATGTAGAGAATGCGTAAAATGATTAATTATCCGTGTGTGTTTAAATGCCACATTTGCGAAGTATAAGTTATAGCAAACAGTGCTTGGTAATGGAGCGTTCATTTCGTTCATGGTTTAATTTCCGGTTTTGACGGGGAAAAGGGCAGTCGAATTCAGATTTCCCGACTGGTGTTGGGAAAGGATAAGGTGATAGAATATTTCAGCACATATTCGTGGCTAACAAACCTCAGAATCTGTAAGGCCTGCAATTAAACAAATTTGTTGTGACAATACCCTTCGCCTTGTCTGAGGGGTACGTGTAATGGAATTTAGCAAAACTTGGATTAAGTTCAGAAAATTGTTTTTTGTACAGTATTTTCATTTATTGCTGGGTTTCAAACATTTTGAGAGGCACTGTGTGTGTGTGCGTGTGTGTGTGTGTGTTTGAGTAGGAGTGAGAGAGGAGAGTGAGTGAGTGGTGAGTGAGTGAATGGAGGACTTCAAAAAAGGACGTTCGAGGGACTTAAAATAGGCCTGCAGTAAAGAACTAATCGATAGGGTATATTCACTCTCCCTAGCGAAAATTCAAGTTGGCTTTTTCATTATTTATACCCTTTGTGAAATAATGACTTTCCCGCTCTGCCAGACCTCGCTCTAGCTTGCTTCGACATTTCGCATGCACGGTTATTAGACCTACAAGTAAAAGCGATCTACAAGCCCCTACATATTCGAAGCAAACTTCAAAGCGAGTTTGCACTGGAAGAATGCTTGGTCATGCCCATCTGTTTGAATGTTTGGCTCAGCGGCAACGAATAATGTGCGGATTTTTTAGCTAATAAGATACGCCTGTTACCAAAAAAAAATGTTTAAATAGGGTCTTTGTAGATATGAAGAAAAGAGGACCGAATTCGGAGGCTGTAGCCTGTTGAGGGCCTCGTGAAAGTCATGTTAAATTATACATTAACCTACAAGTATTAATAATTGAATCCTTTTCGATCGCTGTCCATCAGCGGTATTTTTCTTCTAGGCCTTGTATAGAAAACAAGTAAGGGGAAAAATAAGTGTAGAAAAAAAAGCATGAAGGGGAAGAAAACAAATATGCAAGGAAATAAAGAAGAGAATGAAAATAAATAACCCCATAAAAAATAAAAATACGTGACGCCCTAAAATTTGTGCCTGTATTCGAAAGGATAATTTCGTAGGTACACTTGAGCCAGAATATGTGACAATTCTCAAGAAAATCGTAAAATATACGATGTACAGGGGCTTCATTTCTTTCGGCACGCATAACGGGCAAGAGAAAGTGTGAGAGCGCTGCGTCCGTGAAAATTGCAACGTAGAGAGAAACAACGCAAAACGGATCCTTTATTTTTCGCAAAAGGATTAAAATACCGGACAGTTAATGCCGCTGAGGATCTCACCAGCTGCCAGTCGCGACGTCGATTGTCCACGTTCGGCCAACGTTTATTTAATCTTCAATCCAATATTATTTGTCAACTTTGAAACAAATCAACATTTTTTCGGGCAGCATTAAACGAAGACTGCCGCCTGTGTGTGCCCAAGTTTGGGCCTCTTCTAATATTGTCGGTCATTGCAGTGGTGACGATGAAGGTATTGTTGTCTTCAGAGATGTGCCGATGCCTAGCATAGTGGAAAAGCACCCGTGATGCTGCAGACGGCAGATTTCTTTGAAACGTCGGTGTACTTCTACCAACGTATGTGGCATCATATCCCATATCGGGGGATCGAATCCCGATGGCACAAGATTTTCCATACCGTCCAGACTGGCCCCGAGGTCCACCCGCCATCCTGTACAATGGTTACCGTATCTTTGTGGGGGGTATAGCGGCCGGAGTGTGGTGTTATCACTCACCTCCTTGTTGCGCCGAGTTTCGAAGTGGTAGTTGATACACCACCGCCTACCCTCTATACCTGTATTGGCATGTCATGGATTGACCTTTACCTTACAAACTCTGTGACGCAGGGTACTTCGTGAGAAACTCCCCGGCTTTCGTACAATCCGAAGGTCCATTTCCATGCATGTAATGTAGACGGTAATAAAATCATTACACCAAAACTGCAGTCATTGTGTGCATGTTACATCAGACCGATCTGGTCGGCCGAGCGCTGTCACGCCTGACCTGTGTTCACTATGTGTCTGGTGCTGTCCTGTCTGAGAATTTTCATGCGTGTCCTCTTCCATTATAAGTGGTCACGACCACTTCTTTGTCACCGCCTTACGTAATCACGGTCTCGCTTCTATCTGCGCTACGTAACCCCTGTAGTTGATTGTCGATTAATTAATAAGTTTTAAGTCGACCTACCTGTAGTTGTTATTCGACGTGTGACTTAATAACATTGGAAGTACTCGTTTTTTCCCCACAACTTCCACACGATTTTGAATTCCACTTCACGTGTGATTAGTTTACTGCAGATGTATGGTTGTTGTTCAAATGGCACACCCCTCTACCATTATGTACAATCCTAATAATACTACGTCAAGTATACAGGGTGTCCCAGGAGGAATGTGCCAGACTTCGGGAGAGTGTTCCTTATGTTAAAGTATACCGATATAACCCAAAACACCTATGTCCAAAGTTGAACGGTTACGGAGAAAATGGCCAGAGAAGTTTGAAACTTTAACAGCTGTTACACGCTTATTGATTACCAAATACATATTAAAACTGGCAGGAATATGTGGTTTCTGTAATGTTAATATCTGTACATCAAACTAACTTGTGAGTGACATAAAGCCATTAAATTGAACTACAAAAACACTCGCACTCGTGTCATAGTTGTCCTTACGGTTCCAAGCACTATACATGAGAATGCCCAGCGGTGACGTAACATGGCTGACTGGCTAGCGTGAGCTGAATTGCCGTCATATGACACCACACTCAAGGACGGAAATGGATAAGATTGCCAGCTGACAGGTACAGTGTGTGGACCCGCAAGAAGACCACACTTTTCTCTGGCCATTATCTCCGTAACCGTTCGACTTTGGACATAGGTGTTTTGGGTTATATTGGTATATTTTAACATAAGGAACACCCTACCCAAGTCTGGCACATTCCTCCTGGGACACCCTGTATATATATATATTGCTTTTCGTAAAGTATTGATCATATCGAATTGTGTTTGAAAGTTAAGTTGTAGAACTACATTACATAGTTTGGTATTTCTTTTTCAACTTATTCTTATTTATGTAACCCCGTAAGTGTAAATTACAAAACCGAAATATCTGACAGTAAGTTACATATAGTATATGTGCATGCTACGAGCATTACATTTGAACGAATCATCGTTAAGTAAAAAAGGAAAATACGTGTAATTAATTGACGTTTGTAACAACAGTGTTTAAACCATGACCTTTATATTGCAAAGGAAGTTCCACGCAGAACCCTTATTTTCTGTTCACCGCGCGTCGGAGTTCCGATGAACACCATTTGGAAAACACCGAAGTAGTGTTTGCCTTTTATGCGCGGTGCGTATATAAATAGCCTACACACACACAGAACCTCTGCAGGTGTGTTGGACTTCATGCTCAACCTGTGTGTGTGTGCGCGTGTAAACGCGCGCGTGCGTGCGTGCTCCCCGAACAGGATACGGTCTGAACACCTGGTTGTAATGGTCGTAAGTCGAAAATACGAAATTAGGTGGAATATACACCCTCCAGTAGGTAAAGGGGGATTCAGGAATAGTCTTTCTGTTGCAAAACAACAAGAACAGACGTCCCAGTAACGGGTGCTGTGTTAATCAGCTATTTTTGCGCACAGTTCGATATGTAATTCTGTGTGATATTTTAATGACTTCTTTTAGCAGTTTGAATTGAAATTTTCTTGCTGAAATTTTGGTCATAAGGGTTGGCCTAATTTAGGAATTGGCTGTGTAATTTTTGTGTCACTATAACTCTGTTCCGAAGGCCCATTAAATTGTTAAAAAAAATTAATTCTATCACGGAAAGGTGTAGCTGAAATCTGAATATTGTCGACTTCATCTTCTATATCTTATATTTTACACCAATTATGCACTAGTCGTTAAATATCCATGCACCCAAACAAATTCAGTCCAGTGATCGAATCCGGTGGTCAGCTAACATGGAAGTTGTAGTGTATTCTCTTCTGATCTGAGCATTGTAACGTCAGTAAACAGCGCCAGGTGTTCGGCTGCTAGTTGCTAACGCTTTTAACAAACAATGAATTAGCAGATTGCTGTGTGGTAATCGTCACTAACACTTTATTAGTTTTTTAAGGTGTCAGAATAAACGACTGGATTCTAGCAAATAAAATGGAAACGGATAACAAAGTTATTGTTCGGTTACTCAGCGCTTTTGCAAGACATGAAAATTGCTCCTCATTTATTCTTGACTACGACTCTTTCTGTAAAATTGATATTCCAGGTCTTCCAACAACGAGTGCTTATGTTTTGGACTGAATTATATCCCATGCCCAGAATGAGACATAATTAACAAAAAAGACAAATATGACTCTTTCTGTTCTTTATTTCGCATTGAAACTTACAGGTAAATTTGGAGACATAGTGGCTTAAAACCAGCCTGATTCGGTAAGCCGGGGAACAGGTTTAAGGAGACCTTTGGGTGAGAGGAATACTTTCGACCTGCTGGTTGATGTGGAGGTTTCATGAATAAATGATTGTGCCCTTTTGAACGTTGGCAATGTAAAGTATGCTTACTAGTGGAGAGAGTCCGTTGAAGTTCAAAGGAGAATGATTTGTTTTTTTATCTTTATCTCTCATCAGCTCTCTGCCTTTTTATCTCTTTCGTACCTTCATTTTCTTGACTTTTTCCCGTATTCATGTCCGTCCCTTTTATTTGACCAGGCTGTTGTCATTACCAGCTCTGACCTGTGGCACATTAAAACATTGAGTTACGTTATGTCTTTATCCTTCAGCTTGAGGTTGCCATGGAGACGGCGTGACAGAATCATAATCCGTCTCGTATTGTTCATACGTGAAGTGGGGTTGATCTGAGGTCTCCGTTCTTGTGGGGTTTGACGCAGTGTCAATGGGTAATTCGTGTCCGACATTTCGAAACAACGTTATGGTTCCGTCTTGAAGTGTCTAAATTTCCAATTTGGACATTTCAGCCCTTGAAGATGGTACGATTAGGTTTTCTTGAAACATCAGGCACCATTGGCAGACTGGCGCTGTTTAGACTGCATGGATTATGACTGAAATGATATGGATGGATGGAAACTAACAGTGATTAGGAAAGGAATTACAAGGAAGCAGTCCTGACGTAGTTCGGATCGTTGCTGGCTTCGGTCTAAATGGAGAAAATAAATTCCTGACGTTAAAATGGTTCTGACCAATTCCGCGGGGAAATTGCTCTAGTGGGTAGGCCACGTTGATGAATATCCTTCCTCATTCATCATTTTTGGTTGCCTTCATTTTCGACTTATAACATTTACTTATTTCTTACTTACTTCTTTATTCCATGCAGCAGAGTCCTTCTCTAGAAGCTAACCGTTTCTCAGCCAGTCAAGAAATTCCACGCATTTTATGAAACCGGCAAGTTCATTATCGCAGTTACAAGTGCCCGCCAGCTGTCCCTGCCCTGAAACAGATTAATCCAGTCCATGCCGCTGCATCCCACTTCCTGAAAATCCTCCTTAATATTATCCTCCCAAGATTCATGTTTCATTAAATTATGACAAGAATAACAGGTACTTTACATGAAGACCAACATACACTTTCGTCATATCTCGCTTAATTCTTCGTAGAATATGAAATGTTTCCGACAAAAGTTGTAGAGAAAATTAAAACATATTTTATGTTCAGTAACTTTTTTTTTACGAAAATTGTGCCGTTTATGAGATAATGTGGAAAAATATTGTAGAGTCAGGCAGGCCACATTGCATGCTGGATACCGAAGACTACAAATACACACTCAAAGTATGTAATACTTAACTGTTTTTCCACTACAACAGTGGTTGCGCGAACGCACCTCAATGTTACGTTATATATACATTGCCTGTCTTGTCAATTCTGTAATATAACATGTTGATCAATAAGTATTACACAAACATAGTCAGCACAATCTATTTATTTTATAGTATGGCTACATGTTTCGACTAGATATTAGTCATCTTCAGGGCCCTACACTTACTTTACCAGATGCTTTGTCCACTTTGGGATCGACAAAAAAAGCCTCCAGGAAAACTCCACCCAACATTACCGCGCAAACACTCCAAACTGTAATGTGACAAAGGCATCCCACAGTTGAACGTCCAGTGAACATCAGCGCACTATATAGGAAGGAGTTTTATGCTGTAGTGGTTTCATGCTTCAACACAGCCTACAAATAACAATAACTCTGTAGTTATTAACTTTTCTAAAAGCTCTAGAAAATAAGTAATCCACATGTAAACATGGGATCCCAAAGTGGACAAAGCATCTGGTAAAGTAAGTGTAGGGGCCTGAAGATGACTAATATCTAATCGAAACATTTAGCCATACTATAGAATAAATAGATTGTGCTGACGTACGTTTGTGTAATACTTATTGATTTTCAAGCACATCATGATGCCTTCATTCAGAATAACATGTTGAGGTTGAAGAGGATCTGAAGGTAATGGGAATAAGGAAGTGGCAAACATGGAGGACTCTTTTGGAAGCCAAGGTGCACAATGAACTGTTGTGCTTGAGGAGGAGGAGGAGAAGAAGAAGAAATAAAACGTATTTTAATGGTATTATTAAAAGTCTGAAGTAAAGTAAACAGTGTGTATAATTTTAGTGAAAAGAATTACCCTCTGTGTTGATTGCAGTATAAATCTGAGCACCTTTTGTCTAAAGAAAATTTTGATAATAAATATGTTACAACAGAGGAGTTTAACTTGTTCCCCACTTCTGTTGCATTAACCAAACGCTTATTTAATTCCTTGTCTTTTTTTTATGACTACCAAATCTGGCACAGTTAGCTGACTGTCGCGATGTCAGAATACGGCTGTTTTTGTTGCATGTATTTCGCTATTCTGCATGTCATCTCACTAGTGGATAATGTGTCTTTCCCATGCCAGTTAAACTAGCATGATAATTACGGAGTAATTAACTAATGAATTTTCTGATATCAGGCGAGATTTGGTCTTCCACTCCCCTCACTACATCGTTAACCAATACGAGATCTGATGGTGAATACATCGACAGATGAATTGTGGTCTCGAGGGCTGTGTGTGCTTTTTTCATTTCGGATTGGTTCAAGAGAAATCGGTTTGAGGACTGGGGAGACAGAAATGGACCCTAATTCAAACATTTGTGTGTGTTGCAGACACACACACACACACACACACACACACACACACACACACAGAATCTCGCGCTGGGTTTATCGTAACAGACGTAATCCGTTGGGAACGGAGATGGAAGATTGGGAGATGGAACGGTTTAATGTTACTCACCTTGATTAATGTTAATGGGAGACGAGAAAATTATCAGAGTTTGGTACTGCTGAAGTAAGTAGCTTGTATGCATTACTGATTTATACAGGGTGTCCCAGGAGTAATGTGCCAGACTTCGGGAGAGTGTTCCTTATGTTAAAGTATACCGATATAACCCAAAACACCTATGTCCGAAGTTGAACGGTTAGGGAGATAATGGCCAGAGAAGTTTGAAACTTTGACAACTGTTACACACTTATTGATTACCAAATACGTATTAAAACTGGCAGGAATATGTGGTTTCTGTAATGTTAATATCTGTACTTAACATGTAATTAACGTATGAGTGACATAAAGCCATTAAATTG
>Ga0123352_10020405_pt1 | contig 10555 bp, 7 predicted proteins | sample TergutLab28metaG_FD_89700 | JGI IMG/M metagenome (GOLD analysis project Ga0123352, IMG submission 89700) | Labiotermes labralis P1 segment gut microbial communities from Petit-Saut dam, French Guiana - Lab288 P1 | ecosystem: Host-associated > Arthropoda: Insects > Digestive system > Gut ... | reverse complement strand
TCACGTGGTCAGCGTAACGGGTCCCCACAGCCGTTAATCTCTGTTTTCTAAACCTGGAGCCGCTACTTTTTTCATTCAAGTAGCTCCTCAATTGACCTCACGAGGCTGAGTGGACCCCGTTCCTGGATAATAGCAAAAGAAAAGTAAGACTGTCCCCATGCACGTCGCGAAGACATATGGGAAAATGGAGGTATAACTCCACACATTCTTAACTTCGGGAAAACAATTCCGGGCCCCGCTGTATACGAGGCTATGCGAGATGCAGAGCTGGTCTTGCTAGGGGCAAGAGATAAATACCGATGATTTATTAAGAAGAGAGTGGCACATGTACAGCCTTACTGTGATGAAATTAGGATTAAAATCTGCAGAGAACAGACTTGACTACCCCCACCTGCATGGATGGTGCAAACGCTTAAAAAAATAGTCCAGTTCCCGTATCTTCAAATTTGCGCGCCGAGTAAGTGGTGGAAGGTGAAAAAAAGGGAAGCCCATGGTATGAGGCTAGACCCTGCTTTATGTCACGAAATGTCAGTGAAAAATATCGGTCCCAAATACATCGGCCACTAGAGTGTTACGAGTTGGCACATTCACTTGATGTAAGTGACAAATGCTTTTTGCACGAACAGTAGTTGCTGAGGCGAATACCCACCCCGTCCTACCCGCATTCCTTAAATATCTTCTAAGTCTCTAGTTACCAGAACTGAACAGTAGGCACAATGCGTGCTATGAATTGAACAGTGGACACAAAGCGTGCTATGAACTGAACAGTAGGCACAAAGCGTGCTATGAATTGAACAGTAGGCACAAAGGGTGCTATGAACTGAACAGTGGGCACAAAGCGTGCTATGAACTGAACAGTGGGCACAAAGCGTGCTATGAACTGAACAGTAGGCACAAAGCGTGCTATGAACTGAACAGTAGGCACAAAGCGTGCTATGAACTGAACAGTTGGCACAAAGTGTGCTATGAACCTGTCAGCATCACCGCCTCTCAGAATCAAACTTTTTAGAGGAACGATGCCCTGCCAGCAGGTAAATTCACAAATGCTGGTTTCATTATTGAATATTGGGGTGGAGGGGGGGGGAAGAACTTTGTTCTCTTGGGTTGTTAAGCAGCGAGTAGTGACAATTCCTTACCGACGTTTCGCTGTGTAACAACGCACATCACAGTTCTCATCTATCACATGGCGGAAGCCACAAATCACGCACTGACGGGAAAGTTTCCTCTAATAACAGACTCACGACTAAATGCAAACAGTGAGGCAAGTCAACATAAAGCTATGGCTCAAGTCGTACACAGATTAAAGACAAAGAACACAATTTAAGCAAGCAGCCTTCGAGTTTAAGGTAAAATTTTGCATGAGCGAAAATATCAGACACAAAGGCACAGGTCTAAGAATGGGAAGGTTTGGGCTAAAGCCTCACACATTTTAGATTCGACACAGCTACAGCTGACACAACTGGGGATCGATTCCGGACGCAGCAGGGCCGTTTCTCTTCGAAGCCGTTCCCAGACCGACGCTTTGCTAACCCATTGTCGTACATCGCAAGCTGAGGACGAGATAAATCTTGGGAGGCTCTCAAAAGCGGTATCAACGTGGTGTAGTTCGATACAGGCGTATTGGCGTTTCGAAAAAACCTGCCTCCATCTTCAGAACACGGTTACAGCATGTTTCTAGAAACGTTGGTAAGAATCTACCAAAATGTACGGGGTCATACCGAAACAAATGTTAATCTTGAGCATCTGGTGCTCCACTGCAAGGTTCACATCAGTAATACAGACAAGAGAGGCAGTTCAATGTGTCAAGAAGAGCGTCTGAATATGTGTGTGGTGTATCCAATTCAAATTTGAAACAAACTGTTATATCTCTTGGTTAATTTAAAGTTGTTACAGACGCTGCAGTGACTACACAGGCTTGGATGGTGATGACGTATATGCAGTGGTGCCGACAGCGTGGTGCAAGGTGGTGCACTTGCAGCCATATTGACATTTGGACATTTAATAATTTATTAAATGAAATGGTAATACAACAAGAATAATAAAACTACATTTTGCACAGTTCCTACAGTTTCCTATAAGTAAATGGAAGCGATATTTGGACCCCTAGAAATAAGGATAAAAAAGATTTGCATCAATCGAGAGGAAATTTTTCAGAAAACAGCCAGTTGCCACCCTATTTGACCACAAATGGAATGAAGAAATTTTTGAAAGAGTTGAAAGTACAGCCATCTGACGAGAAACTAAGGAGATGCAAATCAAATTCGCTATACACGTAACAAGAATGAACAAAAAACAGGATGCCAAAAATAATGCTGAATTCTAGACCAAATGGACGTAGATGAGTTGGAAGAACTTTGAAGAGACTACTACACGAGGCCAAAGCAGTCTATCAAGGCCTAGCGCGTGATGGAAGATAATGATGATCAATTAAGTACTCTAATTAAATTGCGATTATGTTAATATCTTCTCCAAAATTCAGCACAAAAATCATATATGCACGTACTGTATATCACCTCGCACAAAATCCTGCTGGCACTCTTGCATATATGATTTCGTAAGTAAGAGACAAAGACAGACGGAACGCCTGCAGTTGCGTTTGAATTGAGACACGTGTCACTTAAATGGCTACAAGACAAGAATGACTTCAGTTCATAGCCAGCGCGTTGCAGCAATCTAAAGAGAATGTAGAGAGTATAAATTATTTGCACCTTCCATTAGCTGGTGTGGTTTTAAGGCCGGCCTACATCGAGGGAATGGCTCAGTGCGATTGGTTCAAAGCTGGTGTAAAGGAGAGGGTGGTGAACTTTCTGTGTACATGAGCGTGATAGATGATGTTCCGGTCATACCAAAGGGCCTTTAACGCGCGCCCACGATGTGTGGCAGTGCTCCCACAGAAATTCCAACAGATAAAGCATAGTATGCAAAGTGGTGACAGATATTCGATTCCCGATAGTAGCAGGGAATTCCGTCTTCGCGACCTCATACGTAACTTCCTGGAGGTCTATCCCCTATCTTATTCACTGTTTTCTGCAGATCTCTATGAAGGTATACAGGCCGCAGCGTGAAACAGACCTCTCTACATACACCTAATGCAATGGTGCCTACAGAAGGCAATTATTAAATGTTTCCTTTAACACGCACTGTCACGTTATTAGTAAAACTGCATCATGTGATGACATCTTCCAGTATCGAACTTGCTATAGTGTAGGTAAGCAAGCTTCGAGGGTCGACTCATATTTTTGTTTGTGTTTAAATTTTTATGCCTGCATAATATATAATTTCGTGTCTTCATTTTACCATCATCGCTGTTCTTGTAATAAATTATCTCAAATTTTTGTTTATGTACAACGCTAATGGACGAGTCCAGTCAATATAGCGAACAGACTACGGGCTGGATGGTCCGGAGTTGGAACCCCGGAAGTAGCGGGACATTCTTCTCTTTTCCAAACGTTCAGACCGGCTCTGGGACCCACCTATTCAATGGGTACCAACTCCTCTCCCGAAGGTAAAGCGGCCGGGGCATGAAGTTGGCCACTCATCACCACGTAGCGCGGAGGTTAAGAATGAGTGGAGCTATACCTCCATTCCCCCTGAAGGCCTCATTGCTTGGTCACACTTAATGTTTAGTGTCCACGGAATTATAAGGAACTACAGCATTTATGGACTGAATATTAATAGTAATTTCCTGAACGTTAAGCCTTGTTCCATTGCATCACTGATATTTTACACCACCACCTTACGACCATTTTACAGCCTATGATCTCCTACAATGTCCGCACCATCCTCAAGCCACACGAAAGGACTGCGTTTTTCCCTACGCTTCTAGCATCTTACGAAATGCGTCTCGGATTACCGTTTTAAGTGCTTCTATTGGTATAGCCTCAGACAGCGGAAGCCAGATACTTCATAGCTGTACTGCCTCTGCACTACCTGCACAACCAAACTCTTCCCGAAAGCAGATTTATGTTTGCTGAACCAAGTCAAAAGATATCTCTAACAAAGGCCAACTTTGAACATATCTACCTGCAGTGATGAAAGGAGATTTGCATTCCATACTGTATGAAGATGGGCCCATGATGTTGACTTCCGCTCTCCACTCACAGAGGGCGGCTCTTATGCGGTTTATTGGTGCGTTAATACAGAAAAGTTACTGACGGAGTATGTATGAGGCGAGATTTGAGGTTCTTACAGCGGAGTTGCTGAAGATTCAAATCCCCTGGGATGTGACACTGTGTCGCTGGATAGGAAACACCCGACGCCAGCGTAACATCCTAGAAGAACAGAATTTTTACGCATGTGTAAGTTTCGCCACGTGTGCCCGACCGTTCATCCGCATCCAAGAAAAATCGAGAATCACCGAACAGATTTTCATGGAATACTATGTGTATCGAAGGTTTCTGTCACAATTTGTTGACGCTTTCCACTTGTGGTTAAACTCCAACAAGAATTTTACACGAATGCCCGCAAGCATTTCTGCGTGTGACTTGCTAAATACTTATCACAGCGAAGGCTGTTCCGAATAAAGGTTCTAGTGAGAAACTGAATTACATGTTTTGTGTCCAGCACACACTGCAGAGCAGTCGGTATAGCGACATGGAGAGTCCGGGTTTCGAAATGCCCAGACAACCTTCTGAACTAAGCCACTCTTCTTCTCCATGGGTACCGGAAACTTCATTGAGACATAATGCCTAATGTTTTGAAGGTGGTTGATATATATATATATATATATACACTGGGGTGCTGATAAGTCCTTAGCCCGACCAGGAAGGAACAAACTGCGCCTGTCAAAAGTGTGACGGGCAGAGGAATGGATTGATTTGGCTAGGGTAGGGACAGATGGTGGACTCTTGTGAATGTGGTCATGAACCTTCAAGTTCCATACAATGCAGAGAATGTAGCTTGTTTCCTTCCTGGTCGGGCTAAGGACTTATCAGCACCCCTATATATATTATATATATATATACACACACACACGTTTCGGAGGAACCTACTGCTTCGTTTGTCAGGGTTCTTCACCTTCCGCCCTAAAACGGGATTCAGCAAGTTCCTTCAATTGTTTGTATTTGGTGTCACAGCCCCCCCAGAGGGCCAGGACCTCCTCTTTCATGAGGTTCCTGGATCACACATAACAAAGCACCACATTCGGTAGGACTCCTCTGGACGAGTGACCATCTCGTCGCAGAGACCTCTACCTGACAACACACAACACTCACTACAGACAGACATCCATGCCCCTGTTGAGATTCGAAACCACAATCTCAGCAGGCGTGCGGCCGCAGACCTATGCCTCAGACCGCGCGGCCACTGGGACCGGCAAGTTCCTTCGTTGATACCCAAATAAAAAAGGAATTGCTTAATTAATAACCACACCATGGAAAGATGCATGCAGAAGTGAAGAATAGCTCCATCTATGCCCCATCTTGGTACTAGATGCAGGTGAGTGGTTTACTTCGACCCCAGCCGCTTTATGTCCAGGGAAAAATAAAGCGGAATCGACTGGACAGCAGGCTGGGTGGGACCCAAAGATAATCTGGTTGTGGTGCACAGAAATATCTCCGCTTCGGTAGGAAATCGAACTCCGATTTTCCGATCATTCAGCCCGTATTATATTCACTATACTGACTGCGCTGAGCCGGACACATGAGGATTGCGGATGTGAAGGTGTGGAGAATAAAATGCGTGTAAAGTGAAGTAGGAATGAGGAGAAGAGAAACACAATGAAGAGATGGAACGGGAAGAAGAAGATGTAGGTGGGAGTACAGGAAAAAGCAGCACATTTGATGAATGTCAACAAAGACAAGCTGCATTACATACACCGAATATCTCCCTTTCCAGACTAAAGGACACAGAAGGTCAAAAAACGGGGCACATTTATGTGATATTCTTTCGTCAGTAATAACGTGCAGACAGAACTTAAGCCAATATTGACATCCCACATGACACCGTAAGTTGCTTACCTCAACATGGGGATCACGCAGAAGAGCGGAAGGTGCAGGTAGTGACATCCTGCCAAATACCTATTCTCTGCAATTTGTTTACATACTCATGAGCACCTGCAGTGCTGTATGCCCACTGCAACAATGATTAATACGCATTATGTCTAGGTAAACCCTCTGCCCGGCTAAGCTCGTCTAAACTGTATTTAAAAATTATGTATCTACATACCTAGCGGGTTATTGGGAAGCAACGACACGCGTACTATTTATCTAATTTTTTTTTTTTGGGGGGGGGGGCGACATCCCCTAGTGGGCCACGGTCTTCTCATTCCCGAGGTTTCTAGATCACATAAAACGACGCATCACAGTAGGTAGGACTCCTCTGACCGGCCCGTCGCTCACGACGAACATCTATGCCCTGTTGTGATTCGAACCCACAATCTCAGCAGGCGAGCGGCCGCAGACCTGACGCCTTAGGCCGAGCGGCCACTGGGACCGGCACCTAATGTTATTACGGTTAGTAAATCACGGACTAGGAGCTAGGTGAGACATATGGCAAGCATAATTAATATGAAGGCCGGAAAAACTCAAGGGAGAAGATAGAGATGGGAAGAATTCATATAAAAAAAACCAATTGGATGCACTAATTTCTCAAATTTATTTTTGGAATAAAACTACATGTTTCGGACAGTTCCTGTCAACAATCAGGAGCTCTTCACTGTACACACAGCAATGGTATATGTCATACAGGTTTGCTGTGTGTACAGTGAAGAACTCCTGATGATGGACAGAGGAACTGTCCGAAACATGTAGAGTTTTATTCCAAAAATAAATTTGAGAAATTAGTGCATCTAGTTGGTTTTATTATATGAATTTATCACGATGCACGGTCAACTGAACGTCAAATGGGAAGAATTATACAATGAAGTGCCTTTAAAACCCAAAAATAAAATGCACATATAAAATTTAAATTTCTGAGTTCTCACAAATTGTACAGGCCATTATAATTTTGGGGGGTTTCAAAGTCAATTAGTTTTAAACGCCTGTAGATGGTCTGTCCCACCTAGACATGAAGCATAAACAGAAGAAACTAAGAGAACTTTGTTGTGGTTGACGACAATACGAATGTCAGTATTTGATATGAAGTATCACAAGGGGACGAAATTCACAAAAATTGGAGGGAATTACCGAAAGAGAAGGAAAAGATGAACTGTATTCGACCGGCTCAGGAGACAGTCCAATAATGCGCTGTGGTGAACACAGTAATGAATCGTCTGGTAATGGCGTAAGAGGACGGAATTCCTTGAACCGCAGAGAAACTATCGGTAAAGATAGAGGAACATACAGTTCGACTACAAGAAAACGCACAATCAATTACAATACATTTACACAGTTATCTCATGACGTTGTGGTTAAAATTATGGAAGAAGTTATTACTACCTTGAGGGTAAAAATTAAAAGAAAATAGATCGAATGTCATCTCTTCTTCTCTAATACGTCGTGCAGCTTCTGTTTATCACATTATTTTCAGATTCAATTACTAAAAACGTCAGGCGAAGAGAAAAAGCGAACATTTCTTTTGTAACTTAATCTCTTCGAGGTACAAATGTTTGCCTGAACATTGTTCTGCAAACCTATTCTACAAAATGATTACAATTCCATACAGTCCTTCGTGAGACAGTGACACTTATTACTAAACTAATCCACAAATTCCTCGCCTTATATAATATCTCAGGGCATGTTACGCTATTCATAACATCCTGCCACTGGTTCCAGTTCTGAGTGAAATATGTGAAATATACCCCTTTATGAACTAAGTTATTCATGTTCCATTTTATATTATCGTACCATCAACACCTAGCTCTTCTAAATAGTCTCTTTCCTTCAGGATATTCGACAAAACACGTCAATATGGATTTATATTATTTCGCATAATTGCTACGTCTACACAAATCTCACCATACTTTACTTGAAGATTTTAATGACATTAGGCACACGACACGCATTATGAAGCTTTCAGTTATGCTGTTATTTTTCATTTTTCTATTATTTCTTTCCACTCTGGTCAAAATATTCTCCTCAGTACCCTACTGTCAAATACCCTGTCTTTTTTCTATAATGTAAAATTCCCTTCTTCTGGGCGAATATCTGGTACAAGGGGCAACAACCCACCCACGACACACGTATGTAATCTATAGTGAAATAAATCATAAGTATGGAACCTTGAGGGTTAAAATTACTATAATCTGAATGTAATGACTGCACAATTCAAAACATTCTCTTTAGTGCAATAACGAAGTGAACATCAAAATTCCACAGCATAACTCTCAGGACATAAAGTCAAGTTGGTAGCACTGAAGATGCTTCGGCACAATCGATTTCGCCCGTCACGATCGTCACCGTGTTACGTAACGTGCAGACAGCCTTGAGTGGGCGTTACGCCCTGAATGTCGTAGTTGTGACGTAACTGAATTCATGAGGAAGGCTAGGTAAAACTAAAGCACTTACAGAAACTGCAAATTAAGCCAGACTGCAGTAGCAGTTCTCAGCCGGTATGCTGGAGCATTGTGAATTCAGTCGACTTTCAAATTACGTAACAAAATTCACACGACCGATAAAAGAAGCGAGATACTGTTCAGTCCTACTATATCATGCACATGCGGCTGCTTCTTTACTAATCTGTTACTACCTCTAAATGTTAATGTTCCATTATAGCCCATCAGCAATAAACTTGCCCTTTCCGGAAAAGTCCTTTCAACCCATCAATTTCCAATGAAGTAAGTATAAATTCTATGCCAGTGAAAGGAAACTCACCACCGTCGTATGAAGTGGAAGCGACACTAGCGCCACGAAATTTCAGGTCACGGTGCGATGAGTGGCAATTAGCCTTCGAGAAACAACCAAATTTTATTAATGCGTTTCTTTTGCAACATGCAAATTATGAATAGGACAACCGACAAAAATATTTCTGTAGCTTTCAGCCCGATGCTGATGGTAAATAAGTTATATTATTATAACTTACACAGTTTCAGATCCCTACATTATGTGCTGAATATTACTGTGAAAACTGCCTACAACGGAACAGCAAAGGACCAAAATATTTTTCCGTTGTAGACAGGTTCCTTTTCAAACAGGTACCTGACGCTCGGATCCTCGGTATTCCCGATAAAGACAGGTTACCTTTAAATCAAGGTTCCATTTAGTCAAGATTACGTTGAAGACTGGTACGTTAGAATATCAGTTAGTTAATGAGATGGTTGGCAGTTCTATCTGTGTTCTGCTGGTGGGAAGTTTTGTCGTCATTCTACCGAGTTTCTTGTGTGTGTAGGGAACAGGATTAGTCGGTTTGATGTAACTAGGATTAGGTACCCTATTATTTTAGAATGTTAATTGTTTATGTGCCTGAGTAGTATTAGTTATGTTCTTGAAACTTAATGAATTTGACGGCATCTCATTCCGTCCAGAGGAATCAATACATACCTTGACCACCAAAATACTCTAACCAACCAGAATCAAAAACCTTTGTAGCCCTATAACCAACCTCCAACCTGTATTTGTACATTAAGAAACAAATATGGCGATGTACAAATTCAGGTTCCATGTCACAAATTTAACGTAGACAATAACTGAAGCGAAGTTATAAAATCAGTATAATGGTTTATCAATATAAATTTGTATTCCACCTGTAGTACTGACTGTATCATAGACTTGGGTGTGTACAATGAAGGCAAAACTTACTTTCATCATCGTCCCTAAGATCTTCTTTTTACGAGCATTCAAACTGTTGGGCCTGATTACAATTACTAGATTCATCACTTTCTTCTACTCTGTGAACACAACACACTCGGTAAACACGTACGCCTGAATGTGTCTCTATTGCATAAAACTCTGTAATTCCATCTAATCCAAATAAATTTAAATTCATCCACAGAACGTTAGCACCTCCTTGTTAAGAACAGAGAAGTTACTTCATTTTACATGTATGTATGTATTTATGTGTGTATATATATATCCCTTATCATATAAACAGTCTTCGAATAATAATCTGCCACTCCTTGTTCTGAACCCATGTTTGCTCGTTTGGAAGAATGGAAGTCAGATATTAGCCCATTCTCTTCGCAACACAACAAGGCAATAACGTGTCCGTGTGTGCGTCCAACTTAATGTTCAATCGTAATGTCAGATTTTCTTTAAACATGATATTAAGTACCATCTTATCTTCTGTATTTCTTAACTTATTACCAAAAGGACGATGGTGCAAATTTCTGAATTGAGATAGATAATACAACCAGATCATGTAAGATCCTTAGGTCTAGTGTGGAAATAAATTACAGGGATTTTATGTTTATGAATTTTATGTTTATGTTTATGGTTCGGTGCATCGCTGAACTATATTAATAATGGTCCAACGAGATGCAAAATAAAGCAGTCTATTTATTATTCTGCTAGTTCACTCTACATGTTTCGGGTGTCAACCACACCCATCATTAGTACACAAAACTGTAACTACAGCCTCCGGTACTGGTCATATTTTTGTGCAGCTACCTCCCTCCAACGTGGCCAAGCTTGGTCACGTTGGAGGGAGGTAGCTGCACAAAATATATGACCAGTACCGGAGG
>Ga0123352_10020403_pt1 | contig 10555 bp, 8 predicted proteins | sample TergutLab28metaG_FD_89700 | JGI IMG/M metagenome (GOLD analysis project Ga0123352, IMG submission 89700) | Labiotermes labralis P1 segment gut microbial communities from Petit-Saut dam, French Guiana - Lab288 P1 | ecosystem: Host-associated > Arthropoda: Insects > Digestive system > Gut ... | reverse complement strand
TCAGCTGTCGCCCGGCGGTTCTACCTGTTTAGTTTTGTTTGCTTATGCATTGTTTTTCCTATTTGGCGGTGATTACTGCACTGACACTGTGCCCTGTTTTTATCACAAACTAATAGTGTTTATAGTGCACTTCACTGTGCTCTGCTTTTAGGGTGCATTACACCAGCTCAAAAAGGGGTTTTATTTTAACCTTCATACTAGTTCACTGTTGTCGAGCAGCTGGATTGCTTCGACGTTAGCATGGTGGAGAAGCCTTTCTTCTTGCTTCTTAGTGAACTTTCCCATTTCATTTGTCACCATCTCCATTTGAAGGTCCCTATGAAGTTCGGCGTTTCTGTTATACCAAGGTGCAACAATGATGTTCTTAAGTACCTTGTTTTGAAATCGTTGAATGAGGTCAATGTTGCCCTCTTTCGTGCATCCCCAATCGTGTATGCCATAGGTCCACACAGGCTTCAATATTTGTTTGTAGAGCAACAGCTTATTGTTTAACGAAAGGACCGATCGAAGGCGGGTAAATGAACAGAATGATAAACGTATTACAATAAGTAAAGGTAAAGCAGTCCCGTTACGGGTCTGGAGCGGCCCAGAGGGTTCCAGGAAGTTAAGATTTCCAGATTTCGTGACAACGGCACAGGATGGTGGTACGTTTGTCGACCTTACGCACCGGCGGCCTTTACCTCCAGGAAATTCTCCTGGTACTCATTTCTGTTAGAGGTTGAGTCGACCCCAGGGCCATAGTGCGATCGGAAGGATTTTATGTCAATGAAAAATTCCATGACACCATCTGGAATCGAACCTTCCAATTTGTAGCACAGCACCTTAACCACTGTGCTACCGCGGTCCCCCCTTATACAATAAGTAGTCTTCATCAAATATTGTTAAGGTACTGATGTCAATAATGATTTCACGAAGCAGCATGCAGCACAAAAAAACAGGGATAAGACAGGTACGTAGTACTTGCATACAAACATTAATTCGAGAATCATGCAGAACCGAACCCTGCGAGAAACTTACGAGTGGATGAGAAAGTGCAAGGTGAAAAATTAATTGAATTGGCTCATTGTATGGCATAACTCTATTTTTATTTCGACAATGAAATTAATAATTTCCAGAATTCGTACGATTCTTTGACAGTAAGTGCAAATTTGGCTTACAAAATTTGCAGGGAACTCGCCATGTCTAAGTGCACGTTACGTATTCCAAATTATCATTTTCGTGCTGTTCTGAAAAAAATTGAAAATCTTTTGTGATACAATTTTTAACGAGGCAGGCAATATACGTATAACGCAATATTGAGGCGTGTTCGCGCCAGATTGTTTTAGTGGAAAAGCGATAAGCGATATTGTGAGAGTGTCTGTAATTTTAGGTATCCAGCATGCAAAGCGCATATGTCACTTTGTCATCTGTGCCTTGCGTGGCTCTACAATTTTTTTTCCCACGTTGTGTCATAAAATGTACGATTTTCGAAAAATCGATTTTGAATAAAAAATAAATGTCTTTATTTTCTTTACACTTTTTGTCTGAATAGTTTCCAATTCTAAGAAGAAAAGAACCAGGTATGAAGAAAGGTGTTGTTGGTCTCCATGTAAGGCAAGTAAAAAATTATTTTTGGACAGATGTTCAAACAATAGTCATATATCGAAAGTTATGAAAGTTAGCCCAGTGGGAACCGAGTTGTTCCATATAGTCAGAAGGACGGTCGAACAGACAGACGGACAGACAGACACGACGAAGATAATAGACGCAATTCGCAATTTTGCGAAAACGTCTAAAATGTTTCCAAATTTTGAATGCATTAAATTTCATATTTTCATTTAGAGGTGTCACCCTAATTCTGATGGAAAGGATTATGGAAAGTTTCAAAAATTTTCCTCAAAACGTTTAATTCTCTGGGCAGTACATGTAGCGCACTTCTAACACACAAAAAATTCAGTGCCATTAATCTAATCTCACCTTGAAACAAATTTGTCTTTGGTGATGTTTTGTCACCAATATATATGATTGTAGTCCTTATCACTTAGTTGATTATACACATTTTTTGCACTGTGGAAACAAAGGAACATAATATTAGTTATCCTACCTTATTGGTACCAGATACGCATCAGATATTTTACCAAAATTTATATCCCTTTACAGCATCTGATAAAAGTACGGATAGAATTAAAAATTGACTTTCAGGTGACCGTGTATCGTGATAAATTCTTATAATAAAAACAACTAGATGCACTAATTTCTCAAATATATTTTTGGAATAAAACTCGACATATTTCGGACAGTCCCTCTGTCCATCATCAGAAGTTTTTCGCTGTACACACAGCAATGGTAAATGTCATACATACACCATTGCTGTGTGTACAGTGAAAAACTCCTAATGATGGACAGAGCGACTGTCCGAAACATGTAGAATTTTATTCCAAAAATATATTTGAGAAATTAATGCATCTAGTTGGTTTTACTATAAGGATGAATTAAAATCCTTAGTGCTGCAAATATGGCACAGGAAGGCGTGAGATTTGACTAAGAGCTTTCGGCTGAATACAGTCTCATAAAACGTATAGCAACTTCCATGTGCTTCAACTATTTCTTTTTATTCATGTTTCTCTCCATGAGCCCTGTAAACCGCAACTTCGGGGAAATATACGATAGAATCTTAATTTTGTTTCCATTTGTCTTTTTTAAACGAGAGAGATTAAGAAACTGGAAACATCTTAGAGTGTTCGTTGGGGATGTATTGTTCTCCAATACAACAATAGATTACACTATCAACAGTTGTGAAGCTGCATCCTCAAAAGGCGGATTAGAAACTGAGTCGAACTGAGTATTAATATTCACAAGGTATTAAAAATTATTTTCCTCTTTTGAAAGGATACGAAATTGCAGTAAAACAATCTTCAATACTCAAGAATAGGAGCTTAGAAAATACCAGATTTCTTTCATGTTGCAATTATTAAGAAATATTGTGGATGTTGATTTTCAGTGATACTGACTGCTCTTACTGTTTCAAGTCAAACGTAAAGGTGAAATGCACCCTAGAATAGGCCACGAAGACCCACAGGTGTAGCTGAGGTGTAGCTGTACTTTTCTTTTAACGTCAGGGCTAGATGCGGGTAGGTAGTCAAAGAAAAATCTCGGCCGCTTTACTCAAGGAGAAATAGTACCAATTTCACAGGAGGTTGAGTTGGCTCCAGGGCCGGTTTTGACGGGTGCAAACTATCTTATCCCCATACCGTCCAGTCCGTACCGAGTCGCAATATCGGCTACGCTATTCCGGCCTACCCAATCGTTTCAAAAATATATTTATATTATTCTATAATTTAAAAACTTTGAGTATTGGGCATCACACAAGGATATTTGAGATTTTAAAATATTGGCTTATTTTAGGTTTAAATTCTCTATATTTCGCAATGACAAATCGTTAACATCCCACAATTTTAGTTTATTCTGTAGGTTTTTACAATTTCCAGTCAGCCGTGTCCAAGTGTGAGTCCAAAATATGTAATTAATTTCCTCCTTGAGTACTTCCACCTTAACTCTTTAAAAAACTGCATTCTTTTAAATCATACACAAAGCTCAGTTCCTATACTTCAAAGAGGGTAAAGTCCCTCCTACCAACAGACATACAATTTGTTAATGTTTTTTGCAGACATTTCTGTGTGCAGTGCTCTGAGTAATATGAAACAAATGAAGAGAGCGTTTGGACAAAATGAAGGGCTCGTTCAATGTTACAACACGTGGTTTTAAAAAGTTGCCACCCATGTCTACTTCAATCCGTTTTTTTATTTTTATTTGGTGTGAGAATAATTTGAATTTTAGCTATCATCAGTAGCGTTTTATTACTGATTCCTGAACTTGGTTAATTGTATGTGTGTGTGTGAATGCTTTGAACCTCAGTCTCACCAATTGATACAATATATAGATTACAATTAACATGCGTTTCTGTGCATTTAAGCTTAGCATTTACTATCAAAAACGTTACATAATACTCATTCAGCTGTCGTCCGATGTAGTGAAAAATATATTTATAAAAGGAGAAAACATTTTGAACTAAATATATGATTGAAGAAAATTTTAAAAAATTCAGGTATTCTGGAAAAGTAAGACAATTTTTGAAGCATTTTCCAGATTTTAATCCAAAAGGGAAATGAGAAACATAAATGATTGAGTTGAAGGTCTTGGTTTTGGAAAAAGCCAAGAAGCATAATTTCTGGTCTTAGGTGACATCGTTCAGTTGTGTATTTCTTATCATTAAAGTTTGATATTAACCGGCAAACAAAACGACTGTTGACACAATTATCTGTTGATATAAAACATTAATAATAATTTTGGTACCGATCAGGAGTTGGCAGTTTGTCAATTGAAACACCTATCTATTAAAAACTGGACATGAATGGAACAGCAGAATTTGAGTTCCCGAAATGCGTGAAACATAACAGAGCACGACTGACAGAGTTATTTGAAAAACTTACAAGTTTGTATATACTTACACTATTCTGGGAATGAGACCAAAGTGAAGACACATTTAAACGCAAATCAATACAGAGCAGTAAAATAATAACTTAGAAATATTATGTAAGGCAGGTTAATATTTGAAATCCATGTATGGTAACGTAATTGATTAAAATTACAATGAAAACAGGAAAGTTCGTAGATTCTAAATCATTCGGCAACATAAAAATACACCGAGTAGGGAGAAGTATTAGATAAATGCAACGAAATTATTACATCACTATAGAAATGCCAACATTATTACGTGGGTGTAAAGTGTGGGGAGTAAAGTAGAGGGGCAAAATGAAAATTATGATTGCAAAATTAAATCCAGTTTTAAGGTAAGCAGAAGAAATATGAAATACGAAGGAAACTACACACACACACACACACACACACACATATACACATATATATATATTCATCGTTAAAGAAAAGGGCGCGGTGTTTAGTAGTATAGAAAGCTGAAAAATTCTTCTTGACCACCCTTTATATGATATGAAGAGCTAGACGAAATGGGAGGTCTCTTTGGCCCTGAAATGCAGAAGAGGTTTGAAAAGATGATGATGATGATGATGGTGGTGGTGATGATGATGATGATGATGATGATGATAATAATAATAATAATAATGGAAGTGATGATGATTATGAGGTGATAAATAAAGTCAAAATTTTGTATTGGAAATATTTCTTGATCCAATTTCACTGTTGCAGCCATTCAATAGGAGGGCTGTTGTTATGAAAGGTGAACTTTCAAAGGACGTATGCTATAACTTACAAAGGATATAGCTACTTTATTTTGTATATGACGCAGTGAAATTTTTTCGTTCATAGGAACAAGGAATCTGGCTCGGAAAGAAGTTAATTTACATACATGTAACCAAATTTAGATTTTAATATTTCGGCATCTTTCTTTTACTGAACCTTATAAAATAAACATGATCTCAGAAATAAGATACCAACTGCAGATTTATTAATCTGTTAGAGACTAGTGGTTAGTATATATACCGGTAAAGTTAAAAATGAAACTCTGCACTTTGCCCACAGTCTGTCTTTATGTGTTCCTTACGACTGCTAACAGTAACAGCGAGTGTTGCAATGTACAGCATTAAAGAGCTCACCTTTCTAAAGGAAATACACTCTCTTTCCTGTGAATATTAAACATGCTTCTTAAACGACTATAGGCACAATGAGTATACATTTTATAGGCCCTTCTGGCAGTTATATGCTGGGTTCGATCCCGGTTAATTCCATGTGAGCTTTGTGGTCGCCAAAATGGCATTGGGACATGTTTTTCTCCTAAAATATCTGTTTTGCCCTGTTAATGTCATTAATTTTACTATTGTTTTATACTATAAGGTAGACGCATCAGACGAAGAAGTGCATGAAGCCTGAGACCCTTAAAAACGGGGGGGGGGGAGGAGGGGGTGCTCTTTTAGTTATCGTGGAGCATTTGAAAGGGCAGTGATTTTACGTAACTGCAGTCTTTAAAAACTATAAATTTTTTTTTTTTTTGTTTTCTGGAAATTACATTTGCAGATGAAGTAAACACAGAGGATACAAACAAATTCATTCTAAAATGGTCCGTTCATTTTATATCCTAAAGGTTTTTGATCTACATTATATATTTTACTACGAATACATACGTGTATATTCGCAGTATATGTGCGACTTTCTCTTCTTAAAAGACCTACATGAATTCTATTCCTTTCTCTTCACTGACTCGCATAACAGCAATACAAACTTAGCATTCACTCTTAAAACGTCCTCCCCTCCATCTCCTTAGTTCTCCCCCCTTTTGCATTTTTCGAATAAAAAGAGGGTGGAAAAATAACTTCCATACTTGATCGTCATTTGTCACAGACCGAACCATCCGAAAAATACCGGAAGCAGGAACCATATTCCAAAACGACAGCGCTGCCTCCTAACGGCCACAACGATAAAACTCTTTTATTATTTTTTTCTGGATAAAAAAACCTCGAATTTTATAGGCTAATACAGAACTCTTTCTATATCCAACTTGGACCATCAACATCCCGCTCCACCTTTTCCAAGAATGTACAACATGCATACCGGGGCCTTTGGAAGCCATGGTCAATGTTGTTTGTGAAATACTCAGTGTCTATGTGAGATTCTACGATACCATTAGACTCTGTGGCATACCGTAAAGTGTTTCTGATGTTAAACTGTCGCACATAGGATGCAGTTGCCGCTTGTCTTCGAAGAGTGAGTTAACAAAATTCTAAGACGCAGATTTATTTCAGAAGGTTACAATGCGAAATTGTAAGAAGAAAGTCACGATAAACAAAAGAGCGTCAGGATTTGTACTCTTCGTGAATGTATTCAAACCAGCGGATTTATAGAAAGAAAACTGGGCTGAAAATAAGAAATATTTAGGTAGCTAGGTAGGTTGCCGCTGAAGGAATTGAGATGAATCGGAAACTGAGGTCTTCGTTCTTCTGGGTCGTTATGCAGCATATGTAACAAATTCCAAGAAGGAGTGTCTTTCTTGTATAGCCAATAATTCTGCAGCTAGTTACGAGATGTTCCGAATATTATGGAACCCAAAGTTTCATTACCGTTAGCACAACACCCTAACACGTCTGCCTGTCCTCAAATAGATCTATATAGTCCACGTCCTCTTATCCTCCTTCTTGAGTAATTTTGTTCTAAACCTCCTGTCTTTTCTTAGGTTTCTCAAATGATTTACTTCCTTCAGATTTGGCAACCGAAAATGTGTATGAACCTCGTTTACCTTCCAAACGTGCTACATGTCTGGGCCATCTCATTTTTTTATTATCTGAAGACTGTTTAGCGAGGAGCACCAATCACGAAGATTGTCAATTTGAAGTCTCCTGTTTTTCATTATGAAGTCTCCTGTTACTCATCATTATATCTCCTGTTTCTCATTATGAATCTCCAGTTTCTCTTTATGAAGTGTCACGTTTCTCACTATGAAGTCTCCTCTTACTCATCATGAAATCTCCTGTTTCTCATTATGAAGTCTCCCGTTTCTTATTATAAAGTCTCCTGTTTCTCATTACGTAGTCTACTGTTGCATATTATAAAGTCTGCCGTTTCTAATTATGAAGTCTCCTGTTCCTCAATATGCAGTTTTCTCCTTCCTAGACAATACTGTCTTTCTCGACATTCTGTTCTCGAAATTCCTCAACCAATATTCTTCCCTAAACTTAATCAAGTTGCCCGCTCCATAAAACTACATCCGAAATACAGTTCCGTGTATTTATGTTTATATATTTAGATATAAAAGAGATGATAAAATAATCAGAAGCGAATATCAGCAGGCACGCCGCGCATTTAATCTGCCCATAATTCTCTCATGATTGCAATTTGGTTTCTTAATGCCGTTCGCAAAGAAGAAAATTTTGCCATTTTTACTAACATTTGCAGGCGTTTGTTACACACATACTGATCAACACCACTTCCTTCAAAATCATGGATTCCGATACTTATCCTGTACTTGTCACCAGTGACTTGTTGGCAGGTTGTGACGCCCTAACCAAGAAATAAATAGCTTATTAGACCAACGAAATTGGGAAAGATAAAATTTCTATAAATCTTAATTTAAAAGTATACTGCCGTCATGAGTGACACCCCTGATGCCAGCAATCGCAGTTTCCCTTTCCCATTCTACTCCCCTTTTACTTCAAGTCCAAATACTCCTTATTCATCTAAAGTGAGGTATTTTAGTTATTAGCATACACCCTTCGTTGTTCTGTACGTCCGTAACAATAAATGATAAACTTTGCTAGCCAACCGCCGCACACCCATCGCAATTGACCGGTCACTCGAAAATTTGGTGCACAATAGAAATTAGTCTCTCTAGTTCATTATTTCAGAAAGTTAATACAATATGAAATTTTTTCCGAGGGGAAAATCTCACTAAGCCACGTGGGACACAGACCCACTCAGAGAGTTTGTAGTTACCTGACATATAATTCCCTGTTCTGGAATCTGAGGGATCATCAAATTTATCAGTTTAGTTCTGATCACATCTTCAAAATTGAGCTCAAAATGAAATTCTAATATTATCATCCATCTTAAATACAGAACACTTTTCCCAAAATATTTTCTAACGTACAGCTTGAAATGAAAGCTACCTTAACGAGCTTTCGGGCTTCCAGAATGCTACATTCCGAGCCCATCTCATCACTTTTATTCAAAAGACACAGTACTATTTCTGGTTTCCTTAATTAAACCTTGGTTAACAAATCAAAAAACCTTGTAAACTTAATGACAATATATATACATACGTAATTACCGGTACTTTAATGTAAAATCTACGTAAAACAGTTTATATTGATTATGGTTATACAGTAAAATGTTTAATATTATTCAATACAGTTCTATTTCGAAAAAACTGTACTTTTCTAAAGGGTTTATAAGTCTTCCTAAATCGCACAGAATCTTAACACAGATAAAATTACGTCATTAGAACTCTACACGATGCCTTCACATCCTATACCACACAATTAGAAGAGTTTAGTTGACTATATATTGCCTGTATGAAGTAGGTGAACCGTATTTGTCCTCTTAATTACAGGCTCTGAACACAGGACTGAAAATTTTATAATATCTAAGTAAACGCACTGTATTCCTTTGAAAATTTAAAGCAGCATTCAAATATCACAATGTAGTTAGTCTAAGACAAACAGCAGTCCACCTTCACAAATTAGTAATTACAAGCATTATTAATGCAATTTTTATGGAATCATCAAGCAGACGTACAGTTATGTGTGCAATGTAATAAATAAACTCATATGTATTAGAATACTTGAAAGGAGGATTAGCCGCTAAACTTGCCAAGAAATTCCACGCCTTTATGGAAAACACAGCTTCATTATGTGTTCAAAACAGCTGGTCACTGTAGACCACAATTCAGCCAATAGAGGTCATCAGAATATTTCTGCTAGATCCACTTTAATATCATCTTTCTGACTGTGCCTCTTTACAGCTGTCTCTCTTCTCCAGATTGTTTGACTAAACGTTAAGCAGGTGACGTACATGATATTAAAAATACAAGAAAAACACTAAAAAAGAGCATCTTCGTCATTGTGGTCGATTAACATAAACACAAGCAACATAAGTTATAGATTTTATTGTGTGTAATATAATGTATGTAGGAGTATTACAACTTTTACACAAACATAATTATGATTAGAAATTTTAAGTCGAAATTACAAAACATAAAAATGCATTTTAAAAACTTTGTTCACAAAATGTATCCTGGGAGTAAAAGCGTCGGTGCATAGGGCCAACTTCATGTGCAGATCGTCTGTAAATTCTGGGAATCTGAACCTCCTGGAGCCCTAAGGGTTTGTCCAGTTCTGGGCAGAGATAGATTTTTGTATTTAAAATTGTTGTGAGAATTTATTTTATAAATTGAACTTGATAGTTAATCTGGCCCTCTACTTAAAATCACACGAGGAGGGGAAAATCCTCCAAACGGGACGCAGTAATTCCCTTTGAAAACAAGTAAAGGAATTGCATCATCACATACTTAATGTAACACACATTTTGCCACATTTCTCGTACGTTTGCCTTTAGCTTAGCACTAGCGCTATTAAAATAAGACAGAGACGAGACAGATTTTGGGACATCTTCCACAAGAAATTTCACCCAAATCATTTTTATCTCTTTATTTATAGAGACGCAAAATAAAGGGCCTCAATTAATAATAGGCGTGGGTGTCAGTCAATAACACAACAATATATAAAAAAGATGTTTAATAAAGGATGAATTAAACACCAGCAGTAGACATCGGATATGGACAAACAGTAGCTGGAGACTCACATAGGACAGCATCGAGGAGACATACTTGAGCTGCACACCCCAGGATAGCGCACAGCACAGAAACTTCCCCCCCCCCTGTGCCCCTTAAAAATAACATATAACAAACATCACATATGCTGAGAGCTCACCATCGTGACATACCCATACCAAGCCTGTAAAGCACTACCACCATACTTTCGGATGAAAACCTGATGATGGCCACATTAGGCCGAAACATGTAGTTTACTTCATCCTTTATTAAACATCTTTTTTA
>Ga0123352_10020401_pt1 | contig 10556 bp, 1 predicted proteins | sample TergutLab28metaG_FD_89700 | JGI IMG/M metagenome (GOLD analysis project Ga0123352, IMG submission 89700) | Labiotermes labralis P1 segment gut microbial communities from Petit-Saut dam, French Guiana - Lab288 P1 | ecosystem: Host-associated > Arthropoda: Insects > Digestive system > Gut ... | reverse complement strand
GCCGTTCATCACAAACGCGCCGTCCGCACGCAGGCGCAGACCGGTACCGACACTGCCACCGGCAGTAGTATGACTGTGAATCGACGAGTTGCCGTTCATGGTGAGTGTGGCTTGAATTGCGTTTGTACCTCTTACGTGTACGCCGGCAACTGGTGCGTTGGTCGTGTTGTCGGCGGTGTTGCTGTGTACGCTAGAGTTGCCGTTCATGGTCATCAGCGAGGTTGTAACCTCAACCCCACCGGCCCCACCGGCTTCTATGGTTGCAACCGGATGACCCGCACGAACAGCCGCGTTGCTGTGTATGCTGGAGCTGTCGTTCATGGTCATTTGGATATTGCCGCTTATATGCACGCCGCCGCCACTACCGCCGGTGACTGTATTGCTATGAACGCTCGCGGTATCATTCATAATAAATGTTCCGCCGTTTAACACAGATATACCGCCGCCAATAGTAGACCCATTGCCGCTAAGGCGGGTGGCGTTGTTGCTATGTATCTGGGCATTGCCGGACATAGTGAGGTTCCGGCCCCGTGTGTGCACACCACCGCCGCGACCCGCATTGTCACTGGTATTGCCGTAGATAGTATTGCTGTGGATTTGGGCGCTGCCGCTAATTGTAAATACGCCTGCACCTGTCGCGAATACTCCCCCGCCGCCCACTATATTGGCATCGTTGGTACCGGTGCCTACTGCGGTGTTGTGGCGAATTATTGCATTGCCGCTCATGTTGAAGTTAGCGCCGGTGTTTACAAACACACCCCGGCCCGCGTATGTACCGCCGCCGTAATTATGAGCATGGTTCCTTATCTCGCCGCCTTGCATATTAAAGGTGACCTGGCTACCCGCCAAATGCACGCCACTTGTGGTAGTTGCCGTCCCGCCAAGCGCAAAGTTGCCCTCGATTATGCCGCTGATCATGGTAAAGGTGCGCCCGGTGTTTACAAACACACCACCGCCTTGGTTCGCGGTATTGCGCGCGATTGTCGCGTTGCCGTCAATGGTGAAGGCACCCGTACCGGTAACAAATATTCCACCGCCCTGTCCGGTTGCTACATTGCCTCTTATCTGCACACCGGTGCCTGCTATATCCACAGGCGTATCCTGTGCCCGTATACCACCACCGGTGCTTGCCACATTGTTTTCTATCACGCCGCCGTGTATACGAAGGGTGCGGGTATTGTTGCTGCTGCCGGCTAGAGAGGCACCGCCGCCATTTGAGGTCGCCTGATTGTAGCGTATAGCACCGCCATACATCTCAAATGTCGGGTTGGTTGCCCCTACTCGGCCGACCGACACACCACCACCATGCATTGAGTGGTTGCGTTGAGCCGCATTGCCGGCAGCGCCTTCAAGCCTGCCTATTGTACCTGCGCTCATAGTGAAAACGCCGTCGCCGACCCATACGCCTCCGCCGTGGTATGTTGCCCGGTTGCCGTGAATGTGCGCGCCGGCCTCCATGTCGAATTCGGCATTTCTGCCCGTTATAGCTACGCCTCCGCCAAGCGGTGCCTCATTGTCCCAGATTTGGGCAGTGCCACTCATCTCGAACTCGGTTACAGCTGTTGTGGCATCCGTTCCTATTCTCACACCGCCGCCAGAACTGCTCCCTCCGACAGCCCGGTTACCGCGAATTTGACCGCCGCTCATATCAAAGCTGGCTCCGCCGGCCAGGGCGACACCGCCGCCGCCGTTGTCGTTACTCGCGCTCGACCTGTTTCTGCGCACTTCGCCCCCGGTCATGTCAAAGGTACCTGCAGCAGCCACAAACACACCACCGCCGTTTGCCGCCCCCGAATTCTCTATAGCGCCTCCGGCAAGGGTCAGGTGTCCATTTATAACGTGCACACCGCCACCCTGCTGAACGCCACCGCTTCCAGTATCTCGCCCTTGCAGTACAAGGTTATCGCGGTCTGCCACTGCCACAGCGCCAAGTGTCAGCTCACCGCCATTGTTAACGGTAAAGTGCCTCTGTATGTTCGGATCGGCACCGCCCCGCAAGGTAATCGTCGCCAGCTGTGTACCCGGAAGAGCCGGGTTAGGCGAGCTGGAGTAAATGCGCACTTGCCGGGTTACAGGTATCGCATTTTCCAGCTGCCGGTCGGCGTCCGCACCGGCAAAATCCTGGATGTCAATATCCAGGTCAGTTTCATCGACAACCATCCGCCGCAGCCACTGGTAGAAGGTCTCTACACTCACATTCTGGGAGTGAATGTCCCAGTTGTTAAACAGATGAGGTACCGCGTGGGTTGCGTGTGCGCTCGTCGAGTTTAAAGTTGTGCCAAATCCAACCACACGCTGTGGGTTTGCTCCTCGGCCGTGGCGCGAATCAAGCTGTCCAAAGTTGAGCGGGTTGCCGGTTGCTGTGTTGCCGCTAAATACCGGCCTACCCTCAGCGCCACCGCCACTGAAGTTCCAGTTGTTGCCGTTAGTGCCCGTCATCAGGTTTAGACCTGTCGAGATTCCGCCACCGTTAGTCGCCTGATTTCCGATAATTGATGGGCGACTACCCGCGGTTGTACTGAAAATATTTACATCATTTGTGCCGCTTATAAATATTCCACCGCCGTTGCCATCGGCCGTGTTTCCCAGTGGCGCAGTAGCGCCGCCTATGGTCGCATCGGCTATATTGAGCGCGCCGCTTGACCAGATACCGCCGCCGTCACGGTATGCCTTATTGCCTCTAATTCTCACGCCCTCACCGGTTCCGGGGTTGATCGTCAGCGACCGCATCGTGTATATACCCCCGCCGTCGCCGGTGTTGCCTGTGCCGGCACCCGCGGTATTGTTTTCAATTCGCGCGTCTCCGCCAATGGTAATTTCGCCTGCCACCGTACCGTGATTGCTCACGAAAATTCCACCGCCGTCTCTGTTGGTGGTGTTACCGTGTATTGCGCCACCGGTCATGTTTAAGCTGGCGTTGTGGGAAATAAACACCCCTCGGCCATTGCTCGGCTGCAAACCGCCTGTAACTTGAACATGTTCGCGTATCTGCCCACCGCTCATAGTAAATGTGCCGCTGGCAATGCCCATATGCACACCGCTGGCGCCAAACTGCCCGACAACGGCATTTACATGGCCGTAGGCGGAATTATTTCGAATATCGCCGCCGGTCATAGTAATGTTCCCGTTTACATCGGCAAACACGCCGCCACCCGCGAGTGCCCGGTTATTATGTATTTGCGCGCCATCAGTTATGGTAAGGCTGCTGTCAATACTATTATTGCTACCTATCCACACGCCACCGCCTATATTGTTGACGCTAGTGTTGCCGTCTATCTCGCCGCCTATCGTGGCGCTGGCGCCGTTGTGTATAAACACGCCTCTCCCTGCGCGGCTTCCTGCACCTGCGGTGCCTATATGGCCGTGTATCCGGCCGCCGGTCATAATAAAGTCGCTGCCAACGCCGTACACTCGCACACCGCTGGTGCTACTCATTGCGCCACCGGCTGCTACATTAGCGTGTATTTGCCCAGCGCTCATATTAAAGGTGCCTACGTTTACGTTCACACCACCAGCATGGTTACCGGACCCCGTTGCCCAGTTGCCGGTAATATGTCCGCCGTTCATGTTGAATATACCTTGTACGTTTATACCTCCACTGCTGTGAGCTGTATTTGTCCGGTTGCCGGTAATGCGTCCACCGGTCAGGGTAAGCGTACCTCCAGAGTTCACCTGCACGCCGCCGCCTATTTCACCTTGTGTTATGCCATCACCGTGCCCTTGCAGCACAAGGTTGTCGCCTGTGGGCTGTGGCGTACCGGGACTCGCCGGGCTGGTCGGGCCACCCAGCTCCAGGTGGCCGCCATTGTTAACGGTAAAGTGCCTCTGTATGTTAGGATTCGCACCGCCCCGTAAAGTAATCGTCGCCAGCTGTGTACCCGGAAGAGCCGGGTTAGGTAAACTGGAGTAAATGCGCACTTGCCGGTCTACAGGTATCGCGTTTTCCAGCTGTCGGTCGTTAGCCGCACCGCCGAAGTCTTGAATGTCAATATCCAGGTCAGTTTCATCGACAACCATCCGCCGCAACCACTGGTAGAAGGTCTCAAGAGGCCCCCAACCATCCGCGCCCTGCACGTATATATCGTAGTTGTTGAACAGATTGGCAAGTGCAATGTTCGCCGTGTTGCTCAGCAAAGGTACAGAGGTTTCACCGTTAAAAGGCCGCACGTTGCCAGCCGCCAAGCGCAGCGCGTCGTTGCGCAGTTGCGCACTAGATTCGTTATTATCAAATACTGGTCGGGCTGCAACTCCGCCGTTCATCCAGCCAGTGTTAAGATTTCCTATCATGGCGGTTGCTGCTGCATTGTCTGTAGCCCAGAAGAATATAGCGCCGCCGCGCCCCCAAAGAGAAGACGTGGTCTGGTTGCCGGTAAAGGTGCCGCCAGTGACGTTAATGTGCGTGTTTGCCCATATGCCACCACCATGTAAAGTAGCTGTATTGTCCACAATAGCCCCGCTCACGGTTATCGCCTGTTCAGTAAAAATACCGCCGCCACGTATCATAGACTGGTTTCCGCGTATAGCTGCATCCGAGCCAATAACGACATCACCGGTGGCATATATGACGCCAGGGAAATCGCCAACCACAAGCAAACCTCCGCCTGGGCCAAGAGAAATGTTGCTCTGGGCCAAAGCATCATCTTCACTCAGCCCGGGAAGTGCACCTATTGTGCCACCGTTCATAAAAAAACTGCCATGAGGGTTAACATGAACACCGCCAGCTTGAATCGTTGTCGTGTTTCCGTGAATGTGGGTGCCGCCATTCATAGTGAAGGTACCGACTATCACCGCAACGCCGCCACCGACACCTGCTGTGTTACCTCGGATTTCTCCTCCGTACATGGTAAATTCCCTACCGCCTTCAATAGACACGCCACCGCCACTTCCGTTGTTAGTGGTAGCTGTAGCGTTGTGCGATATTTTCGGGATACCACCGCCCAAACCCATGGTGAAAATACCGGTGCCTGTAACATGCACGCCACCGCCATTCTCTCTTGCTGTGTTGGGCTCAGTCAAGAGCTGGGCTGCGGTTGGATCTGTGCGCACACCTATTATACCGCCGTTCAGGTTAAAGTTACCGCCACTAGCTACGTGCACACCGCCGCCTTGGTTGTCGGTACTATTCCCACGTATATGCGCACCACCGCTCATATTCAAAGTGGCTCCGCCGGCTACAAATATGCCGCGCCCCACTGTATTCACACCATTTACCTGATCTGTATACTGGTGGCTGTGTATAGCGCCGCCCTCCATCTCAAAGGTGCCACCGGCAAGATGTACACCACTGGCTGTGCTGTTAAACGCGCCGATCACGTTAGTCGCACGATTACCATGAATCTCCGCGTCATCTCTCAACGTAAACCCGCGGGAAGTATGTATACCACCGCCGTTGAACGCTTGGTTGCCATGTATTTGCGCAGTGTCGCCAATAGTGAAGTTACCCGAGTCGGTGGCAAGCACTCCGCCTCCGTTGCCGTTGGTGGTGTTGTTGCGTATAACCGCATCGCCGCTCATGTAGAAGTTAGATTCACCGTATACATGCACACCGCGTCCTGCGTATGTAGCACTTCCGATATGGCTATGTATCTCGCCGCCGCTCATGTTAAATGTGGCACCATAGCTCACTTCCACACCGCTGGTGGTGTTCAAGTTGCCGATTGCGCGGTTGTTGTAGATATAACCACCGGTCATATTTAGGGTTGCCGCAGCAAACCGTACCTGTATAGCGCCGGCGCGAGGCGTCCCTGTGTGTGCCGTATTTCCTCTGATTCTGCCGCCGGATATAGTCGTCGTTCCGCTATTGATAAATATGCCACCGGCCCAACCTGAACCGGGCATACCCTCAATACCGGAAGTGTTATTTTCAATTACGCCGCCGTATATGTTCGCGGTGCCGGAGGAGCTTACCCCTCCGCCAAAGTCTCGAGCTACGTTGTCAGCAATTCTGGCGTTATTGCGCATGTTAAAAGTACCACCGGAACCCACATGTACGCCGCCGCCCGCGTTGTGCGAAAGATTGTGTACAATTTCGCCCCCGTTCATGTCAAACGTTGCGCCACTCCCAACAACATGTACTCCACCGCCAGAGGGGTTGACAGCGCTGTCACGAATTACGCCGCCCAGCATGGTCAGCCTGCCGCCGTCACTAACTCGCACACCACCACCGTTGTAGTTGATCCCTCGCCCTTGCAGCACCAAGTTGTTGCCGGTTTGCGTTCCGGCTGGAACCGGTGGTGTAGTCGTATCCGTAACTGTTACGCCGCCCAGGGTCAACTCGCCGCCGCTGTCAACAGTAAAGTGGCGCTGATTGAGAGCCGTGGCTGCCAAGGTGATAGCGTTGTAAGCATCCCCCCTACTGGAGTAAATGCGCACATTAGGGCGAGTTATCGTCACCGTACTGAGAAGCTCCCGGTCCGTGTTAGGGCCAGAGAATGCTTGAATATTTATGGTATCCGGACCGGTTGAACCCTCCGCCAAGTTGCGCAGCCACTCGTCAAAAGTGTCGGGGTCAGTTTGCCAGTCCGCGTCTGGAGTACCCGGCATAAAGATATCGTGGTTATTGAACAGATTTTGGCTGAGGCCGGTAACCGAGGTCGAGGGACCCCACGGCCGGATGTTCGGGAAGTTGCCGAAGATTGTCGTGTTTACCCTAATCTCCTGCGACTCGTTGCCGCTGAACCTCGGGCGGTTAGCGGCGTTCTCCGTGTTTGGCCAAGTGGTGTTCAAGTGGGTAAGTATATACCCGGCGCTGGCTTCGCGCTGAGCTTCGCTGGCCCAGTGGCCAACGTTGAAGGAAATTCCGCCGCCGTTGCCATTTAGCGCGGTGTTGTCGCGTATTTCACCGCCGGTTATTGTGAGTATACCGGCGTTTACCTGTTGGACAGTCTCGCCGTGCCTGTTAATGGTTATGCCTCCGCCACCGTGGCCCTGGGCGACGGGCACCACATTGTGGTTGTTGTGGATAACGCCACCACTCATATTGATTCTCGAGGTGACCTGGCTGGCTTCTACGCCACCGCGACCGGTGTGGCCATAAACCTGGCCGCCGCTCATATTCAAAGCCCCGCCCTGATCCACAACCACAGCCGCAGAACTAAAGATACCGGCGCGATACGATGTATTGTTGCGTATAATGCCGTTTGAGCCCAGCGCAAATGTTGAGCCGGTGTCTTGAGCAAACACAGCCGAGCCAAGGTTGTACATGCTCGTAGCGTTGCCTATCCGGTTGTTTCGTATAAAGCCGCCGGTCTGCTCAAAAATGTGCCCACCACGAATAGCTATACCCGCACCTGCATGAACAGAGTTGTTGTAAGCTATATTTCCGCTTGCCATTGTGCTGGTACCAGTACCGCTGAAAAACACCCCGCCGCCTTGTTGAGCGGCTACGTTGTTGTTTATATCCGCATGCTGGCTTGTAATGGTGAGGCTGCTGCCGTTGCCCGATACGCTAACCCCGCCACCATTGGTTGCGGCATTTCTTATAATAAATCCCTGGTGAGAGATTAAAAGTGTACCGCCGCCACTAACACTGACCCCGCCGCCAGTTATCGCCGCGTTCTGCGATATTCTCGCCATTATCAATTCTACCACGCCACCGCTGACATCAATACCACCCGAAACCGTTGCGCCGCCCGGCAACGGTGCCGCCAGTGTATTGTACCAACCCGAGGCACTGGTATCTGCTCTTCTTATATTGAAGCCCACAGCGCCTACATTGCCACCGCCATGCCAGTGGTTGGGGATTCCGTCTATGGTGAGCGAAGCGCCCGACGGAACGATAAAATGCCTAAAGTTTGCGCTTGTGGGGACTCTCAAATTCACATGCCCGGCAACAGTCGACCCAGAACCACTGTAAGGTATCAAGGTTATATGTCTGCCGGCCTCAACGGTCAGCGCGTATTGAAATTGTATGTCATTCGCGTTAACGCGTATTGTTCTGTTGCCAGCTGGTGCAAGTAGTACTGCGTCGCGCAGCTGAATCCAGCTAGTTACAACAACTTCGCTTGCCGCCTCAATCCCCAGAAACTCCACGCGCATATCCCTGGGCTCGCTTATTACAACCAGCTCTTCCTGCTCAGCGGCTGTAACCCGTTCTTCATTTGTTCCGTCGCCTAACTCGGCCTCCTCACCGCCATCAGAGAAAGCTGCGCTGGTCTGGTATTGTATCGCATCGCCGGTCAGCGGGTGGATCACCGCATATGTAACCTGGCCCTCAAACGCATAGCCCTCACCGTAGAAGAGCTCATCGTACTCGCCGTAAGTGGAGTCTAATGACTGCCCGCCACCGCCAGAGACGGCTATGCTGCTTTCCGTATAGCCGCCGCTAAACCCGGATACCAGCCCTCTAAAGCCTGTAAACGCGTCCTGTATATCATCGACTATCTCATCGTCAATCAGGCCGGGACCTCCGCCAAAACCGGGGCCGCCTGGCCCTATCGGCTTGGTGATGTGCGAGAAGTTCTCGCGTATGTACTCGGCAAAACCGCCGTCGTCCTCAACTGTAATCAGGTGGGTGATATCTGTGCCGTCCTCGGTAACCGCGCTCACGCCGCGCAGCAAAATGGCCTCAAGATCGGCGTCCGCGTACAGCTCCGCCATATTGACAACAAGGTCGCCATCAAAATCAAAAGTGATACTTAGCTCAACTTCGTCCTCTGGCGCTCCTGGCTCGTAAGGCTCTTCTTCTCCATACTCACCATCCTCTGGCTCCTCTTCCGGTTCATCCTCCGGCTCCTCTTCTCCCGGAAAATACTCATACCCCGGCCCATCGCCAGGCTCTTCATCGTCTTCCGGCTCCTGACCGTAGTCAGGGTATTGGCCATAGCCGGGGGCATACCAGTCGCCTGGCCAATCGTTTGGGCCTTGGCCGTCATCCGGCTCTTGCCAGTCACCGGGGTCTTCAACCTCGTCAGAGCTCTCGGACCCACCGGGCTCTTCGACCTGCCCGGATTCATCATCGCCAGAAGTTATATATACGTCAGCTGGGCTAAAGCCCTCAAACCCAACAGCCTCCGGAGTTTCTCCCCACTCCGCAAAGCCGCTCGCCGTCGCAAGCGACAAAACCATCGCAAGCGACAGCGCAAACGCTAACACTCTCCTTAATATTAACGCTCTAGTTTTCATAGCGATGACCCTTTCTATATGCGTGGTTTCAAATTGTTGACAAAATTAGTCCATATATTACTATATTTTTTATTATACCACGGTATTCCGTATTAATATGTAAAGCTTTTGTAAACTGCCCGCCTTGGACATTTTATGCCGGACAGTTTCTCCTATGCCATTGACATACGTGATCTAGCTATGCAATCCATAGACAAGTACCAACACCGACTAAGAACATGTATTCAATAGCGGCTTTCTTTTGCACACGCACTTGACAATTTATATGCGCAATGTTACACTTCTAACAAATTATAAATCCGCTAGGGGTGCGGTTGGCAGAAGCCAACTCGCTGAGAAAGACCCTTTGAACCTGATCCGGATAATGCCGGCGAAGGAAAGCGAGAGCGTTTTTACTATGGACGCACCTCCTGTATGCGGAATTTCACAGGAGGTCTTTTTATGCCAAAAACAGGGTATATACAACGAATATCTTACTGTGCCATCTGCATTACTCTCGCCCTGGTCTTGTCTCAGGTTCGGCTGTTTGCCATGCCACAGGGCGGGTCGGTTACTGCCTGCAGTATGCTTTTCATCGTTTTGGCCGGGTACTGGTTTGGGCCCAAGGCCGGCATAACGGCAGGGCTTGCATACGGCTTTTTGCGGATCTTCCTTGGTGCGTTTATCATTCACCCGGCTCAATTTGGGCTGGACTATCTTCTACCCTCAGCCGCTTTGGGTGCTTTCGGTTTCTTCGCGGCCAAAAAGTGGGGGCTTTACTTTGCCTACATAGTCGGCGTGTTCTGCGCATTTTTAGGGAACTTTGCATCCGGCGTTATATTTTTCTCAGCATATGTACCGCAGGGTCAAAATGTGGCGCTTTATTCGGCTGTGTACAACCTCTCCCATATCCTCCCGGAGATGGCAATTACCCTGGTGCTCATATCGCTTCCTCAAGTAAGAGGCGCTATCGAGCATGTCTCGCGCCAAGTATCCACACGCACATCCAGTATATAAGTGTACTAAATGCAACGTTTCGATGCACTTTTTTGCCAATTATTGTATTTATAAAAGTATGTTTTTTCCTTATCGTTGCGACAAAAAAACATACTTTTCTTGTCAACTCGTATTTTTAGCACATGTACTTCCGTAAAAGCGGACGCCGCAGGGCGTCCGCTCTCTTTTGTGTGTCCGCCGTAGTAGTTGGGTATTTAAGGGTTCGGATCAAAGAACGGAATAATAGTCCACGTGAGGTCTGCCTTGTGCTCGGTGGCCAGCGGTATGTCTGTGTGCTCTGTCACTACTTTGATACGGTCAAAGTCCGTCGTGTGGGCCCAGTTGATAATTGTCAGCAGATTATCATCGTCTTGCTCAAAGACGTCTATGGAATTATTGTGTATCAGGGCTCCGCTCTCTGTAAACATCCTCCTGGCGAGCTCTTCGCTGCCGCTATG
>Ga0123352_10020397_pt1 | contig 10557 bp, 8 predicted proteins | sample TergutLab28metaG_FD_89700 | JGI IMG/M metagenome (GOLD analysis project Ga0123352, IMG submission 89700) | Labiotermes labralis P1 segment gut microbial communities from Petit-Saut dam, French Guiana - Lab288 P1 | ecosystem: Host-associated > Arthropoda: Insects > Digestive system > Gut ... | reverse complement strand
TTTGGGTTTTTTAATATTTTGTTTAAGTTTTTTTAACTTTTATGTTTCAATGTTTTGGTTTTTTTTTTTTGGGGGGGGGGGGGAGGTATTTATAATTCGAACTTCGGTCACATGGTTTGTGTGTGTGTGTGCGCGCGCACAGCAAGCTGTCCCTTCTTTGTCTGATTACACGCTCCCGCCGCGATGTCAATAAGATCTTTGCTCTTGTGGATGTTGCGCATCGCAGTTGGGTAATTACCGCGTATTGGAGTGCATGACTTTTGAAGTTGGAACTGATAGGTTGTCCCGAAACGTCGGTAACTAACTACCAATCTACGTTGCATAGCATCCCAGAAGAGCGAAGATTCCTCCATTCGTGCTTAATCATTTGTTTGTAGATGACATTAAAAGGTTTTTTTTTTTTTTTTTTTTTTACCGGAAGAGCTTTCTTAATTTGCTTCATTGTATCGTCGAAAACATTCCAGGGTGCATCGCAAGTGTATGAGCCCCAGTAACCAGCTTCTGCTTCAGGTCTCGGTGGAAGGCCTTGATCACTTCTGCAACACATTGGTGCATCACATTCTGCATTCCCACCTGGCAGGTACATTGGCTCATAATGAATGTCCGACAGATGGACGATTGTCAGAATATCAGCATCCTGGAAACATGTTTTGGAATAATATTTCAACAAACTATCATCCTGATCTCGATATATTTTTATATTATATTTTCATGTGTTATGCATGGTAGCTAAAGTAGGAATTTATTATAAACTTCTGCATTAGAAATGGTTAAAACTTAATGTGGGCATAAAATTGCTTTATGTTGAACTTTGCCATCCAAATAAGAGACTAAGACTGACAAATAGTAAAAGGTAAAGGTACAGCCCATGCTTTGAAAGCATACAGGGCAAGTGGCACTAAATGGAAGTAAGTGGTGAGCCACATGCCTCCATTGCTTTACTCCTTATGACCGTTGAATAGGAGGCTGGGCAGGCCCCAGAGCCAGTCTGGACATTTTGGAGGGGAAAATAGCTTTGCCACTGCCAGGACTCAAAACGTGGATTGTCCAGCCCATAACCTAGTCTCTGTACTGAATTTACTATCCCAGAATGCAATATATGATAACTATTGAATTATTCATATTGATGAAAATTCCATTCCAGAGTACATAAATTGTGTGTATTCATGTGTGTGTGTGTGTAAACTATGACTGTAACATTAATAACTTGTCTTTTGTTTGATATTGTTGTACATAAAATATTACTGAATGCCCCCTTTCATTGATTGATGATACTGATATTTTATTTACATTCCATAAATCCACAGTAACCATAAGTAGGATATAGAACATGTCAAGAGTAATACATTATGTGAAATGATAAGTGTATAAATGTTTGGAATCAAACAAACTGAATCCAAGTCAAGTACATGAATGATGTTTAATACATTCAATAATTTAACTTATACTTAAAGGATTATGTTTACCTTTGCTTTTGTGTTGTCATTTCTTTTGACTGTTGGTTTGGGTCCAAGATCAACATCAACAGTCCATTCCAAACTAGGATCATCTATAAAACACTCATTTTCTTGCAGAAAGATTCCACAAATTACACTAGAAGTGAGGTTTTCAGTATTATTGAATAGGTAGAATACTGTATCCTGTTGAAGATATAATGTATCATTATTTCATTTAATATTATACAATGTGCTTAGTGAATAATGGAAACTTCATGTGCTAATTTCAATTTTTTGGCTTTCTTTTGCATGTATGTGTGAAAGAACTTGATATGGGCAAACCATGTCTCTGTTTATGAACATTTATCATCTGTGTATACTATGACTCTAATCTCTGTTAGATGCTTATATTTCTGTTCATCAGTAAGTATTTCTATATTATGTTTCAGTTCATCTACATCTTGCCAGATTTACCTGTAATTTTCTATTGAGGACCTAGGTTAATAAAATTTGGTGACATATGTGAATGATACATACTCCTCATATAATTTTGTACTTAAAGATTCTAATGATGGCAGGTATGAGGTTTGACCATTCAAAGGACAGAAGAGCAGTGGTAACGATGTAAACCACCTGCTCTAACATTAAAAACTTTGTGTTAGACCTACAAAGTGTATTTATACATTTTTATGATTCTCAGAATAAACACCAGTTGCCCTGAATCAGCATTAACTGGTTTGTCCTTGTAATAGAGCTGCAACATATTTTTATACAAACAATCTGAATTATTAAGTATTGTTTAGATGAACTTCGGCCTTGCAATGCTAAATTGCTAGTGACATTTTGAGGTTATCCACATGCCTTCATGTATGTGTGTGCACAGTTATGCAAGTATGTACATATATAAATACTGACACATGCAAAAGCAGGTATATGTATATGTATCCAGGAATGCAGCATTCCATAGCAGAAGTTAGTTTTCTTTATGGTGTGAACTTCAGCTGGTTAATTATATATTACATTTCAGTGCCATATGGTACTGTTCAGTGCATGTTATTGGGCTGTCATTACACTAGCACTGAGGTACTTAAACTTTTGCAAGCTAGTCGCAACATTTTTGTTGTGGCACTTATTTGATTATCTTCAGGCCATATATGTGTATTTTTTCTCAGACTACAAGTGTTACATTAGTATATTTTATATAAAATAGTGATGGTTAATTTTGTATAGGCCTGTCTGTTAATTTTGATGTATCAATTTTATATATGTCATTTATACGTTAAAATGTTAAGATTTATTGGTATTAGATATCGGTGTTTTAGGGGGTGCAAAATTAATATTTCTTGAAGGTGTGCATCAGTTATCACTTTAATTCATTTGTTTCAGTTAGGTCTTTTTTACCGGTGTTATTCGCGTCATTAACCCCTTGATAACTTAGCGATTGATTAAAATAAATCAATTTATATAATATTATGCAACTAATAATAATATGTTTATTAATTTTATTAAAGAAAGCCACTTACCATATTCAAGCCAATAAGTCCATTACACACTTCTTCACTGTAGCTTACGATTTGAACGCATAGTGTAGTTATTAGGTTTAAAACATCTTCTCGTGAATGGTTGCGTATGTATTCCGTCAAAACATCTACGGCTGAACTGCATGCTGTACATATGAGACTGTCTCGTGCTGTAATGGCTGTTCTTGGTTCCATGCTAAATAGTTGTTTTAGATGCAGTTGATTTAGTATTCCAGCAAACCTTGGTGTGATTTTTCCGGTTTCATCGAATATTGACAGCTCGTTTGACACCTCAGCCACCATATCCCTTCCTGTGTCTGAGAAACAGAATATTAAAAATAAACAGTACAGTTCACAGCGTCTTCACATCTTGTGGACAGTTCTGCTGCTCGTTCAAATTAAAGGCTTTTTATAATAGTATTTAATATGGACACGACTTTTATTGTATTTACGTTTGGAAGTGAAGTTTTGGTTGTGCGCAAAAGCAAAAAGTAAACACAGAGCATACCCAACACATGCAAGATTTGTTGTATTATTGCTGAATGTTACTTTAGGAGACAGAGAAGCAAATAAACAAGATTGTAAATGGTGGACTCTCGTGACGTAGTACACAGACTTTACCAAGGCGTTATATTTTTGAATTGTCATGCTGGTTTCGAGTATAGTAAAACTGAAGTTCGCCCTATACCCTGCCCATTAAGGCCGGGGGGGGGGGGGTAGTAGAGGTATAGCTCTACTCTTTCTTTAACCTCGGCGCTAGATGGAGTGTGTAGTTAAAGCCACGGCCCGGCCACTAAACCGCCGGGATTGACCCTGTACCCACTGTATAGGAGGCTGGGTGGGTCCAACGGTCGGTGTGGACGGGTGCGGGAAATCTCGTCCCCACCTAATGACTGGCTTCAGAAACGTTAAATATATTTGCTGTGGACTCCTTCTGCAATTGCTGTGGCATTTAGTTTTGCCCTCTTATCACATGGATCCTGGTATAGCCCCAGGCCAATCTATGTTGGATTTGGGCGGAAAAAGTGGCCCTGGGAGAGATTTTAATGCATTGTTTCTGTCCGGAACACTCCACCATTGCTCCAACCTCAGCCATTCATTCAATTGTCACCGATTCCTATACGATTCTAGCAATTGACATTTTTATTAAATAACACGTCAAACAAACTCCTTCTGCAAGGATTTTTTGCACAGTGGTGCTCATTTTCTGCACGTAAAGTAAGCATAATTTTTAATGATCAACCCTGGACAAGAACCGCACTCTTCCGGGTTATTACGCAGCGAGTAATGGTAATTTCTTACCACTACTCGCTGCGTAACAACCCAGAAGAACGCAGTTCTCAGCTACTTCGTGGCGGAAGCCTGAAATCCCGCAACGCTGGAAAATTTAGTAAAACAGTTGTCATTTAATTGACATCCTTAATTAATTCTTAATCTGTGGGAAATGTACGGAATTTAGTTTCTGTATATATGTTTGTTATTTAATTTAACGAGTTTTTAGATGTCAAAGTCACAAGGTGGTGGACTTGCACTGCCAGTGCCCCTATGTAGCACTCCCTCCTTCAGCAGATTTCAGTATTCGATGAATAATGTAACACAACAGTTTGGAAGTAACAAATGCATTTATTTGCATCTCAATAAATAACATTATGATAAAATATTGTAAATTCGAAGAGAACGTATATGGGAAATATGTGCACCGTTTGGAAGACTTACCTCTTATAGTAGTGGCATTTATTGCCACGCTGATTATGATTATCAGCACTGCTGATCCGATAACGTGCTGCAGCAACATGTTTCCGGCGCTCAATTTACTGTCTTCACCAGACTGCTAAGTTTCCTTTATATAGCAAACACCTCTTTTGATCTGATCTTATCTTTTACATGATTTGTCAATGTATGTGATAAGGCCAACAAAAGAATTGTTTGTTTCTAAAATACAACTGAAGTTTTAAACTCTTGTAATTTCGCAATACATATTACATAGAACAGGGAAAACCAAGTCCTGTACCTTTTTGGGGAAGGAGGGGGGGGGGGGCTGATGCTATTGGAATTCCCAGCAATATGGGTCAGAATCGCATGCATCATGAACAAGTTTGAAAAGGTTATTCTCCATTATGTATTAATCAGCATATTCCATGCCATTCTGTTTATTTAATTTAATTTATGTGTAGACCATTTGCATGTAGAGGCTATATGAGATGTGTCGATTTTAATGGTATCCATTGCAGTGTGCTGTGAATTCTTGATATTGACACATGCATTACTGTCAAAGACAATAAACTTTTAATAATATCATCAATAAATGCTACATGTTAGGGTCCTTAAAGACTATCATCCGGTTCTAAAATGCATGATTTAAAATTTTACTAAATATGCATGTAGATGTTCTGAAACTGTGACATGTCACAAATTTTTTACCAACTCTTAGAAAGTTGTCATATTATTGAAGTGTATATATTTTATATTAGATATATATGTTTGTTGGTTATTATATATTTTCCGTATCGTTCATGAAATTGTTAAACTTTTTTTTTTTAAATTGTGATGACTAGTTCGTATTTGCTTCAGTAACAAGTTGCCTGGTGTATTGTGAATTGTCTTGAAACCTATAAATGATTGTCTTACGATTTTTTGTTGATTTTTGTAGTGTACTTTTTTTTATTGAATTGATAGCCGAATATACTGCTGGTTGTATGTGTTTGGGTGTTATTTTCAAATCATTTTTTGTGAAGTATCCATTTATGTTAACGCCTGTTTCCTTTCTATGTTGTTCTCAGTACACCAGGTGACTAACCAGCATAGCTGGGAAGGGTTGAGGGCGAGTTGTGTGTCTGCGTTGGGCGGCCAGATTAGTACTTTAAATAAAACAGAAAATGATTTTCAACGCTCAACAAGTTCTAAATTATTGACCCCCCCCCCTCCCCCATCCTCCAAAGGAAATGCAATAAATAATTTTAGTAGTTTTTAAATTCATAATTTATGATAGGTTCAGCCACTGTGTTTACTTGCTCCTGGCACAAAAGAACCTAGCTGTGCAAGTGGTTGCCAAATCTACCTACCACTATGTGTGCTTTATCAGTAATACATCAGATGTATGGTACTTGTATGTGAAGGACATTTGATCTGATTCCCACTTGGTCAGAGTTCTTGTGTTCTTCCTCAGGCCTTTTGGGATAATACCAAAAAGAGTGCCAAAAGGTAGGCTGTTACTGTAAATACTACCTGCAAAATCCCTTTTGTATAATATGTGTAGTTACTCATTCCAATTGTGTAACTGCTACACTAGATATAACAATGTTCAACGCACTGAAAATCTGAACATCCATTTTCTTTTGTGTGTGCCATGACAAGCATTTATCTGGTGGTGCCACTTTGTGGCCTTATCATGCCAGTGAGACTTCATGATTCTTGAAAAGAGATTGCATCAAGAACTAATGAGATACGGAGTGTTTGTTATAAAGGAAACTAATAAGAAGCTGTTACTGAGCTTTTATCAGTTCGTTCAAGGTCACTGGCTGTCAAGAACAGTTGGTACTTGAAGCCTGAAGTATGTCTAGACAGTAATTAAAATTTCGTTTTCTACCTAAGAAACAGAACATTGGCTTGTCCATTGTAATGGTGAATAATGTCTGTTTAGGGAAATAATTGCTATTTATTCATAGGAGTACAAAAATGGTAAACAAGCTCTGTGGGAAAAATGTAGAGTGAGTTGTTTTAAATCAGATGGTAGATTCAGTTAGTATTGTGCTATAATGATTAATATGGTTTGTGTTATGTGGTGCGTCTAAATTGCATACCCAGAAGATAATGTGGAATGTCTAGGTACCGGTTTAATTCCTTCATTACCAGTGAATATTTATCAATATATTAATTACTTAAAAGTCAAATGAACACTGCAGTTAGTCAACACAACATTATGTTGTTAATTGCTATAATGATGTGTTGACTAATTGCAACATTCATTTATATTAATTAACACAACTGGGATGTGCCACCTTAAAATAGTCAGTGCTTAAGTGTCAGCTTTGTCATGTTGTGTGACTTTCCATCTTTCTAGGTCATGTTATTATCATGTCTTTTTTCTTCTATAGTGAGTTTAGTGTGAGATATGCTAAGGTAGAATTTTTCAAAATGATTTGTGAGACACATCTTTGGCAGACTCACAAAGCAGTAGAATCAGTTTTGTCACATTCTCTGTTAACAGCCCAATGACAATTAGCAGTGGCAGTGACAGAAAGTTAAACATTTCATACGATTGTGTGGAACAGAATAGTAAAATATGAATATGTGTTATCCGTATGTGAAAACACACACATTCCTTTTCCCTGTACTGGGATCTTGGGAAGATGTTCCATGGATCTACCTCTTCCACATTTCCTTTGAATTGTTAAGTTTGCATCTCATTTGTACCTGTCTATATTCCCCTCCACTCATCTAGCCTTTTTATTTTTGAAGTGATGTTGTATGAAGATGGTAGTATGTGACTGGTCTAACTGGATTGTTCCTAATAAATTCTGTCCTTACTAGTTATCCTGATTGGTAGCATTGTGCCACCACATTATTTATAAATATTTCTCAGGGCTATCAGCTGGACTGGCCTACCTGTGATTTTGGGATAATGATTAACAGGCTTCTTTGTGGATCCAGAAGAAAGACACAGATTTTGACGCTACATTTTGTTTTCAAGAGTTGCCTGGCTACTGTTTGGATGCTATATTAAAATATATATACAATATGATGAATGACTGGAGCATTCTGGATATGTCTCCTATTGCAGTGTAATGTGGTACAGATTTATGGCATAGGTCTTACCTGGTATATAGATGAGCATCAGCCCGATGAGCCAGGTGATGATATCCATTATGGCAGTTTGACTCAAAAAAACTAGTATGTGATGGGGGTCATCACCTTCCTATGACAAGTGTCCACTGGTATCAGTTTGGAGTCTTTATATAAATATAAGTGCTGAGTAGACATTATAATTTCTCAGCTTACTCTAACTCCCTGGCCTGGCATGTGTCTCTGCATCATGTGTTCAAAGTGCAAGTTGCATATGCAGTTTGCAGTTGTCTCCACTGCTGACACTGCACCTTACTTAATGTAGTCTGGTTGCAGTAAGATTTTGTATATCAGTGGTTACACCACTGTAACTAATGTTGTTTTCACCTTTGTAATTTTCAGAACAGCCATGTTAGTATCAAGACTGATAGAGAATTAAAACATATTCAGAGGAAGGGACCACCAGTGTAAAGTATTTGTGCCAATGTCAAATGGTGATGGCACATTTTGTGCACTGACAGTGCATTAATTTCTATATGGACAGTTCTGTGGAGTAATAATTCGGTACAGAGTTTAGGTATGGACTGAATGGTGCGGGGTTTGAACCTGGCAGGAGTAAGAGATTTTCCCTCATCTTGAACCATCAAAACCATCTCTGGGGTCCACCCAGCCTCCTATTTACTGGGTAACATAAGTGTTCCCAGTTTAAAGCAGCCCTGACCTGCATTTGACCACTCATCTACATCTAGTTTCAATGTTAAGAATGAGTGGATTTAATTCTCCACTCCCCCTTATGCATACACAGCTTGCACAGAGGCAACTCTTATAATGTCACAAGAGAGGGTGCTGATAAGTGTATAAATTTATGTTAGAGGAAAACAGATGTATGAATTCACAGGATCAGAATAAATGAAAGGTTAGTTGGATAATATGAAAACACTGATATTTATGACATAATAAATGCTTTAATTTTCCATAATATTCCATATGTACCTTTTTATTTAGGCCAGCATCGGCTGCATATATAGAGCATACCTCTTGAGTTACATTTTATAGCACATATCACAATTATGTTGAGGCATTTGAAAGAAGTACTATGGGTGTTGGGATTAATGGTGTTTGAGTATTCACAATCTGTATTACTTTTGCTATCTTCTCGAGTCCACTATGGCCTATGTTATGCCTCCCATAAATCCAACCCCCCATCCGTACTTTGGGGTATCGTGGACTCATACTCTACTCTACCCTGGGTCATGTGCGAGGCGGTAACAGTTGTGGAGGGCATACCCTGATGAGGGTTGTTACTACACAGGCTGGGTAATGGGGCTATGGTCTACCCAAGCCTAGGTGGAAGGTATCATGCTGAAGGCTGCATGGCACTGGGGTAGAGATTGCAGTGTCTTAAACGATCCTCTTGGGGAACCGGGCCGCACCCCATTGTACGTGGGCCTTCCGTCCGCGTGGGACTCCATGGACGGTGACCAAATATTTTCCCCTTATTGTGGGAGGACTTCTTATTGGGGACCCCAGCAGATATAAATGAATGAATTCACCACTGGCTCTGGAAATGAAGCTTCTCTCTCTCCATGGGGAACCTGATGGGGAACATGGAGGGTGGAGGGCATTTACCCGGGACTTTGAGGGAAAGGTGTAGAAGAAAATTACGGAGACGGGCACCTCTCGCTCTAGGGGCCCGCCGGGGAACCTGTGGAGTTGTTCACTGAGTATTTTTGGAAGGCTCCAGAAGGGGAGCATCTCTGTCTGTGGGAGCTCTGTTAGGGGAGTTCCTTCTGGGGATTCGGAAGGATATGGGGAGGATGGCTGAGGGGATGGATATCACCCCATGGGGGCACATTAACCTGGAACTCTGAGAGATTGTTGTAAGGGGTCTCTGGAGACGGGGCACCCCTCTCTATGGGAGCTCTGTTTAGGGGAACCTGGAGTGGGGGGGCTCCTTTGCTAGGGGCCCTGAAGGTTATGAAAGGAAGATTCTGGGGATGATTATCCCTCGTTATGGGGGCTCATATGGGCAACCTGGAGAAGGCTTACCTACCGGGACTTCAAGATATGGCTGAAAGGGTCCTTGTAGGTGTGGTGTCTCTCTCTGTGGGAGCTCTGTGAAAGGAACCTGGAGGGTGGGCTTCCTTGCTGGGGACCCTGAAGGATATGGTGAAAAGACTCTGGAGACGGGCATCTCTTTCCATAGGGGCCCCCGTTTGGGGAACCTGGAGGAGGGCTCATCTACGGGGGACTTTGGGAGAAGGTTGAAGGGGACTCTGGGAATGGGGCTTCTCTCTTTGAAGAGGCTCCGTGGAGGGGGTCTTGGGGGGAGCTCCTTCCCCGGGGACCCTGGAAGATATGTCCAGATAGTCTCCGGATATGGGCATCTCTCTCCGGGGAACCTGCGACTGGGGGGAGCCTCGTACACCGGGACTTTGAAAGACGGATGAAGGAGGGCTCCTTTTTTGGGGTACTTTAAGATATGTTGAGCAAGGCTTGGAAATGGGCATCAATCTCCATAGGGACCCCACTTTTGGGGAACATGGATGGGCACTTCTTTCTTGGGGCCTTCTTTAAAGGATTTTTTATCTGGTCCTTTAAAGACACGCAAATGCCCTGTAGATGAGTATCTCTCTCCATAGGGGCCCCGCTGGGGAAACTGGAGGGGGCTCTTTTGCTGGGACTGGGGGATCATTAACCGGGAACTGGAGACGGGGCATCCCTCTCAATGGGAGCTCTGTTTAGGGGAACCTGGAGGGGGGCTCCTTTGCTAGGGGCCCTGAAGGTTATGAAAGGAAGATTCTGGGGATGGTCATCCC
>Ga0123352_10020396_pt1 | contig 10557 bp, 4 predicted proteins | sample TergutLab28metaG_FD_89700 | JGI IMG/M metagenome (GOLD analysis project Ga0123352, IMG submission 89700) | Labiotermes labralis P1 segment gut microbial communities from Petit-Saut dam, French Guiana - Lab288 P1 | ecosystem: Host-associated > Arthropoda: Insects > Digestive system > Gut ... | reverse complement strand
GAAGTCAGTATTCGGAAGGTCCTGCGACCGGCCACCTCGACACAGGTTTTTCTCGGTTTCCCTGTGTCTATAAGCAAACGCTCAGACGGTTCCCAACATTCTCAGTTGCCACTACATGCTTCTGATGTAGCCCTCCAGACTTAAATCTAATAGTAACCAATTTCATATATTGTATACATGTAAAATAACCACTGCCACCGGGTGACAACCCAATTGCAGTTAATTATTATTATCACTATTATTAATGCGGGAATATCAGTCGGACGAATTGTGTAGGTTACGAGAAACTGTCGTCTCATGAGCAACAAACTACCCAAGCACTGTATACACACGTTGTGTCGAGCAAAGTTTGTGTTTTAACCTTTTGGCGCCGGAATTATTTTTTTTTTAATTTTAGCACACCCTGTATATAAAATGTGAAAAATACAGGAACCAAATATGTTAAAGAGTTATGAAACAAACTGCATTTTGAAAAGAAAAAAAACGGAGAGTATACACCATGTTTAAAATATTCGGTACCTATATTTGTTGAATAAATATATAAAATGCAACTTTGGACGTTAGCGGTGCGGTACGTCAACTATAGTTGACATTAGGCGTCAAAAGTTTAAGCAATTGTAGTGAAGGTTTCCATAAGCGGCGGCACACATGCAACACAGTTCCCCCCCCCGACGCAGTCTCCGCAAAGCGGGGTTTTCCCAACATGTCGCGAGTACTGGCCCAAACCCAGCACTGGACGTGGAAGCACTATACACTACATGTCATGATACTCGCAAATCCCTTCCCAACACCACCACTATTTCAGACACAAACACATTTCATGTGTGCCACATCTAGAATATTCACAGCACAATAATTCTTGGCAACTGCAGTGGTTTAGATGGGTTCAAACACACAAGAAAAAAAATTCTGAGGCTCCTTATCATTCACTACACTCCGCAAGCTACTTCCTCCGCTCAGGTCCACACATTCCCCGACACTCCATGCATATGCCTTTCATAATGTTACAAAAGTGCCCACGACAACATAGTGAGGACGGCTGTTAACTTATGCTACATGCCGGACAACCGAGCAATTCCGACTGTACTCCTAGCAGAGACAAGACATTCTCTGCTTCTCAGCGTCTAGACCTCATGAGGGACCCATCCAGCCTCTACTCTATGGGCACAGACGGGGGTAGAGCGGCTGGAATCTGAAGCAGACTACTCAATCTAGTTCAAGGTCACGAATGAGGTCATCTCCACACCCTCGTATGCCTTAATGGCGTGAAAAAGGAATATTTTCGTTTACCACCTGTGGCACACACACACACACACACAAAGTACTCTTACAGGTTCGTGTTCAAATCATTATAGTTTTGTAGATCAGAGATGAAAGAACCTAACCCGAACAGCAGAAAGAAATGTCTTTTAATTTATTTGCAAAGGTAATTTGAATTTGTTACTGCTGTTATCAAACACACTTAAATTTCCCACTTTCAAGGACCTACTAGCTGACACCTAAATGGTATTTAATACAAAACATCAACCTTTTTCATATTCCTTGTTGGTATTTAAGTTTCGATCCAATAATTTAGCATTGACACAAACCAAAACATGAAGCATCCCACTGAATTCCGGCCTCTCCTGATAACCTTGGATTTCCATAATAGTGTATTTCAAAATGAAGATAACAAGCAATGACGACAAGCATTTCCTTGTTACATAACCAAGCCGAAGATGCAACGCGTTAGATATTTACACTGACAGACTTTGGTGCAGACTGCATTCAAAACATTATTTTGCAAAACCTGTTGTGTGACACTTTCACATTTTGTGCTGCTCACCAAAAATATTACATCAATAAAATGTGGCATTAATGTGGATCACAAAGAGGAGGACCTCACTGTAAGCAATACTGTGGGCAAAAAAAAGGCAACTTCCATACCCAAAGGCACAGGTGCGAGGCAAAAGTTGACAAATGGATCTTACTGCAGTGTGTGCGTCCATAATGCAGGGATACGGACCAGTGGCAGTAGCAGCAGAGAAGACGCACAAACTGGACAGCAAATATGGCAGCAGGGGGTTACCTGTGCTTCAGTCAATACTGCAGTATCGACCCTCTACATACATATGTTCATTACAATCATTATTTTAAAGTGTACCCCCTGTAGCTACCGTAACTGTGGACACTAGATGCAAATGGAAACTCAAAAAACGCCAAGTCAAGTTTTTTCAACAGATGTTGCAACAGCATTATACAGGGTGAGCATAAAGTCTTTCCCTGTTTACATACATTACATGAAAACTACGTGGAATACAAACATACTTTGTTACCATTACTTAAGTTAGTTTCTAAAATTTTATGTCATGTGTTTATTGTAACATACGGTTTTTGGATGCACTATTTCCAAACAGGTGGATTGGGAGAGGTGGTCCGACACCCTGGCCACCACGATCGCCGGATATCAAACCCCCCCCCCCCTTTTCACTTCTTTTTATGGCGGTATGTTAAGGACAAAGTGTTTTCGACAACAGTTCCAGATATTACAAATTTGAAGGCAAGAATAACAGACGCTTTTGTTATTACAGTAACTGATGTTGGCGAACACGTGGAGAGAAACTGATTATCGATTAGACGTTCTCCGTGCAACAAAAGGAACACACGTTGAAGTGTACTGATGTGTTGTAAAAAAAAGAATTGAGTTACATTTTGAAAAAAAAAATGTATTCCAGTTACAGTAGTTTTCTTGTAATAAATGTTTGTAATCGGGGAAAGACTTTATGCTCACCCTGTACAATAAAAACAGCGTATTGTACGTCCTACGTATTTACGTGACGGTAAGCAGGCTGGAGTGACGTAACACTGTGGGCAGGCGGAGTTTCTCTCGTGTCTGGCGAGTAGGTAACTTTCAATTGTGAGCTATATATTATGTGGTCGCAATAACATGTTGACTACAAACACTTCTGGCTCTGGAGTGCAAGAAATGACACATTTTACAACCAACGTTATATATACAATGACTTGTGTTATGCTGGTATTTTGATAAATTAGAGAAAGGGAATATGAACAGAACGTACTTCCTGTATGAAATTCAGCCTCTCAAAGGTGTTTCAAGCCTTCTAGGATGTACTGCTGTGTAGCCTGGGATACGCACCGACATTACGGAGGAACACACCATCCCCCACTTCAGTTACATAAACCTCCACACCGCACAGCATCACGTGATACGTTGACAAACCATTATACCCTAACACATCACAAGCATTTCATACAGCAGGCCTGTCCAAACTAACAAAATTTAATACATTTCTATAGTAAAAAAACCAACCAGATGCACCAATGTATCAAATTTATTTTATTTTGGAATGACACTCCACAACATGTTTCTGACGGTCTTTCCGTTCATCATCAGGAGTTCAAGACTGTACAAACAAAACAGATAAATGCTGTCTGCTTGCTAGCAGGCAGACAGCAGTATCTGTTTGACAAATGCCTGTTGCTGTATGTACAGCCTCGAACTCCTAATTATGTAAGAAAAGACCGTCCGAAACATGTAAGAGTGTAATTCCAAAATAAAATAAATTTGATACATTGGTGTATCTGGTTTTACTATACGAATATATTACGATGCACGGCCCTGTGAACGTCAAATGCAACAATTTTACATTCATGTTATTTATTGCCCCACTTACACAACAATATGATGTAAATAAAGTTATAAACAATTAACTGTTAATTGTTCATAACTTTATTTACATCATATTGTTGTGTAAGACGGACAATAAATAACATTGTTATATTAGCACAACGGGATGGAACACCCACAATTTAGAAATTTACCTCCGCATTACGGGTGCAGCCCATTATAATACATTCCAGTCACACTTCAGTCAATTTTAGGAATTTTTCCATTTTTTTTTTTTGAGTCTGGTATTTTATGTGCCCCAAAATCTTAAAGAGAACATTTTTAGTGAACACTGGATTACAAAGAAAAACTAGACCAAACGGGATGACAAAGAAAAAACCGTGAGCCCAAGAACAGCAGATTGGGAAACTGACCTCAGGTGTGGATCCTGTCAGAAAAATGTTAACTCCCGTGTGGAACAGGTATCCACACCCAACACCATTCGTTCATCTGCAATATCTTGATCACAGCACTCTAACCAGATATGGACAACAGTTTTATCTGGGGGACTGAAGGATCTAAGATTATAGGTGTCTGGGATGTGATGCCAGCAGTTTTTTTGGGGTCACACCTACCCCAAAGACAAAGGCAGCACATGCTACTAAAATGTTACTTCTCCTACCACAACATACACCACCACATCCAAGCAGACTATCTTAATATTCAGATCTCAGTATTGCCAGATGGACTTCGTGTTAGCTGCACTGGCCATTCACATGTAGACTATGTAATGTCACAGAATCACTGTTCTGCTCTGTTCTCATGTAGGAAATTCACCAAAAACAGCCATCAGCACTAGACCTTTGCACACCCACACACACCTATTTATGTGACATGCCTGCTGGCCAGCTTCAGTTATTTTCTTGCAGCTATGCTTTAGCTGAAAAACAGCACTCTGTAAGAAAATTATATCAGCCTCTGAAGCTAATAACACAGTTCATACATTCAGCTACTACAAAGCAGACGCACATACATAGTGACAGAGATGTGTGCTGACTGAAAATACTAAACCATACAAGAACCAGTCCATCAATAAATGCAGATGGTTAAGAGCAGGTCTAAGACATGGCTGTCACTATGAGAAAAGATAGCATGAGAACGAGACAGGTACAGACAGCAGGATACTGTTAGAAAAGGTCTTACAGTAACAGTGCACAATGTCATATGGATTCATCTAGTTCATGGTAGGGAATGTGATGAAGCTCTTCTGAACACACCTGTTAAGCCCCTGCATTACCCAACTGGTGGGAAACACCTCAACTACCTAACGTCCAAGGAGGACTGTGCCCCATGGATACAGTGACAGCATGAATCTAATCCACAGCATTCCACCTGTAATCCATGCCAGGGTGAGGTAACAAATAAGTTTACATATTCAGTTTAATTCTAAGCAAATTCAGCATGTATGAATGCATACTTCCCATCTGAAAAACATGGGTGGGATTCCCATTATGAAGCCTGTCCCTAACAGAAAAGCGTGGTTTTGTGTGGGTGTGTATGTGCACATGGCAGTTTGGTAAGGTATGTTTAATTATGTGATAACAGTCTGCAAAAGAACATCTTGGGGTAATAACAAAGTAAATATATGAAAGGCATTTTGGAAGTCACATGGAATCAGTCACTGAAGCAACACAAGATTTCAGGTCTGGTTCACCGCTTACTGACAGACCCTTACACAGTGAAACCGCGAAGACCAAGAGGAAAATAATGACATCCTCCGTTGACGCAGTCATCCAACACCCATCCGGCAGGGCTAAGAATGTCAGGAAGTTCTGTCACAACCTGAAGTGTGCATTTTTGTGTCAGTCAAAGCATTACTGCTTGAGCTAAGGTTCCAAAAGGTGGCATAAATTACAACGTATACTCTGCAAAATTAATAATGCAGACATCTTCCTGGCACAGGAGCAATGTGCTATGTCTTTAGATGACAGTTCTGATGAAGTGTTGGCAGTTCCACATTCTGCTCCATCATGATAAAAGTCACGTGACAGGTTTACACATTAGAAACCACCCCATATAGCGGTTAGTAGTCTCGCATGTCAGTGTAAGTCCACCGACAGCAATGAAGGTTGAGATGTGTACATGCACGTCCCTGGTACTGCAATAGGGATTCCATGCTATGGGTCTACCGGTTAATATATGATCTCATATTCATAATTTGTTGTACATGTACCCCCTTTCCAAAAAAAAAAATGCACAACTGGTTTTTATTTGAATATTTCCTTATTTTGTGGTATGCCTTACTTATACAAGGTTCCATCTATTAAAATGCACCTTGAATTGAGAACACAAAACACGCCCTTTTTCGCTATTGTTTTCCTGTTGGGTTATCAAATTCAGTGGCCAAAAAAAATAAATATCAATATCCACGATAGGCCTATCCCCATTTAGTTTAAAATTCACAATCTGAAAAATAACAAAAACTGATCATTACAGGGGATAAAAGAATCAACCATTTATTGTTATAATTTTTAGTGTCACTACAGCAGTATGGAATCAATCAACGAAGCATTCTGCACCAACGTATCTTTCTGGGCAGCGTTCAAACTCCTCCATCAGGAATATTTTTCCAAGACATTTAACACCCATTTTGATAAGATTGAAACCCGAAGTCATGGCTTGCCCCTAATATATTAACGCATACTGCAAGCACTTTTGTTCGGATAGTACATCCAGTAGCACCAGAGAAACTGCAATATCAAGTTGTTTCGCAGCATGTCACCTGTACAGCTCTCTAAATTTCTTGGTATATATTTTTTAAATATCTGAAAATCAAATAACTTAATGATTAGGGTAACGAACTGTTCTTCTGTCTCATGCATGAAACACAATCTTTACTTTCCTGTAACAATGGCACTTTATCTGTAAATTCTCCACGCTTCTGCTGTAAACTGTAAATGGTTCCCTTGTGATTTCTTTTAACAAACATTTGCAGGCTACATCAAAAGCTAAAAATAAAATCTGACTGCCATAAAATCACGTTAAGCCACTGTAAGTTTCTATTCCATTATGTGTGTATCATGTTTCAAAAATCTTAAGTGTTAAGTTTGATGCAAAACTGTTTCCACTTAGACCTCCCTGTGAGCTGTGAATGTCAGTCATATGTTCACTGTAACTGGAACAAACTCAATATACATGATGCCAACAATCACATTATATTCTGAAAAGAATTCTGCAGACTCTTAGTGGAAGTTGTATATTTAATACATGGGTCTTGTGTTCAGCTCTTGGTTTATATGCACCTAGGTACCATGAGATTTATTGTGGTGTGGGTCAGTGCTTCCAGGTAAATATCACTATCATTATTTTACTTACGAATGTATACTCAGAAATGCTCAGTAATTAAATCAACTGCAAACAAACAAACAAAGAGGATTCGCACTACAAACTCATAATACCGGATATTATCTAGATTCGACTCATTTGAATATTTACTTAAAGTGTCGATAGACGTGACCAGTTCATATTATTAGAAACAGTCATTATACCTATACAATGACAGGGAGTACACAAGACTGACTTCCAGGTGATAAATACGCATGTAATTTATAATTTATATATATAAATAATCCAGAAATATTAATTCCTGTGCATGTGGCAGGATGGAAGAGGTATGTATGCACAAGCCACATAAATGAAGTTTGTTGAACTGAGAAAAATCAAGACTTGAGCCACTGATAAAAACCCCCTTTCTCGGATTTTGTTCATTGTATAATTTCTAAAGAAGTGTAACATTTCAGAAGCCGGTTATGCTTCTGTCTTTAGGCAAAGAAGTCGGCCTGATGACTGAGAACAGCACAGTCTAAGGGTTCCACCAGAGTAGATGCTTCTTTGCCTGAAGACAGAGGCAAAACCCGCTTCTGAAATGTCATGTTTCTTTAAGAATTACACAACAAAAATCCAAAACAAGAAGATTGTGTCAGGGAGTCACACACCATTGTCAAAGCCCAACAGAGTAGAATACTCAGCCACTGTGACATACTGAAAAGCATTAAGCTTGCAGAATCTGCACCTCTTTACAATGTGAAACGTAAATGCTCTATTCACGTTACAATTTCACCTCATACAGCACGGTATAGAAGCTGTCAAGCTGGAAATCTGTTGTGATGATCTATGCATTACTTTATGAGTTTGACTTATATCAGACATGTAACTCTACAGGATCCAGATTGTCTTTTGGGATATGATGCTTGCAGTCTCGTAGACAGGTAGCCACAACACTTTTCACTGACCTACCACTTACACGTAACGCCTGAAGATGAATACCTAAGTGTTCGTTAAGAGAAGCTATTAAGAACTGGACTGAAATGCAACATCTTAGAGTCTGGATAGACCTGCCAGGCCTCAGACATGGCAAACTGTTTATAGGTGGACCATGTAAGAAAAGAGCTGACGACCTACTATAGTTAGGTAGGCATCAACTAAAAGTGGTAACTGCGATCTACACAGGCCATGCTCCTGTAAGGGGGCACCTGTATACCATGGGCCTGTTTGATGGGGATCCAATCTGCAGATTTCGCGGAATGGAGACTGAAACAGTACAGCACATTATTTGCTGTTGCGAGGCGATGGCTCGACAGCGCTATAATGTCTTTGGGAGGCTGGCTGTCGAACCAAAAGACATAAGCACAGCCTCAATAAGGGACCTTTGCCTCTTTTAAACGAGGCGCAGGGCTATTGAGGCTGTGCTGAATGAAATATTAGGGCTGCACAATAAGCCAAAGGCTGCAGTGCATTCGGTGCAGTAAGCTGACGGGCCCTAAGAAGAAGAAGGTCTGAAGATGGTGACAATGCTACAAAATGTAATGCCACCAACCTACCAAACTACAAGATGTACTACGTCGCTGAAGACTGTGTACCCCCTACCATAAAAACCTCAAATATCACATAAGAAGGGATTTCGAAACACAGTTTTTGGTCTAATACATTTGTGGACATTTTCCATTGTCAGTTTAAAAGTATGTTGTTTTGGAAGATGGCTCTGACACTCCTACTGGAGAAAAAAAGAATATACTGGACCCAACAGAATAGGTTTCTTACTTTTACTTCATGACAGAAGCAGAACAACCTTCCAAAACACTGGGATATAAAAAGCCCATCATAAATATCAGTTTCATAACATAACCATCACAAATATTTAGACAATGTGAATGTCCCAACTCCAACAGCCTAATGAGAACTTGCAGTGTGCTGCTGTATTAGGATGTGAACCACATGACATGACTGGGTCATACAAACAACAGCCGAGAAATGAGAACAGACTACTAGGGCAGTAAGAAGTACAACATACACACAAACAAGCCAGTGCTGCCTGCCATGATCAGAACCATTTTGAGGTACATCACAATAAAAGAAACAGAGAAACATGTTCAGTTTCCTATGGTTCAATAAATGTTGCGTAAAATTTCGGAGAGCAGTACAAACTTTCTTACAACTCATGGCAGCAGACACCTCAGCCAAGCTCCCTGGATATATGTGATGGCTCATTCACTAAAGGGTTCATGTAAGTCAGAATTTCTATTATTCCAATATTTTCTGTGCATTAGCAATTTTATGAAGAATGTGTAATTCAATTAACTTCAATATCCTTAATTTTAGCCATTCAGTAGTCCTAAATTGCTTGGTTTAAACATAATTATTTCATTACTTTAGCCTTCACTAAAAAGCAGAAATATTACATAAGTCTAATTAGTGGACAACTTGTGTAGCTTAGCAAATGCAGCTGGACCTTCATTCATGCCCTCACTGCTGAAGCAGAGGGCATAAATCAATCAAAAAGCCATACATCAAAGATATTCCAATTAACATATAATGGAATCAGTAGACATTAGCAGAAATCATAACAATGACAGCCCCTTCATATATGGTGGTTGTATATACATACTGCACTACTGATGCTAAACAAAAGCAATTCATTCTTAGCTAAGAAAATTCGAAAGGCTCTGTAAAAAAAAACTAGCGTACACCAACATTAAATGCTAGATAAGACAGTTTGAGAAAGCTACTGGCAGTGGTGGTAGCCATCTTACAGTTAATGTAGAAAGGGGTCATTCAGATCAAAATGAGCAGCAGGTAAGTGACGGCAATGCAGCAGTGTGGAGTGTTTTTCACTGACATAAGACGGCTACTCATCTTTTCCTACGTTCCACGGTTGAACTTCTTGAAAAACAAATTCTTATGGCACACAACTCAGATCCTGACTCAACACTTTTTTCAGCATAATTAAAAACCGTAAATACCGTACTTTTGTTCAAGACCACAGCACAGTATATATTAGAAATATTTTCACCTCTTTCAAGCTGATTTATTACGCATAATTCCTCTCCAATAAAGACTATCTTTTGTTGTTGTCTTCATTGGGCTTGCACCATGGGATGTAGCTTTGTGTGTCTCGTTTTGACATGGAAAAACAACAAACACCATTACATAAAGTCTAATAAGCACACCACAAAAGATCACTGTGAACAAAAATGGGTGCAAGGTGGATGAGGTGGTTCACGGTGTGCAGTGCTTCTCACATTTTTTCTATGCTGTTTCAAACACTGTGGACAGTGTCCTAACACACAGCCAGCCAAACTGCAGTAATTCTAAAATGAGCCATCCCCGTTGTGTGTATATAAACAATAGGTGTAGGTATCAGTCAATAACACAACAATATCTAAAAAAAGATGTTTAATAAAGGATGAAGTAAACTACATGTTTCGACCTAATGTGGCCATCATCAGGTTTTCATCCGAAAGTATGGTGATAGTGCTTTATAGGATTGGTATGGGTATGTCACGATGGTGAGATCTAAGCATCTGTGATGTTTGTTATATGCTATTTATAGGGGGGCAGGGTATCTGTGATGTGCGCTATCCTGGGGTGTGCAGCTCAAGTATGTCTGCTCG
>Ga0123352_10020395_pt1 | contig 10558 bp, 12 predicted proteins | sample TergutLab28metaG_FD_89700 | JGI IMG/M metagenome (GOLD analysis project Ga0123352, IMG submission 89700) | Labiotermes labralis P1 segment gut microbial communities from Petit-Saut dam, French Guiana - Lab288 P1 | ecosystem: Host-associated > Arthropoda: Insects > Digestive system > Gut ... | reverse complement strand
TGGATTTTTTATTTTTTTTTTCAATTTTTCCTTATTTTTTGCCCCCCCCCCCCCCCGAATCTGATATAATGCCTTTTATCACTACTGTACTAGGAGGTATTATTTTTATGAAACGAATTTTAATATTTTTATGCGCTATTGCATCAGCGATATTTGTTTTTTAGCATGTGGCAACGATGCAAGCGAACCAAGCATTATAGGCAGATGGCAATGGGCTTCTGGATATGATATTAACCAAGGTAGCTCCCCTTGGTTTTTAACACTCGATTTTTTTTCTGACGGAACAGTTATTCGTACTGCTGAACATGGCGCGCGCAGCCTCAGCGGCACATGGTCTATTGATGGCAATAGATTAGGCTTGGCTTTTAGAGACACCACTTGGGAGAATGATGTCTTTACCTTTACAATCCAAAGCGATACGCTAACCCTAACAAAAGATGATACCCCACGAAACACAAATGTTTGGCGGTCATATACAAGGATGCCATAGCATCACTCATCAAATATCAATGCACCCACGAATAATTTTTCCCTCTTTTGGCAAAATATATATCCATAGGAAAAATTTATAAGAGAGGTGCATTTTTTATGAAGAGAATAAAATGGCTAACCGCAACAGCAATGGCAGGTATGCTGACTTTATCCGCCCCGCCCATCTTTGCAGATGAGCCGCAAGTCCCAATTGCTGAAGAAGAGGTTAGAGACCAAGTTATCCAAGAAGAGGCTTCAGACCAAGCCGCTCAAGAAGAAACGCAAACGACCACAGAGCATCACGAATATTACGAACCATACGAACCATACGAAACAGAGGATGCCCAAAATGAAAAAACTATCCCGCCCTTCCTGTCCTTCACAGGCAAGGTAATTGAAATCATCCCTGTAGTCGGCAACACAGGTCGCCCCATAGAGCATCAATATTTCGTTAAGTTGCAAAGCGAAGAATACGGCACAGCCATTTTGCGCACAGACCACAACACATTCTTTATAGGCGAGGCAATAGGCGAAGGCGACACGATAACAGGCTGGTACAGCTCCGACACCCCATGGGTTTTGGTCTATCCGCCGCAGCATCTGGCAAGGGTTTTAATTAATGGTCACAAAGAAAACTTTAAGTTGTCTCATTTTAACCTAGACCCAGACCGCGGCATGCTGGTTTCAGAAGATAATCAGCTAGTGCTAAATTTCACAGATGTAACCCCGCTAATCACACAGGATGGCGAAAAATTTCAAGTGCCGCGAGGCTCTGCCTTGCTAAATGAGTTGGACGGCCGCCTGCTGATTGTAACATATAGCACCACAGACAGAATGCTGCCAGCAGGCACAATGATAAGCGACCCAGACCTTGCAATAACAGTATTGCGCAACGAAACCGACGAACCACAAGCAGCCCAAAGCAACCCAAAACAATACCCAAATGACGGCATATCTGTAAATGGCGATAGACTAGATGTGGCGTGGAAGCAGATAGAGGAAGCATATTATGTGCCATTTAGGGCAGTGGTAGATGCGCTGGGTCACGGCGAAACCATCATTTGGGACAGCCTAAACCAAACCATCTCCGTAAGCAATGGCGCAACCAAAATCCACTTCCCCATCAGCTCCAGCGCGTTTATTGTAGGGCAAGAGGTAAAATCTCTGCAAAGCAAAGTGGTGCTAGATGGCGGCACAACCTATGTACCATGGCAATTCTTTAGAGATGTATTTGGCGTAAGCGCGTGGTTTAGCGAGGGTCAAGTGTTTATTAGTTCTCAATATGAAATAGAACAGTAATCAAATATATAACCCCGCGCCAGCCGCGGGGTTATTCACTAAATTCCCCTCCAAGGAGGGGATGTCTTTTGCTCGTTTTAGAGCAAAAGACAGGGGTGGTTATACCCTCCAACACCGTCATTGCGAGGAGGGCTTTAGCCCGACGTGGCAATCCACATAACCTACGAAGGTCGTAAATATAGCCTTTAGAATGTTTCGCAGATTGCTTCGCCATCAGTCTGACCCGCACACCTTATGATGCAGGGTTATATATTCTTTAAGCAGGGTGAGCAACAACATAAGTCATCAAAATAGCCGTCTTACTATCCGCATGATAAACAGATACACCAATTTTAGAACTCTAACCCATAACCTTCCTCTGCTTTATACATAACTACTATACTACTTATTTTTTGCACTGTATCTTTCCATTAAAAAAATACCTCCTTCTCTGGTCTTATTGACCTTTGGCTGTTTATTTGACGTTGACAAATAAGCCTGAGTGGGGTATAATGGTCTCAGGCTTTAAGGGCTGTGGGGTGCTTGTCCGTTCATGTTTTCCGACGGGAATCGGACAAGCACTTTTTTAGTCGGTCCTTATTTTGTAAAAGGAGATGGCAAACGAAAGAAACCACCCTTAATTACATCTACTATTCTACAATATTTTACCAAATGTGTCAAGGCTTTATTTCCAAACAATAAGAAGTATATATACTCGTAGTGGCGAACTGTGTTCGCAATCTTCAAATTCCCCCCGTCTCAATAGCATAGCAAAAACAAGTGTTCTATTACATCTACATTAAATTTACAAAATTTACTTGCTTTTTATGCAATGTTGTTATACTATACACATAATGTCTTTTAAATACATTACCCAAGGGCATGTAGGATAGATTTTGGAGGATAACGCATGAGTGCAAAAGTTAGTATAAAACAATTATTATTAGATTTAGAAGGAATGGATTTTAAAACCTTTGAAGAAGCGGAGCTTGATGCGCTTATCTACGAGATGCTAGAGCATTTGGGCGATGAAGATTCTGAGCTGCGCGAAGGCTTAATATATCCCGTTTTATCCAAAATTATCCAAGAAAATATATTGACGACACAGCAATATATCAGCTTTCTAGAAACCTGCATGGGCGAACGCCACCTTTTCCTCAAGTTAGGCGAAAGAGGCGATTCTGTTCTTATGCGCTCATATTCTGCCCTCTTGATAGCAGCACTGCTTAACGCAGATGCAAATATATCCTTCCTAGCAAAGGCAGATTATGCCACTGTTATGGACAAGTGCATAGAATATATCGAATCTGAAACAGATACCAGAGGTCATATAGAGGGCAAAGGCTGGGCGCACGCCATAGCCCATGCCGCCGATGTTTTGCTTGCCCTTGTAAAGCATCCAATGTTTGATACAGAAAGCTTTGGGCGCATATTAGAAGCCATAGAAACCTGCCTTTTCAAAGATGCCGCCTATGTGGATGCAGAGGACAAAAGATTCATCTTTGTACTAAAAGCCATGCAGGATAGAGGCTTTGAAAACGAGGCTCTAGGCGAATGGGTAGAAAAGCTATTCGCAAAGTTAAGTAATAAATACAAAATGGAGGGTTTTTCTTACAGATACCACCGCGTAATGACAAATGTGGAAAATTTCATGAAGAGCCTGTATTTTAATTTTAAGTCAGACAGAAATGGCTTGTACCTCAGGGTACTTTTGTTTGATAATATTAAGGCTCTGCCCTATAGTCGCCTAAGCGATGGCGAGGCAAGAATTTTTTAGGATATCAAGAAAGGGTAATATAGTGAAGTTTGAGGTCAACCAAAACGGCATACGCTTAATTAAGCCCCATATGTCCTATATGTCTAGCTATCGCGCTGCCATCAAGGAATACGCTAAGCGCAATATCGTTGATTTCGCCTACCCAAATGTATCAACCAAGCGAAAAGCCAAGGCTTATCTAAAAGAGCTAGAAAATCACCGCAGAGGCATAAATATACCCAAAGGGCGCGTTCCTTCCAGCGGCTTTTGGCTGGTAGATGGCACGCATTATCTAGGCAGCGGCGATATTCGCCATTATTTAACGGACGGTTTGCGCAGATTGGGTGGCAATATCGGCTATTCCATAAACCCGCTATTTTGGCAACAAGGCTTGGGCACATTGCAACTAAATCTGCTTTTAGAAGAGGCAAAAAAATTGCGCATAGCAAAACCAATCGTCACTTGTTTTGATGATAACGCCGCCTCAGCCAAGGTTATAGAGAAAAATAACGGAATACTCTTGCGCACTCAGGATAACGATTTTCGAGGCAGCAAGCGGCTTACAAGGATATATGAAATAGATTTGACAGCACAGTTTTGATATGGTAATATTAATTAAGTTACTATTTAATTATGCAAACATCGGAGGGAAATTATATGATGAAAGAAGTAGGAACAAACGATTTTCAAAACGAAGTTATAAAGTCTGAAATGCCTGTAGTTGTGGACTTTTTCGCTACATGGTGCGGTCCATGCAAGCTAATAGCTCCTGTGCTAGACCAGCTAGCAGAAGAGTTTGATGGCACAGCAAAAATCGTGAAACTAGACGTAGACCAAGCAAAAGAAATAGCCATAGAATACGGCGTAAAAAGCGTACCAACCCTCATTTTCTTCAAAGATGGCGAAATAGCAGACAAGGTAGTAGGTGCGCAACCAAAAGCCGAGTTAAAGAGCAAAATATCAGCAATGATAGGCTAATTTTCAGAGGAGAAATAGGCATGATAAAAACAGTGGATACAAATACTTTCCAAAACGAGGTTATACAATCAGATGTGCCTGTAGTAGTGGACTTTTTCGCCACATGGTGCGGTCCATGCAAGCTAATGTCTCCTATACTAGACCAATTAGCAGAAGAGTTTGAAAGCACAGCAAAAATCGTGAAGCTAGATGTAGACCAATCAAAAGAAATAGCTACGCAATACTCCGTAAAGGGTATGCCAACCTTTATTTTCTTCAAAGACGGTGAAATTGTAGATAGAATAATGGGTTCACAGCCCAAAGACGAGCTGAAAAGCAAAATATCAGCAATGATAGAGTAATAATTAAATCGTAGACCGAATTTCCAAGAGCCATCTCGGCTCTCTTGGGATTCGGTTTTTCTAATTATGCAAAACAAAGGAGGATGCACCATGCCGCTTATCGTTATAAGTTTTGACGGCGTAAAGGATGCAGAATTTCAGGCAATGGCGGCCGATACGCGCCGCTACCCAAATATAGCCGCCTTTATGCGCGATTCTCGCTACACAGGCGGCGTATACACCACCTTTGTATCCAACACATATCCCATACACACCTGCATCTCCACGGGGTCGCACCCGAAAGACCACGGCATTATCTCCAATATCCTAGGCAGACAGCGCGAAACAGATGTCTGGGCGCAAGAAGCAAATCTCATTAAGCAACCCACCATTTTCCAAGCCGCTGCCAAAAAAAGGCTAAAAGTAGGCACTATAGCTTGGCCTGTTACCTGCGGCGCAAATATCACTTACAATCTGCCTGAGGTGCATCTTTTGCCGCGCCAAAACCGCTTATTGCAACATATGCGCCATGGTAGCGCACTTTTCCAAGTCCAAGCAATGCTCAAGCATGGCAAAAAATTAAAAGGGCTTGCCCAGCCATATCTGGATGATTTTCTAACGTCCGTAATGGTTGACTTATTGCGCAAACACAAGCCAGACCTAACCATGATACATCTGCTGGCATACGATGATATCTGCCACCGTGTAGGCATTTGTGATGAACTAGACACCGCCCGTGCCGCCTTGGATAAAAACCTAGGCAGAATCCTAGAGGTCGCGGGAGATGCCACCATCATAGTCTTTTCTGACCACGGGCATCTCAATGTTACAGAAAATATAGACCTAACCAAAATCTTCGGCAAAACCCTTCATGAGCAATGCGGCGGCTCTGCTTTCTTTACCTCCAAAGTCGAAATAATAGAAGAATATCCATGGTTTGGACGCTTCTTGACCGACCACGAAATGGAAGTAAGCGGCTACGCACCCCACGCCGCCTTTGGCATTGGTGCTGCCCGCGGCTATAGTTTTAGCAAAGGCACACATCGCGCAAACCATGGCTACCCACGTGATTATGACGAGTATCGCGTTTTTCATGCCATAAAAAATGCCAAGCATAGCCCACACAATCTACTTTTTGATGATATTCGTAATGTTACTGCACTTATTAATCAGGAGCTTGAGTTGGAGATGGATTTATAGAAATAACTACAAAGAGTATCCAAAGCACTTATGTTGCTTTTGTTCTTCGTCTTTCTTTTTCTGCGTACATAAGCGCATCTACGCTCGCAAAAAATTCTAGCGGTGTGTGTGGGTCGTCGGCTTTGTATATGTCTCCACCACAACTAAAGGCTAAAGAATACGGCTTGTCCGTGCTTGCATTAAATTTTTCTAATTCCGATTCTAGGTTACGTATCATGGCATCTACATTTTCGTTTTCAGAGATAACCACAAACTCATCTCCCCCATAGCGAGCCACATAGTCTCTTCGCCTTACCGAGCTACGGATAACTTCAGCCGCATTTCTCAAGGCATTATCTCCTTCTGCATGACCAAAGTTATCGTTTATATCTTTGAAATGGTCCATATCTATAATAATAAAAGAATAGGTCTTGCGGCTGACAGCCTCAGAAAGAGCTTGAATGTATTCGTCCAAACCATGTCGGTTATATACCTTGGTCAGGCTGTCAATTTGCGAATTTTGGCGAACTATGAATAAATAGAAAAACAAGAAAGAAATGAAAAAGGCAGGCAAAGTGATTAGCGAAAAGCTTAGCAGAACGTCAAATGCCAAACCAGCAATAACAGGGGTGGTTGAAAATATAGCAAGCACGAGAAGCTTTCGTGTTACATTTTTACGGCTAAGCGATATATTTATAAACATTAGTGCCATAGCAAGAAATGGTATGGCAAATACCACAAAATAAAGATTGCCACGAACATAGTCACCTTCATATGTTATATAAAACAATGTGCGCGTAAAAATATTTTGCACAAACACAATGACATATATCACTAGGACAGATACCATTATTTTATTCATTGTCAGCAACCGAGCCAGATTATTATTGAGCTTATGCTCATAGAGTACAATTAAGCCACAAAGCGAAGAAATTATAGCTATAAAGTAAACCGAGCTGGCAGTCCAGTTGGCGATACGGGGGATATTGCCAGACATCCCATTAATAAAGACGGAAACAAGGTCGCTGAAAATAGCAATCATAGCGACAACAATTACCTGAAAAAGCACTTGCTTCCGAATTTTATCAGGTTCTCGCATTTTAATACAATCTATCAAAATCATAATAAGCCCAACGGCTGGCACGAGCAATATGCTAATGTGATAAAGATACTCATACATAAATACACGCCCTTTCTTTCCTCTCATCCTTCTAAGATATCTTAATTATAGCACCTACACAAAATTATTTCAAGACAGCTTGCAAAAAGTGTCTCGTCAGCGATTCTTAAACTCCCTCTTGCCAGATAGTGCTAATCTGATATATAATAGATTTGCTTTAGACAGCTTTTGAATAACTATAAAACCAATTTACGAGGTCAATTAATGAAAAACAAACTATCAACAACGCTGAAATACATGACATTAGCCATCTTAACCGCAACGATTTATGGCTATGCTGCCTATACCGTCATTTACCAAAACCTAGCAGATGGGTCTATTTTACATGCCTATTTATGGAATGTCGTTTTTATCATCATCTTGCTAATAATCGATAAATTACTGCACGCAGAACTATTATCAGATAAATTTAAGGTTACAAAACGCAACTATTTTTATGCCATATGGATGTATTTTGAAAATCTAATTTCTTTCAAAACAACAATATATGTTTTCTATATTTTCATACTAATAACATCCCGCGTAACCACAATAGACCCAACGCTCGTCAGTGAGGATTTTAGAAATTTTGTGCTATCCATAGAATATGGCTTGATACTCGTTGTGGCATTCGATAAACTAATGGAGCATCTATTCAAAGACATAGTGCGAGCAAAAGTGTTTTCTAATAAACTTAGAGAATACAGGCGCAACAGCAAAAAGTAACTTACATATTCCGCCTAAACAACATGCGCATCCTCTCCGTAAGTTCTGTACGTCGTCTTTGTGAAAGCGCGAGGTCTATGATGTATTCCGTGTCGCCTTCTTTTCGCACAACATCCCCCTCCCTAATATCTTCAGGGAGGTTTTTTATATCAACTTCAATCCTCTCGCTTGTTTCCATATTTTCAAGCGCAGCCACACCAGATTCTATCCTATCAATCACATAAACCATAAGTTCACCCCTAATCATGCACAATCCGCAAGCTCATCCCATCAGAAACCACAGCAATATTCCCATGCAGGTCAGTGCGGTATATCTCTGCACCTGCCGTACGCAATCTACTCATCACAGCATTATGCGGATGCCCATATCTATTGCCCTCGCCAACGCTAATCACCACCACGCGCGGATTTACAGCATCCAAAAACTCTTGCGCCGTGCTTGTGTTGCTTCCATGATGCCCAACATATAGCACATCCGCCGAAAGCCTATGCCCCGCCGCCATCATCTCAAATTCTGACACCACCTCGGCATCGCCAGTAAAAATAAAGCTAGTGTCGCCAAAATCCAAACGCAAACCCACAGAATAATCATTAAGATTTCCATGACCTTCGCTATTTGGCGCAATTATAGTAAATACAGCACTCAAGCCCATGCTCGTATCAATAGAAAAATTGCTGCCAACCACAGGCTCACGCAAAGGCACATTATTATCCTCAATCGCATCCAAGAATCTCTCAAAGGTCAAGGTTGTATGCGCCACAGGCGGCATAATAAGCATCCCCACAGGCATTTGGTTAAGCACAGCGATAAGCCCGCCAATATGGTCAGCATGAGGATGTGTGGCAACAACATATGCAAGCTCTGTCACGCCAACACTGCGTAGATAGCCCACAACCCGCTCGCCCATATGGTTATCGCCACCATCAATAAGCACGCTGCCATATTGTGTCTGCACCAGCACAGAATCCCCCTGCCCCACATCAATGAAATGCACCACAACCTCGCCACCATCAGGCATCACAGCCTGCCCACCCACAATAGCAACAACCTCGATATCATCGTCTACACCAGTGACAAAATCCCAAGCAGAATCGACAGTATCCATTAAAAAATCCCAGCCTTCAGGATTTGTTGCATATGTATAACCCAAGACCCCACCAATGACTAAAACAGCAAAAAGCACCAGAACTAACACGGGCTTTCTGCTGTTTTTCCGCGCATTTTTGCGCTTTCTGCGGGCGGGGCTTTTCGCTTTTTTCTTAGCTCCCAAACTACCTCGCTCCTTATGCTATCGTTATGCTAGCTATTTTTTGCTCTTCTTGCGGTCTATCATTCATGCCTGTTTCGGTAGTCGCTATAGTATCCACCACATCCTGCCCTTCCACCACACGCCCAAAAGCGGCATAGCTACCGTCCAAATGTGGCGAATCTTCATGCATAATAAAAAATTGGCTACCAGCAGAATCGGGGTCGCCGCTACGCGCCATGGAAATAACACCCTTAGTATGCTTTAGATCATTTTGATGCCCATTGGATGCAAATTCACCAGTTATATGATGCCCAGGACCACTCATGCCGCTGCCATCAGGACAGCCGCCTTGTATCATAAACCCGCGTATAACCCTATGAAAAATCAGACCATCATAAAAGCCCTTTTCCACCAAGCTTACAAAGTTTTCCACTGTCTTTGGCGCAATCTCTGGGTATAGCTCCACCATAACCACGCCGCCATTTTCCATCTCAATCTTGATTTTCTGGTTTTCCATAATATCCTCCTAAAAATGATTTATCAACTAACCCAACTTGCTCAAACCCCTAAGAGATATCCTTGATGAGCAAGTCACTATAAAGCTGATGATACAGGCGTTTATCGTGACTTGTTCATGGTCAAGTCAGAAATTGATTCTATTTATAATTATAATTCGCCACAATAGCAGGCAACGGCGAAAAATCTAAATATATCCTGCCTATTATACTATCTTTGCATATAGCCCCCCACTCCCGAGAATCGCGAGAATAGTTACGGTTATCGCCCATCACAAACACTGTACCCTCAGGCACAACAACAGGCGCGAAATCCCTTCGCATATCCTCCGCCAAATAGCTTTCTGGCAGCGGTACACCATCTATATGCACAATGCCGCCAACAATTGCTATCTCCTCACCACCAAGCGCAATAACACGCTTGATAAACGGCTCATCAAACTCATCTGGCAAAGGCGATTCAAAAACAATAATATCACCGCGGCTCGGCGCATCCATAAAGCCCGCACGTAAGCCAAAAACGCGGCTCTGTGTCATTATAGTACCCTCCATAGACCCCGTTAGCACCTGCGCATTAACAAGCACATGATTATTTAGTAAAACAGATGCCACAATACCTATACCAAGCCACATCCCCCAAACCACAAGCTCTCCAACAACTTTCTTAGCAATACTCATGACAAAACCTCCTTCGTGGTAATTGTTCCCAAAAAGGATAATTTTATCCATCTTTATACATGTCTGTATACAACAATGGGCGGCTAAGAGCCGCCCCTACAAGCTACTTAAATATAGCCATCCTATCATCCACATAATATATCTCTACAGCTTTTCTAATACCCCAGCCCATTTCTTCCATAAGCTCTATAGGGAATTTTATTCTACCTAGTTCATCTATTTTTAATGCATTTGGGGTATCTTCTTTA
>Ga0123352_10020394_pt1 | contig 10558 bp, 8 predicted proteins | sample TergutLab28metaG_FD_89700 | JGI IMG/M metagenome (GOLD analysis project Ga0123352, IMG submission 89700) | Labiotermes labralis P1 segment gut microbial communities from Petit-Saut dam, French Guiana - Lab288 P1 | ecosystem: Host-associated > Arthropoda: Insects > Digestive system > Gut ... | reverse complement strand
TACTAATATCTACTGTGATTTCGTTTCTCGTGGGCCTATCAACTGCTCCTACTGTTAATATAGCCATATGCTTTCTTTGGTAGGGTTTTGCCCTATTCATGTGTTTTCTCTTTATTCTGCACTTTTAACACCTTCGACGCCATTCTTTGTCTTCCAAATTGTTTTAGGGGGGTGAAAAACACCCCCCCGCTTCCCCCCTAAACGCAGTAAGGCCCCCCCCCCCCCATCCCCACCAACTCTAGACCGCGCAGGACTCATATCGCAGCCAGATGACATTGCACTAATAAATTCTACATGGGCAGTTTGTGCTACGTTTGCCACCTAATTCGTCTTTATCACTTTATTGGCCTAAAACTACCCCGCTAAGTATAAAATTCTTTGACTGTAATTAAAACTCCAGCGCCATGATGAGCCATGAAGCTGGAGGCAGAGCACGGCACATCGTTGCCCTTGTCACCACACGGAGGTTGGTGATTACTTTGACCCCGTCACTTTATCTGTAAGGAAGGAGACCATCTGATCGTCGAAGAGACCCTTGGTGGTCTTCAGAGCCAGTCTCGACCCTTTGCTCATTTCCTTATATGAAGTCAGTTTTCATCTATTCATGTCCAACCTCGACACAGTTCAGTATAGAAACCTTTGTTACATACTCCGGCAGAATGTTTTGTGCGGTAGCAGATATACCCTTTCTGTGATAGGAAGTTGTTACTTTACGACGGAAAAGAAAATACTATAAATTAAGATGCAGTTATTACGTTACGTAATTTTACTGCATGAATGTCCTCTGTCGGTTTATGTCTAGAGTCAAGCTGTACTTAATGCAAACAACGCAGGAGCAAGGTGTAAACATGGAGCACTGGTGATATGTGAACTGTTTTAATGGATCATTAATGGAAAACTTCTAATGTTGTATTACTCATCTTGTGAATCGAAGCCTGTAGGTTATTTTCAGAGAGGTAGGTCTGCTGGCGCTCTAAACGTAGAGCTATCAAGCTGAAACAAATGACGGTTAACGACATTCTGCACGGTGTGTTCTGCACGGTGTACTCTGCCCAGTGGCCTTGGCATATTTCCCAGTAACTGCGTGAACACAGACAACCCATTGTGTAAAATGTAGAAAAATGCATGCAGCACTCATTTGACGTCATGCCTTTTGAACTGCCTTTTCCACGGAGCCTTTTTGTTTTAAATTGAGAACCTGTAAATCGCCATATTTCCACAACCCTTCCGGTATGTGACGCCGTGTCGCTCTTATAGTGGGTACCAACGTTCCTTTGAAACGCCATGAAGGGCTAACTAAGAGAAACGGTTTCATGTCGCAGAAGCCCTGAATCGTCGTGCTGGTGGTCCCTTAGTTGTTCAAAAAATTACTCCCTCCCCCCTCGCTTTACGGATGTCAACGATTCACTACCATGTTCACAATAGCCCACCTCTAGACCCCGTCATGACTCATTCGTCCTTTCCACGCGTAAATAATCCATATATGTCAGATAAGTTCACATTTTTCCCTCGTTTACGCCCAGACTTTTCATGAATTCCGGTAGGACATGTACAAACGCATACACCGTTATGCTATGCATTTTGCCTTCCCCAGCCATATTCTGTTCTTTGGGTAGAAAACCCTGTTACGTTACAGCGTCCGTTGTGTTAGGAAAGGACACTTTCCATGGTTTCTGTACCCATAAGTCAAACAAAGTTATTCATAGGCGCATCCCAGTCTCTACTGTCGTCGTCTTGCGGCTGTTGTAGTTGTGCTGGGATCCAGCATCTTGCTGACAACTTCGTGTGTTTTCGTGTCTACGAACAGTGTTGACGTCGTCTGTCGAAAAGTGCAGCTGGCCTACAACTTGCGAATGTTCGTTAGCCACGGGTTCTGGGCTTGAGCACTAGGTTACATCAGCACTTTATCGGGAAAAAGCTGTCAGTTGGTCAGTGTCCGTTCCGGGCCTGACCCACTTGGAGGCTACTGCCATCCAAGTTACACCGGCCGGCAAAACGGTGTTAATCTTTGCGGCTTACCTTCCCGCCCACTGATCGGAGCGGACCTTACCACCTGTTTCGGCGGTGGATTGCTGGTCTTGATGGCTGGAGACCTCAACGCTAAATACGAGGATTGGAACTCACGGCTGAAAACTAGACGGGGGAAATACCTACGTGATTATGCCGACGAGAACTCCTGTCTGACTTTAGGACGGGATTTGCCAACCACCAACCCATACAACCCCTCAGTTAATCCCGATGTCCTGGATATCGTGATAACCAAGAACCTCTCATTCCCGGTGTATTTGACTTCGCTCCGCGTTAAGTTTCGACCACCTCCCGGTTCTCACTGACACTTCGTGTCGCTCATCCTATCACCACCCATCGTAACGCCATGGCTTCAGGCGCAATGACTAGGCCAACTTCCACACTCACTTGAAGGAACTAATTCCGTTCGATCCGGAATTGCACAACGAGATGGCAATCGACACGTGCGTTGAGAACTTCTCCGGCGCCGTTCTAAAGTATCTGGCAGCGTCAACTTCTAAGCGTCGCCCGCGTGACAACCCACGGCCTCCAATACCGGCCGGAATTCAGGATGAGATACACCTGAAAAACCGGCTGCGGTGGCAGTGGCAGATCACCAGGGATCGCGCTCTGAAAGCCGAGATCAACCGCCTGCAGAGGTCGGTGACCCGCCGGCTCAACGTGGGGAGAAACGACCAGTGGAGTCCTACACTCGAATCACTCGATCTTGAAGACCAATCGCTGTGGAGGATAACCAAGCGGGTGATGAGAGTTCCTACTCCAACTCCCCCCTGGTCACCCCAGGGGGAATCGCTCTCTCAGACTCTGAGAAAGTCAAAGCCCTTGCAGACAATCAGGAGCCTCAGTTTCAGCTCGTGACCGATCATTCGGTCCCGGCAGTTATAGAGAGGGTTGACGAGGCGCTGAGGTCTTACTTCCTAAGCCCCGGCAACGAAACACAGTTAACCACCCCTGACGAGTTTCACGAAGTCATCATAGGCCTCAAGGTCAGCAAGACTCCGGGCCCGAACCGTATACCGAACAGGACATTGAAGCATCTTCCCAGACGAGCGGTTTCCCTCCTCACCCGTATCTTGAACGCTGTTCTCCGCACCCATCACCTTCCCCAAACGTGGAAGCACACTCGAGTGATCTCAGTCTTTAACCCGGGGAAGGATCCAGCACTGCCCTCTTCCTATCGGCCCATTAGTCTCTTGGACACGATTGGTAAATTATTTGAAAAGATCCTACTAGCTAGGATCTTACCTGTAATAAACGAGCGCGGATTGATGCGAGACGAGCATTTTGGGTTCAGACCCAGACATAACACGTCGTTGCAGCTGGTCCGCCTCGTTGAAAGAATAACCAGGAATTTTGGCCAAAAGAGGCTCACCGGCGCAGTTATCCTCGACGTGGTCAAAGCCTTCGATACCGTCTGGATCGATGGCCTCCTCTACAAGCCAACGCTCCTCAACTTTCCATCTTACATAGTCCATACAATCTCATCGTACCTCAGGGATCGGACGTTCGAAGCGTCCTTCTAGTCGGCTACGTCATCTCGTCGAGGCATGCGAGCTGGGGTAGCTCAGGGTGGATTGATCTCCCCTGTTCTTTTTAGTCTGTATGTCAACGAACTGCCCCCACCCTCGCACCACGTCAAGTTGGGCTTCCACGCGGACGACACGGCCATCATAGTCACGTCCCGCAAGCCGATGCTCTCTGTCAGCTACCTGGAGTCATACCTCAACGACCTTCAACGGTGGTTGAATGAATGCAGAATCGCCATTAATGTCTCTAAAAGCACCGCGATAATTTTCGCGCGTGCCGGACGGCGCTTTATCCAGCCCCGACCAGTAACACTCTTCGGGGAACCAATCGATTGGGTCGACACTACTCGTTATCTGGAGGTGTCCTTAAATAAATATACACCTGGTCGCCTCACATCGACCAGGTCAGGAAGAGGACTGCTCAAAGGATGGGTATGCTGGGTCCCCTCCTGAACAGTAAGAGTGATCTATCCGTCAGGAACGGAGTCCTGCTATGTAAGCAGCTCATCCGCCCCCTGATGGACTATGCGTGCCCCGTGTGGAGGTCCGCTGCCCGCTCCCATGTCCGGAAGTTACAGGTGTTACAATCCAAGTGTATTCGCCTCGCTACTGGTGCCCCTTGGTACGTAAGTAACAGGCAGATACACGAGGATCTGGGCCTTTCGCTTTTTGCCGACCACAGCATAGCCCTGACCGAGAGTTTTGACTCAAGGCTAGCTGATGTGGGGAACCCCCTAGTAGGGAAACTTGGCAGATACGTAAGCTGACCGAGGTTTGACCCCGTCGCCTGACGCGAAAGCCAAGGGCGGCAGGGGACATCAGGCCAGTCGAGGCCATCGCCCGCGATGGCCAAGTCGTCAAAAGGAATTGTGTTCGGCGTTGAACAGCCGAGCGCCATCCGGGTGTCATGACTGAGGTTTTCCGTGATTTTCCTCAGTTTAAAGGCAAATGCCAAGGTAATCGATGAAAAGTCGGGGCACGGCCCGCACTCCCCTGCCCCAGGCGCGGCGGCTTCACCTAAGCTCCTGATAAACGTCTCATTCCTCCAGTATGCGACAGAGCCAGTCTGGGCTCGGAACCCAGACAGCCAACCAACCAAAGTTTATCCCTCCCATAATTAGTCCAGGGTAAACTAGGCCCTAGTCTTTGTAATGATCAGTCAAGGGCCTCAGCCTGATTTCCAAGTTGTTAGCATCAGCTTATTCCCCTGTTAGAGTTTAGGTGTCTGTTACTGAGCCCAGCAATGCGGCCAAACGTAGGAATGGCTAACAGAGAGGAGGACGTCGACTTGCGCAAAGCGCAAGTCTCCGCCCCCCAGTTAACACTTTGGCTTGGCTTGGCTGGTGGCTTCGGGGCAGGGAGAAATATCTTATCCCAGGTCGCGTGTTCTGTAATCTGGTCACGATCATAGCTGAATGACCGTTTCTGTCTTCATCGTTGGTATAAATGTGTGTATAGATACAACAATTGCTCTCAAAACAACTCTTTATTGCTGAAAACCCAATCACATCTTATTTAAACTACTGTTTTGCTATCTTCAGGCAGTGTACAATGGTTACACACATATTGCCTTAGTTTCTTTCTGTTATATAAACCAAATTTAGAATAAAAAAAGACGAAGACTGAAAGTGACATATGTACGAGGAGGTATAGATAGCGAAGGGAAGTTGGAAGTGTTGACGATGATAAAGATGATAAGATAATTACATATATTAACTGAATAGAGTAAACGATCATTGAACAACGGAGATGCTGAAGTTTGGGCTTCAAAACCTACCCGTAGTAAGTACACATATCCAGGTTTTATTTATGTTGGTTTCCTACATTATATGTAATTGGCCAATCCGTCACCAGATTTACACTAAAACATTCAGCATGATAACTATGATGGTATCAGAGATTAAAGTAAAAAAATGAAATATAGATTTAGGTCTGTCTTATGGACATATTGCAGCCTCGTAGCTGGTCCGTCAAGCGACCCAGCAACGGACTGCGTGGCTGGAGATTATTGGTTAGATTCCTGGCAGGGGCGGAGACTTTCATTGACGTCACTGTGTGCAGTGCGAGATGTGAGGTTCTTCCAGCGGTGTGATTGAAACTCTAAGTCTTTAGGAAAGTTGTGTCATGTTCACTGCTAAATAGTTCCCGACATTTTGTAGAATCTTTGCATCGAGCAGTCCAAGAACGATCGCTTTTTTTTTGCTTCATCCTGAAGATGAAGGCACTACGAATCTCCGAAACTTCGGCAGCTGTTTATCACACGACACGGTGTAGTATTCTGGGAGAATCGATTCATCTTTGTATTTGTAGACTGGCAGTGGAGCCCGCTTAGCCTTAAAAAAATTTCAAAAAAGAATGATCTCTGCGCCTCTCCCCTCTAAATACGTAGTTACTGTAGTGGTGCTTCATTGTTTTATCGCGGAAGAAATTGTGTTTATTTAAGTTCACTTAAGAGGGAGTAAGTACTGAGCATTATATCGTCATTGTAATCATCGTCGTCATCATCATCATCACGCTTTCAAGGACTTCGGCTTTACATCCCATTCCATTTTCATTGTAACGGTCCAGATGTCTTCTTAATGGTCTCTCTGTTTGTCTTTTCCCTCCCGGTCCATTCTACTAAAACGCCACTGAATAGTTACTTATGTGACGACACATAATTACTAAAAATAACTAAAATTGCTAAATTGCAACGCGTACATGTACTTCAAAGAGTAATGCATCAACATTTAGTTATGTTTATGACGTAAATAACTATTTATGACGTACAATCCCAACGAGACACATGCGATAAAAATTAGTAACATTCTGTATCCATATTCACAATAATCAGCAGGAGGAGGACTAACACAACATCTGAACCCTTCGCAAACATGTAACGACATGCTACTACAACACCATCATACCAACAAGAGATAAGTAACTTTAGCATGAACTAATAGCTCCCTGAAGATGGTTTAAACGTAAACCGAAACATGTCGGAGATTTTAACTATTTTAACAAATTAAAGTTTCATAGTGTCAAATGAAAAAGTGTGCATGTGTTGGTGATTATTTGAATATTGACAATATGCACGGTGAAAAACTGAAAATATTCTGTATCCATATTTTGTTATATTTGTTGTTACGAAAATTTGTTATGTTCTAAGGTCTCCCAAAATGTATTGATTTTTCTTGTAGTCAAAGAGTGCGTACTTTGTGCTTTTCCTCAAAATTTTCATCTCTGCTGCTGTGATTTCAGATTTGTCATGTTTTTTCAGTGCCCAAGTTTCACAGTCCTGAAGTAATAAGCAAGTAACCACAATACTGTCCGATAGATACTTACAACACCACAGCCTCTGTGACATGTTTTGTATAAAGAATGGCAGTGAAAGGACCATAACCTGTATTGATAGCTTCTTGTACAGTAAAGAAAATAAGTGCTTATGGATGGAGGCTGCTGTTGCTATGGTGACCGGATGTATTTATGTTTAAATCAACGGAACGTTTTCCCAGAAGTGCTGTATGTTGGTGTGAAAGCCACGTGCTCGTTACTTTGGCTCACTACGGGTTGTAATACCGTGGTCGGACCTATAAATTATGGAGGCGTTAGAAGTGAAGTCATCCAACGGCCTGTTTGTATTAACCATGTATAGGCTTGATAGGGACAGTAACTCTCCAACCCTGTACATTGTCCTGCAGTGACACATAGCGAAGTCAAATTTGCAGTGGTGGTTTGTTGTGCTTGTCATTCATACACTTAAGTTCAGTACTGTCAGAAGAAGCTGTGTGTTTCTCCTTCCTTGACAATAGGGGCTTCACATTCTTCCGAATATTTGGTCAAATCTTACCAATCGGCAAGGTGTCATAAGGCAACATTTGCAACAAATTTGATCTAGAACGCATAGTCACATATTAGTGTTAAATAATTCACGTAGTACAATCTGGATCGGAGGATAAATTTAAATTTTAGAAGCTATGTAAAGTAATTAATTTATTAGGTTCGTTGATCTCTTTTTCGAAGCGGAAAGGTTTAAATAAAAATGGGTCTTATCCCCCCCCTCCAAAAAAAGTAAACTTCGTGTCCTCTTATGAGATTAGGCAGTCAGCATACTAAATATTTTTAAACGTTTTAAAACTGCTGTTTCAGATTACGAATTCTGAATTCACTCGGCTAAATATAATGTAAATTTGCAATGCTGCACAGTGGTGAAGACGTTTTCCTTGTTTACGTCATGGAGGCGTATACGGCGTAGGATTTAGAGATCCGCTTATTCTTAATCGCAGCGCTAGAGGGAGGTAAGTGGCCTCCGTCACGTGTCTGCCGCTGTGCCCCCGGGAGAGGACATCAGTACGCAATGAACAGGAGGAAGGGTGTGTCCTATAATCGGGCTGAGGCTTTTTGGAGAAAAGGATAATCTTTTGACCCTGTAGGAATTTGAACCACGGTTCGTCATACCCGTAGCCTGGTTCCTATACCGACTGTGCTGCCGCACACTAAAGATATTTTTATTTTAATTCCGTTAGAAACAGGTATTCAGGGGTGGCAAGGGGCACACGATATTAACTAACTTTCGAAGTGTTGTTGGTCGGGCAGTTTTGAGTTGTAAAGTAATAGCGAAAATACTGTTCTTTGCAATTAATACTCTGTAGTTTGCTGCGAGGCAAAGGAAATTGGATGCCGGGAGCTTACTAAGTCCGTGCTGTATAAGCTATTAGCACTTTCTATAAGCAACGTCTTAAGTACATGAAAGAATGCAGATCCGAGCATCAGCGCAGGAAGCCTAAAGTCCTAGTCATAGATGCAGCTAATCGTAGGGAAAAGGAAATAAGTGATATGTGACAACCGTGCGGTTTGGTCTGAACAGATTTGTGTGCCGAAGGGAGTTTCTGTAGTCGCTGGAAGGACGTTAAATGCCATACTTAACGGCTAGATAGGGCATGCCGCGGGGCAGTTGGTTGAGGCACTGTGCTACAAGTTGGAAGGTTGCTGGTTCGAGTCCCGATTCCTTCCGGCTGCACTGGGGTAGACTCAGCCTCTAACAGAAATATGTACCAGGGATATTTCCCGGGGGTAAAGGCGGCTGACGCGTAAGGCTGACAACCTTATCACCTTCATGTGTCGATTGTCTTGAAATCTGGGAGCCTCAGCCTCCTGGAACCATCAGGGCCTGTCCAGCCCTGCACAGGGATTGCTGTGGGATTGCTGTCCCTTTACTAACGGTAGATGGCAGAGTGAAAAGAGGGTGAAACATGTGTGTGGCCGAGGTGAGATGGATGGAATGAAGATTCAAGTCTTCTCCAGTATTTCGCTGTGTCGACGAGTGAGAACGTTTCGCAGGATTGTAGAGCCTTCATCTTCAGGGTACAGCAAGTCATGATTATATTGTCAGGTGAAGTGACATGAGAAAGACTAAATTGTTTTCTTTAAACGTGTTATTTAACGATGCTGTCATTATACCGCGTATGGAGCATCGGTGGAATGATACTGGTAGCGGATACCTGATATACACGGAGAAGCACTGTCACAATGTTACTTTGTACACCACAAATCCCATATGAACTGGCCCGGTTTCGAGCCCTGGCTACCACACTGAGAGGCCGGCCACTAAAAGCCTGAGCCATGGTAGCGTTTAGAAAAGACAGGAAAGATTAGAATAAGGAGAAGGGAAAATAGGAAACACAAATAGGTAATAAGAGTGTGTGCATGAAATTTTATGGCATCCTAGCAAGATGCCCAGCATGGAGTCGATTTTTGAACGCGGAAGTATGCTTTTACCAAAGAATGTAAGAATAAAGTTACACCATAAAAGCTGTGGAAAAGGGCTAAGCTACGAAAAGTTTGATGGCTTATAAACTGGACTGTACTTAATACTGCTGCTACTACTACTACTATTACTACTACTACTACTGCTACTACTACACTACCACCAATACCATCACTACCACCAACTGTAGTAGTACTAGTAGTAGTAGTAGTAGTAGATTTAGGGCGAGTACTTGTAACAGTGAGCCACTTACTAAAACGATAAATCGTTCGGATGGAATTTGGTAAATGGTTGGTTTGAATACTGATCAAGGAACTCCTTTATTGAAATGTTAATTACATTTCTCACAGATCTTACTGCCAAATAAACTCCGACCGACTTGTATTGTACCCTTTCCCTTTTGTCGTGTGGCTTTACGCCTGTGTGCAGCTAACCTCCGTATATCGTACCCGTTCTGCTGTTACAGTTTCAGAGTTTTTTGCTATGACATTCCTTTCTCGACGTTATAAATTTTTCAACAAATAATTTCGTGTTTGCTGTGCTATGTTTGTATTTCATCCGTACTGACCTGCATCATTGCTGTGAAATACGTTACACTGATCAAAACATTTGACCTCACGTCCTGCTGTTTTTTCAGCAGCGCTACACATGTGTCTATATTTGAAAATACAGAAATATTTTAGATATTTCCCCGTTATAATGAACTGGCTGTATACAGATATAACTCGGTTTACGTACGTATATATATATAGAGCAGGCTTATCCGCAATAAAAGCGGATCTTACAGCGCAAAGACATATCGAAGAACCATATCTGTAATAAAATAATGCAGTAGGTGCGTATGATTTTCTATTGTAAGTCTTCAGCTTTCGCGGCGACAGAATTCAATAAAATCTTCTCGAACAGACAGACGCTAATGTGTGTAAATTCTCCGACGTTTTAGGGACTGACTCCGTCCCCCTCTTCAGGGTGCTGTTGATGGCTTAGACTTACCAGTCAGTAGCACACTAAGACAGCAGTCAGTCCCTGAAACAATGGAGGAATTTCACACCTTGACGGGTCTGTCTGCCCGAGAAGATTTTATTGAATGATTTTCTGTTGTCACGGAAGAAAACAAGAACAACAGTTCGAAAGCAAATGTCCTCACGTATCTTACTGCCGGTTAGAAATGTCCTCACGTATCTTACTGCCGGTTAGAAATGTCCTCACGTATCTTACTGCCGGTTAGAAATGTCCTCACGTATCTTACTGCCGGTTA
>Ga0123352_10020391_pt1 | contig 10559 bp, 7 predicted proteins | sample TergutLab28metaG_FD_89700 | JGI IMG/M metagenome (GOLD analysis project Ga0123352, IMG submission 89700) | Labiotermes labralis P1 segment gut microbial communities from Petit-Saut dam, French Guiana - Lab288 P1 | ecosystem: Host-associated > Arthropoda: Insects > Digestive system > Gut ... | reverse complement strand
TGGCGGACTCTTGTGAGTGCGGTAATGAACCTTCGGGTTCCGTGAAATGCGGGGAATTTCTTGACTAGCTGCAAACCAGTTAGCTTTTCAAGAAGGACTCTGCACCATGGAGTAAGTAAGTAAATAGTCACAATCATACTATAAAAAGTTTAATGAAATTTTGCCCACATTTTCTACACTTCCGTCTGATTTGAATGCAATTCAGAAAAGTATATGTTCAAAAGACTTTATTAACTGATCATAAGTTTCTATAAAATCGGCGAAGTAGAAGCTGCATTTTACTCAGAGGACGTCAATAGCTTTATTTGTCTATTCTGACATTTGTTACTCGATTTTGCCTTCGTTGGAAGAGGTCTGAAATTAACACTGCTAACCCGATTGATGGATGACAAGATGATCGAATGACTATATTAGTAACAGTGACCAAAGTGACAATTTATGTTCTCCCCCCTTCCCCCTGCAGTGTCCATGCGGCCCAACGCGGACCATGGCCTACGTCTTAGACAGCGCGGCCACTGGTACCGGCAAAATTTACATGTATGAATACCGTCCATATTACAGCAGACTAATAGCCGTAATCGGCAGTCGGTTAGCAGACTGGTGCAGGATAAATACTGCACAGCTTCAAAATATTCGATTCCAGTCCTCATCTATTTTTAGTATGCGCTTATGGAATTGACCTACACAGAGCTGTTCTGATATCATAGAAGTCTTCATACCTTGTGAAATTAGTTTACGTTGCCAGTTTATACGACCTCAAAGCAAAATGACTCAGTGACCTAGCTACAACGTATTTTTCCTCTTGAATGGACAGAAAACGTGTTTCCGTCTTTCGCAAGACTTTCAACCCATTATCTCCAAGACTGGTCAGTCGCATGTTGGTTGCGGGCCACATGAGTTGGGAGTATGTTATTTGGGGATATGTCCTGTGGGAGAGAAGCATTCCTGGACCAGAGAATAAAGGATTAAAATAAGGATTAAGTGAATGTCCTACTCACTACAGATTGAAGGGAGGGAGAGGGAAGAGGGCAACAAAACGAAGGACAGGAGGGAAAACTGAGTGGCAGCAACGCTGCTAGTTCAAGCAGAGCCAAGGACTACGGACAGTACGCAGAGTACGGACAGATGTCCAGCGCTGAACGATTATTCCAATCTTACAGGTTGGTAGTGGAGACAGAATGTTGCATCTAGTCATCGAGATGAAAGAATTGCATACTAGTTTACTGTCACTGCGACCAGATTAGATTCTATTATCATTAGAATCTTCTGTCATACAACAAACCTACAGTAGCTGTAACTGTTACTGCCTTGTGGTAGGATTAATTTGAATGAAAAACTTTGGGGGGACAGGAAAAGAAGCTGCCATGACACATTTTGTAACATTATCTCAATATAGACACAGATTCTAGACCATCACAAAATATGTGTGTCAAGACAGGTGATACCAGTGCCAATATTCGAACTCCTACTTCCCTGCTAGTGCGACGTGGGAGCTTGAGGTGCAATTAATTAGCGACCAACGTTTCGGATGTGGATAGTATACCAATGTCGTCTTCCTGGGGGAGAACAACGACCGATGGATTTCAGTTAATCCTCACAGTCATCCGATAAGAGCCTCCAGGACCAGTAGCTGCTGCAGACCCGATTTGATCCTCCCAAGTAGGTCCACGACCTAAACCCTATTAGATCTAACCTTATTTTGTAATAGACTGAGTAAGGGAGGCAGTGTAGTTGGTGGATCCGATTTGGCAGCAGAGGCAGCTTTAATTATAAACCGAAGTGAACATAATAATAACAACATAATTTGGGGAAGATTTAATGATGTATTCACATTCGTTACGATCCCTAGTGCAGGTACAACGTAACAGAGTACAATGAAGCAGTTGAACTTAATGCTGAAATAACAAGATGAGACAAACCACATTATGAAAGGCAATTTGTTTACTTTGCCAATTCAGGTACTTTGTTTCCACCACAGGTCATTCAAACTTTACAGTTTTGGACTTCCCGTTCAGGTCGTACATAATTCCCACCAAACACAGTTTCTGATACTCCATAACGCCCAATAAGTTTCATTAATTCGACTAAACTAGTAATAGTTTTATCTGCGTGAACGTATTCAACACACAAGACAAAAAAGCAATAGACACCCCATAAAAGTATATATATATATACTTAATTCACAGTGTCTGTTCTAATATAATTTAATCATTATATTGACAAGTACAGACTAGTAAAAATAAAATACAGCCCAATTCAATCTTACTACACATGTTCTTTAGAATTTGTGTTATTTCAAAAGTATTATCAAAAATTTGATCGGGTTACTTAGATTAAGGGGAATTCCCGAAACCCACTCTCTCTTCGTCATACTGCTTTAAAATTCCCGAAAGAAGAACTTAATGGCAAAAAAAAACTCAGACGTTATGCACATAAATAACGAGGATATTTACGTTCTGATTAAGTAAAACAAAGGTGAAGATTGTAATGACCAGCAGCTGAGGATGGTACTTTGTTTTTAAGAAATTTAGTATGTGCAGAAAGTAAAGTAGATGGCAGCTGAATTAGGTCAGTTGTCTGAAATTTATATTAAATTTATATTTATATTAAATAATAATAATTAAATATAGTATTATCAAGTTAATTTCTTTTTGTATTTATTGCATATAAAATATTGCAGGTCTGACACTGATTCTTATGTTTTTATCTCACGTTATATTGTTATCATTTCAGTGCTAATAAATTGCGTAACGCATTGGCAGAATACAAGAAACTCTCTTAGGTGTTTCATTACTTGTCACAAAAATTATGATCCCAGAATCTTACTTAATTTTTTGTACACTTTCGAGAGGCCTAAACACTATGAAAATCGACATAATCATGAAGAAGTGTATGTTTCTCTTAAGAGTGACGTAACAAGAGAGTGGAGAGAACCACACAAAGACGAGCTTTATAATCTGTACTCTTTACCAAATTTTATTCGGGCGATCAAATCGAGAAGAATGAGATGGTCGGGGAAAGTAGCACGTATGATGGAGAGGAGAGGTGCATACAGAGTTTTAGTTGGGCAACCTGAGGAAAAAAGGCCACTTGGAAGACACAGTCGTAGATGGGAGTATAATATCAAAACATATCTTCGGGAAGTGGGTTGGGGCCATGGCCTGGAGTAATCTGGCTCATGACAGGGACAGGTGAAGGGAACTTGTAAAGGCGGTAATGAACTTTCGGATTACATAAAATGCGGCAAATTCCTTGACTAGCCGAGAACCGGTTAGCTTCTCGAGAAAGACTCCGCTCCATTGAGTGAGTAAGTAAGTAAGTAAGTAAGTAAGTAAGTAAGTTGGCGAGGTATAGTTCATTTTTTGGAACCTAGTAACACTTAATTAGCTACATGTACAAATAAGAAAGAAATTATTGTTATTAGAAGCCAGAAATAAACTAATCATACGATTGGAAAATATGAAATGGCGTACCATTACATTAAAAGGAAAGATCAACTAAGGTTAACAGATATGTATAGCTAACAGAGGGCAATCTGCAGTCCTAACTCGACATCAGACATTTCTCTCGGAGTCGCGCGCTCTAGTATAATAAACACTAGACCAGTGTCAAACGGAGTCAATGCGCTTCAACCATGCCAATGATAAAATCATGTATGAATGAACGGAACTGTTGAATGCGTTCGTTCAATTTCAAATCTCTTGAAATAGTAATGACGCTACTCCATTACGATGTGCCCTATATTTCGGTTAATTTCAGCATCGGAATTAGACATACAGTCTGTTTCACAACTAAGTCAACAAAAGTGAACTTGCATGTAATCTAGTCCATGAGTCTCGAGATAACACAACGCCAACACGGAAGAAAATGGTTGTATTACGATTTAGTGACGCCTCCCAGACAGGAATGTTTAATTTACTGTTTTCGAACAGCTCTCTAAGCAGTTCTGCTTCTTAGAATTTCAGTGCCGTATTTTAGTGTAAATTTATTAAACGGTGTGACGTGACATTAAGAATTCAAATAATCATGTATAATATTTTATAAAAATAAACCAACCAATTCACATGATATCAGGAACTCACAACTTATAAATTGCTTGATTAATGTTTCATATAAGATAATCTCGTATACATATTCCCTTATCATGACCCAATACAGATCAAAGTATGTAGCAGTCTTCAAAGTTTTAATGTAATATAACTGCACAAATATGAAGATTATCTGCTGGTTAATTATTATAGATTAGGCATTATCAATGCACTGAATGAAAAGCGTAAAATGTTTAGACATTTGTTTAACGCGTGCCTAAATAAAAGGAACAACGATTTAATTCTTACGTGTTTAGGTAACATACAGTGAGACTGGGCAAGCTCAAGTGCTAACAAGGAATACGTGGTTCGAGTCTTTGTCACAACATCGACTATCGTGACAGAGACTTTGCTTTGTTTCCCCCTGTCCTTCCAACGAAATATAGGGATAGTGACTTAAAATCAGACCACGATCTTTCCTTCGGACTTTTTTTTTTCAAGAATTAGTTTCGAACAATAACTCCATCATTCGACACCATGTATCCTTAGTTACTGAGAGTCGTTAAAAGAGGCCAGTTGGCCTACGGAGCAAGAATACTTTCTGAAGTGGATGGTGGAATTCATGCTTTTAGGTTAAATGTTTATTTTTACCCTAAGCATAACTCCTGTGTTGAACGTGCTGTTATGAATGTACATAAAGTTTATTAAGCCTTTTGGTATTTATTCTGGAAATTTCGTGGTCATATTTCTGACAGTTATTCGTATAGAGACCCTCCGCGACTTTCTCAAAAGTTGCGTTAAGGAAGGTTCGGCTCAAGTCGGAATTGGGGTTAACTGTTTGTATAGATACAAGAGGGTACAACTGAAATCTGACCTCCAAAACAGTGGAAATCGACCGGCCGCAGCATGACGACCCCACAGCCTGTGTTATCGCCCAACAGCGTTCTTCCACCACCTTCATCTTATTACGTTTTCATTCCCGTTAAGAACAATTTGGCACGCTTTTCAAAATGTGGTGGTTTAATTTTTTGTTTTGTTTTGAAGCGCATGTCTGATATGGAGTAACTTTATCACGCAAGCGGCGAAGTGACTTTGCTCGTATTTCTAAATCTGCCTCATTCGTAAGTAAAAAACTGCGAGCATTTACTAAAGCACCACAAGAGAGCACCATCACAAACCTTAGACTAAATACAAAACGACAAATCAGAAAGTGCTTTTACTTTACATTCGAATAGAATATAAATATAAAATTTGGAATTTTTACGGCGATGTTGTAGAATCAAATCTTTTTGGATGTTGCGTCGTGTCGACTGGTAAACAGTGACCGACTATGAGACGTCTATAACTATTTATTCATTTACAACGCGTAAAACAGACATACAAGTAAAGGAGGTGCACTGATGATAGGTAGTGTCCAATTACTGGGAATGACGCAAAGCTGTAATCTACATACCGTTCTCGTTTCGTGTTATGTTGGCAATTGAGGCCAAATGAATCTTCAGAAAGTCAGTTACTTCCATGCTGGTGATCTCAAGAATGAAACTTTGAAATGTCTGTGGATATAGCTGTAAGGTAGCGTAATTTCTTTTACTTAAAAGTCGGGAGTATTTACAGGGTGGAAATATTTATTTCGCTGATTTCCACACACGCCAAAATCCAGAAAAAAAATAATTGTTGCAAATCGATATATTTCGTGAGTAGAAACAAAAATGTTACAAGAAGCAAGTAGCTCCACAAAACTGTTTACACCACTGTTGCCCATTGCAGCGTATCACAATGTCTGAATGTATCATGACGCTGATGAATATGTTAACTCTGGGCGTCTCCATCGAACGCCTTTTAAGGGGACGGACATTATTTCATGACCCAGACGAAGTTCTTCAAGTGCGATCGAGGTTGTATTCTGTGTCCTTAATCCACGGTGGGACAGCTGAATGCTTTATTTAGCAGCATGCCCGAACGGTGTTGTATTAACATTTCGCAGACCCACAAGACGTTTTCGTCATTAACATAAGATAGCATCTAGGAGTGGAACGGAGGCGCTGGGGGAAAAGGAAGATGATGACATGAACATCGGTCGACCTTCTTCGTTCCGAAACGCTACATTTGAATCCTACGAAATACCAAGAAATGGAATAACAAGGAAAGAAGCCAAAGAAACGGAGAATGGGGATGGGGAGTTATTTTTTTGGAAGAGAAATGAACCTACATTTTCCTCTTATACTAATCATATTTCTCAAGACATAATCATCATCTATATTACTGTCGCCAATGGTGGAATATTTTTAACACGCGAAGAAAATTCCATTATCCTTTAACCACGCTTGGTAATGGATGGTATTTCATTCCTTACACTTAGAACGTAGGCCTGCTGCACGTTGTAATGCGGTTATATCTTGGCCTTCATACAACTTACGTCTGTATACATTTTTCCTTCACCACTCTGTCTCTCTCTTTTCGTTTCATGTATACGACAGTATATTGCCGTTTGGCGATAAGACTGCTTGAATTTAAATAACATAAAAAGCCACAGAAATGTAAATGTGAGTAAAGAAAAATACACAGGTGAATAAAAGGAGAAACATAATAAATTTATTGTGTAAAGGAGATACTGTTACTTTAAAAGTAGCAAGCAGAGTGGCGTAGATTTTTGGTCGTATGATTTGTTTTACGAAATTAAAAGGTTTTTTTTTTTTTTTTTAGAGAATTGGCCTTATCCCATGAAACTCATATTTAGCCAGATCATACATTTACGCCGTAAATGTGACTAACTTAATTCAAACAACAGAATGTCCCACGGCCGTCAGATTACGTAAATTGTTTGGGAGAAAAAAGTTTTGAACGTCCTGTTCGGTTAGCTGCGACAGACCAACACAAGAACTTTCCATTTAATAAAGTTTTAAACGTAAGTGTATATATGCAAGTAACTTATCCAAATTCGTAATTAAAAATTCAAAATCACGTTCAGTATTTATTCCTACGTCGGCAATTCACAACAAAATGTCCCTTCAAACTAAAGGTTTCCATGGAAAATATTTCCTTCAGAACAGTTACATTAAATTAAGTTATTTTTTTAAAACCTCACTATGTGCGAACTGTACTTTTTAATGTAAGGGTTCTTAAAAATTAATTAATCCGATTTCTTAAAAGCGTATATTATCACTAAACTTCAGTGAGTGCCCTCACCATCACTATAAGCAGATTGTGTTTTTATATACAAATTTCAAAGTCACTATCATTCCTAGATCCATTTCTGTGTCTCCCCACCCCCCCCCCCCCAAGAATTTCGCCAGTAATGTCATCACAACGCTCTGTCTTAAACAATTTAGACTTTGATTATTTTAAGGAGATTATTACCTTCGATGAAATGCAATATCACACGTGAACAGTTTAGGTTAGCACAGAGGATTGCCCAAAAACTCATAATGTCGTTTCAGTGACTGTAACGTGACAGAAGGTTATCATGACGTTAAGATATTGCCGTATCTGACCAAAGGTCTGGTGGTTTTCATAAGCCGTGCTGCCGTAATAAATCGATACCATAAATGCAACATTACTAACATATTTATACATTTTTACCCCAAGTTTATTTCAAGACACTACTCTAACAATAAACTACTTATTGCAAGAATAAAAGCAAATTTGGATGTTTTGCTGACCGTGCATCTCAGTATAATCTCAGTAACTGACCAACTTAATACACAAATTCTTGTTTTATAATAAGTTTATTATATTCCTCTACATGTTTCGAGCACCATGTGCTCATCATCAGGCGGTCAAAATTGTATTATACGGCATCTTGTATCGTCACACACTGTAGGTGGCCGTCCGGTGCGCGGGTTGGGAGAGGACAGACTCTGTCATCTCTCAACCTGCGCACCGGACAGCCATCTACAGTGTGTGACGTTACCAGACGCTGTATAATACAATTTTGGCCTCCTAATGATGAGACCATAGTGCTCGAAACATGCAGAGAAATATAATAAACCTATTATAAAACAAGAATTTGTGCATTAAGTTGGTCAGTTACTAAGAAAAGCAAATTAATTCCGAACAATATATGACAGACGACTAATGTATCATTTACTGACGTTGCACAACACGTGCAAACTCACAAAGATTGTCATTCTGTGCACAAAATATCAGTCCGTTTATTTAATTGTCAGACCTCGTATATTATAAGACCAAAATAAAACAAAGTATGGGAGTAAATATGCACGACAACAAATTGGTCTTGTCAGTACGTCATTTCGGATTTTTTATATTATGGTCTTCACTTGCTGTAAATCCAGCCATTCTTCTTCGTGTTCTTGTGTCTCTCACACCCTCTTCAATCTTCATCTTTGTGCTCGGTGTGAAATTTTCAATATACGATGAAGAAGCAGCAGTGGCATGGCGAACGGAACAGCCTGCTACTGTACGATATTGTGTACATATTAAACGTAATAAAGTCTGCTTCCCTCTGCCGCTGTTCAACAAGCATCACAGGGTGCTTTCTTGGTCCCTTAGTTACTTTATACAGAACAGGGTTGTCCAAATATCTCTTATCAATGCCAAACACAGTTGCTCTAACAATTAGCTAAATACTAATAACACCTTTTCTCTTGAATTTGATTGTAGGATTCTAATGTACACAATTTATGAAATTTGCAATATTTATAGAGGAGAATTATGTAAAAAATTTTACAAGGAATATTTCAGTAGAGCAGGGTTTGAGAATCCGTCATACTTAACACTGAACGGCAGTGTGAAGTGCAAGTGAAGTGCAACTGAAGAATCACTTCTGAGGTGTTCTCTGTGTTAAGGAATTCATAATGAATGCTTCTGGGGAAACCACTTCATAAATCAGCTATTTGGAATACTCAAAAATGTTTGCGGGATATTATGAAGGCAAACAAAAACTAAAGTCAACTACGTGCATGGGAAGTCTTAAGGTTCTGTCAAATGGTGGTGCTTATTTCTAGCGGCATCTCAATTTCGGTCTCGGTTATGAGAGAAGTGATATATCTAAAATTGTATCCCTGTGCCTCAGGGCCATCCTGTGAGTGTGTGGGAATAGTAGAACCTTGGAAGTCCATGTTGTTTTCCCTTAGTAACAATAATTCTTCTGCGCAAGAACTACATCATTGTAAAGATCCAAATTTCGGAGAATTATGATGATAAGCACGATGATGATACAGGCTTTTACAGTGTGTCCATACACGATGCAAACATGCCCCCCCCCCCCCAGACAAGATTCGAAATCTGCGACACGGGGTATGATGATCAAATGCTTAGTCTAGCGTTTCATTAACAATTCCCGGCCCGGACGAACATTATCTCTACACTTGAGTATTTCCTATTTTTATGCTGAATTTCAAAGACAGAAAGCGACCAAATTTCCTCTTTGCGCAGAGTAGGAAAAAACGTTGATAACGTCAGTACCAAAAGCCGGCAATAAACAAAATTTTAATCCAATTTAATACACCTGTAATAAGGAAAACACTTTCCTATAATATAAATTTTAATATTATTTTCTCATCTCCTTCTCAATCTTCAGACAAGTCATATGAAATCATTCCCTACCATTATTATTTAAGCATTTCCTCCCTGTTTATCCAGATACTCACATTTTGTTGCAATGCACGTGCGATCGACGTTCTTTTATCAACTATATCACACGCCACAAGCACAGAAAATAGTAACTAGAGTATAATAAATGATAAAGCAACATTTTGGTAGGAAAACGAAATACAGAGAAAATTAATACTGAGATAGAAATTAAGGTAGAAAGCAGGTGGAATTTAAATTACCTACGATTCAGTTCCAGAACCTATTGAAAATGGCAATAAACTTTTGTGTTCCTGAACTGTGCGAAAATAAGCACTTCAGCAGAAAGTGCCGTACAATGCCGCAGACGGTTAACCGTCTGCCTTTCATCCCGGAGGTACAGATTCGTTTTCAGGCCATCCCATTTAGAATTTGTGGGAAAGAAAGTGACACCAGTCCAGGTTTTCGTCCGAGCACAGTAGTATCAGTAGCAGTATCAGTATCATGTCACAAGCATTCCATACTCACATTAAATTCATCTATTGCCGACGCTATGCAATTTTGCCAACTGACACCGTCGTTAAACAATAAACAAAATAATCATAACAGTAACTATCAATAATGTACTTACTTAGTTCACTCACCAACAAATGAACTATTTATTAACGTGGTTAAAAGTTTTAAATTTACATTAAAATACAAAATAATATCGCTTCTACATGTTTCGGTCTTCAACGACCATCATCAGGGAGCTTTATCTGTAACTAAATAAAGTTATATTTATGTTAAAACACTCGGCAATATTACGTCGTTATATATATTAGGTGATGTGGCAGCATGTCGTAGAGCGGCATGTGTGTTGTGTGCAGTGCAGTAGAGCGGCATGTGTGTTGTGTGCAGTGCAGTAGAGCGGCATGTATGTTGTGTGCAGTGCAGTAGAGCGGCATGTGTGTTGTGTACAGTGCAGTAGAGCGGCATGTGTGTTGTGTGCAGTGCAGTAGA
>Ga0123352_10020390_pt1 | contig 10559 bp, 8 predicted proteins | sample TergutLab28metaG_FD_89700 | JGI IMG/M metagenome (GOLD analysis project Ga0123352, IMG submission 89700) | Labiotermes labralis P1 segment gut microbial communities from Petit-Saut dam, French Guiana - Lab288 P1 | ecosystem: Host-associated > Arthropoda: Insects > Digestive system > Gut ... | reverse complement strand
TTTTGTGTGTTTTTTTTTTTTTGTTTTTGAGAGATAAAAAGTTTTTTTTTTTTTTTTGCTTGGGAATTTACAGACTTGGTAAGAGAAAGTGGGGGGGGGGCAATCAGAGCTAAGAGTTTGAAATATTTAGAATTAGGCCTCTGTAAGTTTGCAGAAGTTCAGTATGTAGTCAATCTGGGCAATAGTTTTTATGAAGGTCTGAGTTCATGAGTTTATGTTATGCTTAGCAAGGGGTACACTAGAGACTTGCCATTTGGACACCGTACAAGTAGGACGTAAATTGTATCATGCCATGTTTTGAATAATTCGTTAATAAATTATAGTTAAGAATCTGCTGTGCGGTGAGTCTGACAAGATTTGTTTAATGTTGTTCCTCTCTCTTCTTTGTTTTTGGAAGTGAATTGTGTAACTGTAAGAAAATATACAATGAGATTTGTGACTAAAGTGGAGAGTTATTACAAAAGTGACACTGACCTGGTACATTGTGATCCTCTGAGATGCCACACACATATTCCCAATGAGAGATGTCTCATAGCTCCCAACAAAAGCAGTGAGGGGTAACAGTGTTGAAGGATACCATATATTGGTTGTTTCGACTTTGTTATTCATACATGGAATATCTAAATTTTCCACTTGTTTACCAGCTTGTAGATGGAGGAAAACCCCTCCCTGGATGGTTGTAAATATATTCTACAGGACATATTTTATACCTAGGTCTAAATTTTGATGCTTCTTCTTGAATATTGACGTCAGAAGAGGGTGCTGTGGAAAATATTTGGACCTAAGAGGGAGGAAATGGAAGGCTTGAGACAACTGCAGTCATGTACTTCATAATTATTACTTTTCACTATACATTATTAGCAATTTTAAATCCAGAGGGATGCTGTAGGTGGGATATGTAGCATATGTGGAGGAGATTAAAAATACAGAAGTTTCCATCAGAAAATTTGAATGGAGGGAGATCACTTGGGACGCCTAGGCATAGATGATAGGATAACATTAAAACCATTGAGTCATAAGGTGAATGATGACTATTAAACTGGCTCATGGTAGGATTCATTAGCACACTATTGTTAAAACTGTAATGAGCCTGTGTTTTGATAAACAGTAGGGAATTTCTTGATTAACTGAGTGTTAGCTTATCAAGAAGTGCTCTCTTCATGCAGACAGCTCTGTCAGGAAAGAGAATTTAGTTTCACATCATGGTTGAGACATTTTGTGCACTCTTGATTTTTAAGACCACTGCTTCTGATGGAGATATCCACTTGCTGTAGTAACACCAAACAGCTACTAGAATCTCAATAAGTACTGAACCAAATCCAAAAAAAAAAATTACAAAGGAAAACAGGTCAGTTACAGCCGTGCTAGAAAGTTTCTGAGGATTAAACCTGTGTCTTCATATTGTTGAAGTATAAGGTTTTCAGCTTTGAAGATCTAAGAGCATTTCTGGGTGAAAATAACCTGCAGTAATGTACTTCTGTTCTCACTTTGCTGATGTCTGTGTTTGTAAATACCAACAGTCTCTCAGGCAGTTTCTCATGGAAAAACAAAAGCAACTCAAGGATCTCAATTGCGGCAGTTGATAAAATTCCGTGCACGGATTTGCCCATTCTTTTACTATTTCTGTGACTGCCATGGGATCAAGCCAAGAATCTATCAAAATGAAAGTTTCTGTCCCACACAAGTGTGCATAATGGTATTTTGGTCAGATCTTGATGTAAATGTTTCTGAGTTGGCCTTCGTTTCTTAAACAGAACTTGCACTGTAGCATGTAAAATAAGAATAAATTTGTGTTTTTTAATGCTTTAGAATGCTGACTATGAACAAAAAGACAGAATAAGATATCACAATGAATATTCAACTATTAATAAATTTGTTTTCAGGTGTCCTTTTTGTAGTAGCCATTCCTCAAAGAACAGCAGCTGCTGCTTTGGGTTCATTTTCTAATGGATTCCAAGAAACGTGCAGCTTTGAATAGACATCTTCAGGAATTAACAGAAATATGAATCAGTTGTAATATTTTGAAGTGTCAGATGATGAGAAGATACACGTCTTTCTTTTCACAAAGAATGCAAAAAGAAATTGGTAGTCCCTGTTATAACATGCAGTCTGAGGGTGATATAGCTACCTAATGATCCAAACCAGGTAGGTACCAGACATACTGAACTGTGGGACCAGTTTTTTATTTCATTCCAAATTAAAATTGATTATGTTGTATTTGTCTACGAAGAAAAGTGTGCAAAACCTACTTACTGGCATATGAGACAATGGGCCTAAGAAACACGGAATTTTCATTTCACCTACTGTCATAGTTGTCCGCTCAGTCTAGTATTACTGGAACTGTTAAATGTGATGTCATACTGCTAGGGTCTTTGCAAATCAGTTCTATTCCTAGAGAAATATTCTCATATTGATAACTCAATGCTGATGTAAGTTTTGAGATATGCCACAGTTATGAGATGTTGATTAGTGTGTGCATGTGCACTGCTACCTTGTGACCCTTTGTTTTGAGGGCTAATTTAAGGTCCACAGTGCCTGTGGTGTTGATATTAATATGAGTGTTCCATGTAATTAAGCATAATAAAGAAAGGTTCAATAAATCACTTTACACAATCATGCAACAAGTTCCTCCCAAAAAGCATTTCATGGACTAGTGGCATAGATAAGGCCTCCATAGAGAGTGTGGTGCAGGGCAGCCCCCAATTTATCAAATACTAAATGTTACTGTAGGTTCTTGTGGACTGAATTTCATTCTGACAGAAGGCAGTATTCTTGATCCCTGTTACAAGAGCTGGAAGTAACTTCACTTAATAATCATGAGGGGGGGGGGGGGCCTTGATAATCAAGTTTTGAGGAAACCCGCAACTGGCTGTCTATGCCAATGGCATGGACATGAAACAGGCCACTCTTTGTGTAGGTCTGTAACATGTGAGGTTATTGGAATGGACTGTGGGTATGTTCTGACAAGTAAATAGATTTCAGTTGGTTCCTGGTTCCCCCTCAAAAAAAAATTAGACTGTGGACAAAGTCTGAAAAAAGACTGACAGTTCACTTTCATCATGCTTTGTTCTGTCTGTTTACAAATTAAAATATGGCAATGCAGGTCTTGGTTTGGCTGTGCATTTTCCAGTTTGGCATGGTCTGGTTTGGTGCTTCATATGCAAATTTAAGTTGACTCATGTTTAAGCGCCAAATTGATGGAAAAAACCTCGCCTTGCATGTGAGTAAATATGATAATTAGAGGAGTATTCCATTTGGGTATCTCTTCCATCTGCTGTTTTCAGGTCTCAGGGTCCTCTTCAGTGTTTTTTGGAGTCTTCATAGCTGAAGAAGTTGATGGAGTAGGAGATAAAGGGTCAGGAGATACCCCTGTAGCTGTTGCACAGACACTCTTGGAGGCTTTTTTGAACATGTCCCTGAGATTTGTCTTATCACTGATGTGGCTTTTTTCTGGTAAAAAGCAGAACTTTCAGTCTTCAGACTACCCTCCCCAGTGCCAGATTATCAGATGATGGATTAAACAAATTTTCTTGTACTGCACATGGACAGAAACTTTAATAATGAGTGTAAAAATGTGACTTTTGTAATGCAGTGTTACAGGTGGGGCCATCTTGAACACATTTCACTTCTTACAGTACAGAGTTTTTGTCAGTATATAAATTTGTTTCTACCTATCACTAAATATTAGATAATGAACATTAATAGTGAAAGGTACAGGTAAAGCTATTCCATTACAGGCTTTTAGGGCTCCAAGACATTGAGGCTTCTGTAGTTTATAGACAGCACATGAATGTGCTAAGATTGCCAGCCCCATGCATCAGCCATCTTTGCCCCCCACGAGATATCCCTAGTACTCATTTCTGTTAGAGGCCAAGCCAACCCCAGGGCCTTGGTGCAGCCAGAAGGATTAAGGCAATGAAAAATTCCAGTGACCCCATCAGGAATCAAACCCATGACCTTCTGCCTTGTAGCAGTGCCTCAACCAACTGCACCACCATGTAATATCTGCAAATCAACATGCAAATAGGCATGTCTGTGCTTGCGATGTATCAGACTTAGTGCAGTATGCAACATTCAGCCATGAATTGATAAACGTTTGGGTCACAATGCCACACTGCCAGGATGTGTGGAATCATTTTATACTAACCAGTTAAGAAAAATGAAACCAGTTTTCAAATGCTATTTTTTGTCAAAATAATGTTTTAATACAAACTTCATTCAGTGAATTCTTGCAAAATAAACTACATTTTGTTAAGTTCATTCCACTGCCATCTTGAAGGTAAGAGTATGTAGCAGCATGTTTCAACAGAACTTAATTTCTTCCAGTAGAAGCGTATAAAAAAAACTTAAGAATTTTAAGGCAGTAACAACCACCACACATTACAGCTTCAACTAGTGAGGTGGCATTCTCACTATATCACATACATGCACATACACACATACGTACAGATATCAGTACAATCACAGAGCACAGATACCTATACTTGGAAACAAAATAAATAGAAACCAGCATTATTCTTATTAAAAACTTGTTACAAAATGAAAATCAACCCTTTAAATATCACTGCAACCTATGTGTCTCTCAAATATGGCACTGTTATGGAAGTTCCTTTGTTGATTAAAAATGGTTAAATTTGAAGTCAGAAATGTGACAGTTAAGTAAAGTGACTTAAATAAGTTGTCATATAAATTAGGTTATTTTGGTGTGAATGCTTCTTTTTATTTACAATGTGCTGACGGCTGCTCGTGCAGGACAGTCAGATGTCATCAGGCAGTCTGGCTCGTGTTCTTTTGTTGTCTTTGTTCGGATTTCCCCATTCCTGTGATGAAACAAGTTTCAAGGAGATAACTTTGTAACACCTGAGCACATGCACAAAATTTAAGCTAAATTTTAATTAGGCAGACAACATAAAGTCAGGGAATATATAGTAGTCCTCTCAGGGAACTTTTGGCAGGATGAATAAAAATGTGCAAAGAATTAGGGAAAACATTGGCTCAAAGAATGTAAAATCCAAGTGTAACCTATGTGTTACAAATAGTAAAACTGAACCTTATCAAATGCCTCAAATGGCTGATTGTACAGAAGGCTGCTGCTTGAACTAATATCTAATTCTCATGAAGTCTACAGTGTTCATCTAAAACAAGTCTTAAATCTGGTGAGTTTTTAATTAATCATATGGAAAAATACTTTCCAAATGCAATATAGGAATTAAGGCCAATAAGGCATGTACATTAGCTCATAATGGATTTGAACAATATGCATACTCCTGTCGACTGTATTTTTCTGCTCATTATATAGTTTTCCTATAACACAAGCTTCAGTACCATTATCATTTCAGTTATATGTACTTAAGAGGTGACAAAATGAGCAATATTAAAATCATTGATATGTTATTTTACCTTTAAGAAGTGCTCAGTAGATGGCGAAAGGCACTTCGAGCACATTATTTGTCCCACTCCATCTTGATTTGCCACACATCTGCACTTCTGGCATGGAGATGGTTTGGCAGTCAGTGTGACTCTTCTGGCCCACACATCAATGACCTTCTTGACAGTAAGTCTGTGTTTCTCACTTACATTATGTAAGAGATGATGCAAGTTGAAGAGGGTACCATTTGTCTCCAATGCCAAAGGAGTAGACATATCTTTTGGCAGTATAATCTATAAAGCAGGATATATCTCCATCATATGTTGGTATCATTGATATCCAGCATCGTAATTACACATGTGATTTCAGACTTCTGTCATGAAGTAGCTGGGAACTGTGCTCTTCTGGGTTATTATGCAGCAAGTAGTGGTAATTTCTTACCGATGTTTCAGGACAACTCATCCTTCCCATCCTCAGTTTTCAAAAATCCAAGAAGGGCCATAACTCCAAAATGGAATTTATATAGGGAAGAGTGTGGGGAGTGAAGTCTCAGTAGTACGGTGTCAGCCAATAGGGTTTTAGCAAGTGGTTGGATGGATGGGAGTGTGGTAGTCAGTGTAGCTGGATAGAGACACTCCGTGATCGAAGGAATTCTAACCTGTACGATAGCGAGACACAGAACACTCACATGAGTGAAGCGGGAAGAAGGAAAGAAAGTACTGGATTAATAAATAATCTGAAACAAAACAATATGAGAGGGGAAGTTGTAACCCAGTGCTATAGCATGGTAAATATACCATGCACAACTGGGATACAACAGACTGAATAGTGGGGCAAAGGGCAGGTACAAGGGAAAGAGGAAGTATGTATAAGACTAGAACAAAGAAAAAATGTGTAAAATTCAGTGTAACAACAGGTAATAAATAGAAAAAAAAAGAGGAGGGGTAAATGTTGTAGTCCAGTGCTACACCATGGTAAATTACCACATACAGGGCCAGGAGCCCAAGGAGCATAGTAGTGTGGACTGAAGGACAGAGGAAAAATCTAAAGGAGGAAGGAGATGAGGACAATGAACAATTTAGTAACACTGAAATTCAGGGTGGGGGGCATGGTCTTTTTTCGGTACTAAACCGAGGTTCAGAGGGACAGGAGGAGAAGTGTGTGAGTGGTACAGGAAGGGCAGAGAAGGGAACAAAGAAAAGGGGGGAAAAGAAGGAAAAGGAGAAGAAATTGGTAAATAATAAAGGGAAGGGAAGGGGAGAACAAAATGACAGTGACATGGAAGTGAAATTGCAAAAATTGAAGTGAAATGGAAAAAGGGAAAACGCTATTTAGACCTAGGGGGAGGAAGAATATCCAATGGGGGTCATACCAAAGAACGGAGTAGGGGAAAAAACATACATTTCAGCGTGAGGAAAGAGGACAGAGTGGGGACCCCTAAGAGGGATGTGAGCTAGTCACTGCTACTGAGGGGCCCATCTACTCTCGCTAAGGAGACAATGGAGAGGTTTCCATGACCCACTCAAAGTTAGGCCATCCTTCCTGTTCATATTATTTGGGTGGAGCTCCAACTCCACTGCTTCCCTAGTAAGTGGTTGCATATAGCTGGGTACAGTAGAGAGGATCTGGGTGTCTTGGAATTTAATGATATGGTTCTCTTCCCTATATAAACTCAATTTTGGGGTTATAGCCCCTTTTGGATTCTTGAACACTGAGGATGGGACCAATGGGTTGTCCTGAAACATCAGTAAGAAATTATCACTACTCACTGCATAATAACCCAGTAGAGCACAGTTCTCTGGTAATTACATATCCTGTTGTGTTACATTACCTGTCTCAGAAGTGGAAGGCTTGGTGTGAGACTCTTTAGATTACGTCCACTGAATGCCCCATGTAGGTCTACACCATACACCTTGCTGGCCTTGCCCTGTCCTGAGTGCATCCTGAGGGCAAGTGGTTGAAGCACATGCAGTGTGATGTCATTTTCCAGCAGCATGCCGATCATATTGCTGTATTCATCCTCTTTCTCTTGGCATAATGTACACTGTAGCAGAACTATAGTCTTTGAAGCCGTTGCTCTGAATGGCAAGCGAGAGGCATGCGACAGGGCACTGAATGTTCTCTGGTTCCCTGAACTGGAGCTGTTTAATATGCCAGACTGCAGACTGCAAAAAACTTTCTATGAATATTTATAACTTCACTTCCCAAATGTTTTTATATTGCATGTATTCCTTGAACAAAGGACATAAAATGAATAACTCACAGATTGTTCATACTTGTTTGTATGTATCATCTCCAAAATTACTTGATGGAATTCAATGATATTTGATACTGGAGAAGCACAGTAAAATTGGGGGGGGGGAAGATTCATATTGGACTGATGTATCTTCCATTTTAAACAAAACCCAGATCATTCATCATATCTTTATAAACTTGTTTGAGGAACAACAAGATTGGACCATGGCATAAGATATAGAAACAATTAAGGTATACAGCTTTTATTTTGCTTTAGAGTATACCATTAGGAGGGTTCAGGTATACCAGGATGGCTTATAATTAAATTGTGCACATCAGCTTCTGTTGTATGCTAATGATGTCAATATGTTGGGAGGAAGTGTACATACTATAATAAAAAATGCAGAAGCTTTGTTAGTGGCTAGTAAGGAGATTGGATTAGAAGTAAATCCTGATAAAACTACGCACATGGTCATGTCTCGAGACCAGATTGCAGGACGAAGTCACAATATAAAGATTGATAATAGTTCCTACGAAAGGGTGGAAGAGTTCAAATATTTGGGAACAACGTTAACAAATCAAAATTCTATTCATGAAGAAATTAAGAGCTGACTGAAATCAGGGAATGTTGCTATTATTTGCTGCAGAATCTTTTGTCTTCCAGTTTGCTATCTAAAAATTTAAGATATACAGAACTATAATTTTGCCCATTGTTTTTTATGGGTGTGAAACTTGGTTGAGGGAGGACCATAGGCTGAGGGTGTTTGAGAATAGGGTGTTGAGGAGAATATTTGGGCCTAAGAGGGACGAGGTGACAAGGGAGTGGAGAAAACTACATAATGAGGAGCTTAATGATTTGTACTCACCCAATATTATTTGGGTGATAAAATTGAGAAGAATGAGATGGGTAGGGCATGTAGTGTGTATGGAGGAGAGAATAGGCGTATACAGGGTTTTGGTGAGGAAACCTGAAGGAAAGAGACAACTTGGGAGACCCAAGATTAGATGGAAGGATAATATTAAGATGGATCTTCAGGAAGTGGGATGTGGGGGTATGGACTGGATCGAGCTGGCTCAGGATAGCAACAGGTGTTGGGCATTTGTGACTGTGGCAATGAACCTTTGGGTTCCACAAAATGCATGGAATTTCTTGACTAGCTGAAAACCTGTTAGCTTCTCAAGAAGGACTCTGCTCCATTGAGTAAGCAAGCAAGTAAATACAGCTTTTATTTATTTGAAGCCTCCTGAATATGTTACTGACATAATACAAGGGCGCTTTATGTGACTGAATGTGAATGAATGAAATGAATGAATGACATGACAACTACAGTGTGATTTGCTTTATATTACACTATATCAGCCTCGTGAGGTCAATTGAGGAGCTACTTGAATGAAAAAAGTAGCGGCTCCAGGTCTAGAAAACAGAGATTAATGGCTGTGGGGACCCGTTGCGCTGACCGCGTGACACCCCTCTATCCGCAAAAGTTGGCACTAACTTCGCCGACCGGCGGCGACCGCTCTGTCGGTATAGTTCGTGTGCGGACTAAGGCCACGGAGTTTAGTTTAGTTTAAACGCTGTAATATGGGCTTCTAGAGAAAATACAGGAGTATGACACATTACATCAGCTACTTTACAGACTGCAAAAAGCTTGTGATTCAGATGGGAAGGAAATAATGTAGTGCTCTCATGGAATACAGTACATGCATGCAACTAGGTATGAAATGCACACATAGTACTAAATAGTAATAGTAATGGTAGTAGTACAGAAAGAGCAATAACATGAATGGTCAGTACACTGCCTGACCTCCCTTACCTGCGCAAGACTTTCTCAGTTTCTTGTACACTGGCCCATGTCTCTCCACTAGATGTGTGTGTATGAGGCTCACTGAATTTCCTCCCATTGAAGCTCACCACAGAAAAACGGGTATTTAGTCCCTGAAGTTTCATTGAAGCATCTAGCTTTGACACCAGTTTAGCCAAGTTGACTTTTTTTATGCAGGGTGACTGCTCCACCACAAATACAACATCAGCCAACATGGCTTCCACACCATCATACACTTCCTGTTCATTCACATTCATTGTACTGCCATTCTGAGTTGGACAGTGCACTGTAAGAACAATATTTATTCAGTAGCATATGACTTAAATTTTTCAATAAAATATGAATCCTAAGTACTGTATGACAATAATTAATTAATTACAAGTTTTATTTGTGTGGTGCCATTACCACCAATAAAGAAATAATAAAAAGACAAATTTCATTACAGAGTTTCGAAGCGTGAAAGCATGTTATACTTAAGACACACACACACACACACACACACAGTACCATACTGAAAAAGATCAGTATTCATTATTTGCAATCAAAGGAGTGTGGTACTTAAAAGTGGTTACAGTTTTCTTAATAAAGGTGTAATGGCCTTGATTCTTATTAGGCTTATCACTTTACTTGTTCTACATGCATGCACACTTGTGAGCACACACATACACACACACAATCAATCATTGACATAGTAATGGAACAAATGAGAAACCAGTACTGATGCAAAGCCAATAAATACATTAATCAGACAAACCTGATGACAGAATGCAAAAATAATGTGCAGACCTGACTGCAGTGTCTGAAATTTTAAGCCTGAAAACCCGTGTGTGTCATTATTGGCTATGTGGTTGTAACCTACATTATCCTGCCCAGCCCATTTGTTAAAATCAACCGTTTTCTAGTTGTTATCAAGTGCAATGAGTTAAAAGGTTGATGCATAATTATCAGCTTGTCAAGGCAGTAAGAAGTACTTTTGTAAAGGACATGTAATGTAACGTAATTTATTTGCATTCTATAAATCCAAATTAGGATACAATCCTGTGGATATAGACATTGTCACATACATACTGTCTAACATAATATACATAGTGTTGGAAGAACCTTAGCTATAAATAAAAGTACAATAATAAAAC
>Ga0123352_10020388_pt1 | contig 10560 bp, 5 predicted proteins | sample TergutLab28metaG_FD_89700 | JGI IMG/M metagenome (GOLD analysis project Ga0123352, IMG submission 89700) | Labiotermes labralis P1 segment gut microbial communities from Petit-Saut dam, French Guiana - Lab288 P1 | ecosystem: Host-associated > Arthropoda: Insects > Digestive system > Gut ... | reverse complement strand
TTTTGTATCCCAGAAGAGCCAAATACTCAAATTCACCGCAGGAGAGGGGTGGAACCTCCTATATTCCCCCCCCCCCCCCGGGGCAATAACATTTAAAACTCTAAAACCCTGCAGTTTGTGAACAGCGTAATTATCCGTTGCCTCAGTTTCACACGACAAATTTAGTTCCACAAGCAGCAGTAATTGATTGGTCTCTGCAGTGGAAATAGTGTTCTCTGTGAGGTGCGAACTGAGTTCTTGTCTATAACTTCCTTCAGTTTCAGTCTTCACGTACTCGTTATACTGTGCGAGATACGTGGCGACAGCAGCAGCGTTGTGGTCTGTGTCGGAGTACTTCAGCTTGCCCCCGTCAATGTCATTCCACCATTATGCCACATTCGTCTTCATCTCTATGGTGCTCTTACCAGAAGAACAAACAGGGGAAGCTTTTAAATCGTCAAATAAGGCAATGCTATTCGGATGTCTGTGAGCACTGGATAACAAGCATTCTGGAAATGTTCTCAGTCTTTAGGCAGTTAATGACAGTCCAGCTTTTAATTTCTTGTAATTTATTTTCTTGCGGTATCCAAAATGTGGATGAAACAATCTGAAATTACCACTGACCCAAGGATTAGGTTAGGGCTGGTGAAACGTTTTGAGGACGAGTGTCCAAACTGTCCATAAATTTCGAAGAAATGCTTTAGAGTGTCCAAGGGGATTTAGAAGAGCAAAATAAGGTCTTGGATTCTTCCATAAATAATTATTAACTAATGCATTATTATCATTATGCCATATTATAACTATACAATTAGTGCAGAGTGTAATTTTGATAAGTATAATAAAGGCCTCTTCGAGGAATGCGGTAAGGAAGAAAATGTGGAAGTAACTGGGGCTGCTGCTGCTGCTCACTGTTTGCCAAGGGAATTGTAAAACGTTATGTCCAATCTCACGTACTCGCCCAGTCACCGCCAGGCCCACTGTATAAATATCCAGCCAACACTTCTCATCATTTCCGATTGGTGTATAAATATTTCGCATTTAGCCTTATTTGGTAGCAGCGGTAATTTATATATAGTCTGTACGCAGTCAAACATGTGTGCATGTTCATACATTCTGACGGTATACAGCAGGCCGCCGGGCAAAAACAACAAAAAAAGGGACAGCAGTGAACATCGCATTACAAAGAAATCTTTCCGTATGCCATTTTGCGCATGCGTTTGCTCGGTGGCCCTGGATTAGGATGTCCGAGACACAGACATAACTCATACGAGCCGCGGCAGCTCAGTCAGCTAAGTGACGAACTACAGACTCGATGGCACCCGTTCCATTCCCGGCACAGCAGAACTACGTAATTTTCTGAAGAATAAAATCCAACTAGATGCCACTTACTACTTTGTTATGCTTATGATAGGCTCAAAATGTTTCGGGCACCATTATGCCCATCATCAGGAGCTCACGACGATAGCGTTGGTTACCACATAGGCCGTCTGGTTATCGAGTTGCTGCTGGTTGGTGGTTCCAACTTCCAACAAGCAGCAACTCGATAACCAGACGGCCTATGTGGTAACGAATGCTATCGTCGTGAGCTCCTGATGATGGGCATAATGGTGCCCGAAACATGTTGAGCCTAACATAAGCATAACAAAGTAATAAGTGGCATCTAGTTGGATTTTATTCTTCATTTATCAAGATGATGCACGGTCCAATACACATCAAATTTAGGTAATTTTCTCTTCGCCTCCAGGTTCGGATGGGCTCTGTGTCCTATTGAAGGGTTCTTACAAGGTCATTGGCCGGAAGTGAAGCGGCCGGGACGTGAAACTAGTCACTCTACACCTTATAGTACCGACGATTACACGTACAAAACAGGAACCTGTGCCAACACATCAGCTATTACAGGCCTAGAGGGTTCCAGGAGTTTGAGGTTCCCAGATTTCGAGACGATCTGCACATGGGGGTGGTAAGGTTGTCAGCCCTACACACCGGCCACCTTTACCTCCCCAAGAAATATTCCTGGTACCTACTTATGTTAGAGGTTGACCTGAGGCCAGGCGCCGTGGTGCGGCCGAAGGGCTTATGTCAATGAAAAATTCCAATGATACCATCAGGATTCGAACCTGCGACCTTCCAGCTTGTAGCGCAGTGTCTCAACCAACTATGCCGCCAGATAACTAACTTTCTTCCTTATTCCATATTTCAGAACTCTCCCCAAGAAACCTAAAGTCAGCACGCTCTAAACAACAAGATTGTAACAATGTTTAGACACCGCAGGTTTTCATTCTACATTGGCGTTTCTTTCTGCTCTTTCTTTCATGATTGTCATATTATATATATATATATATATATATATATATATATACAGGGAGTTTCATAATGTACTCCGGGATTACAAAAATTTATTATAGGAAGACCGTAGGGAAATTTATTACAGGAAGACCGTAGGACACGTATTTACGAAACCTGTGCAGATAGAAGGAACAACTAAAAATTGTTTTTCCCAGTAAGTTGTTTTTCATCGCAGTTCACATTTCTGCCGCTAGGCGATGCGAGTGCATGTAGTGAGAAAATGTCCGCTCCGGGGGAGAAGTCGTTTTGTGTGTTGGAAAATCACACGAGTAAGTCTGTGGTTACTGTGCAACGTGCATTTCGTGAAAAGTACGCAAAGGAACCGCCTACAGACGAAACCATTCGCGCGTGGTATAAACAATTTACTGAAACTGGGTGTCTGTGCAAGCAGAAATCAAGTGATCGCCCATTAACCGCTGAAGAACTTGAATATCGTATCGATGTGTGCCGTGACACCTGTGGTGCACACATCGAACATCTCTAGTTGTCAAAAAAAAACTTTCTCAGTTTTCCTGTGGCTGTGAACAATTCCATTAAGGTAGGTCCTTTGCTTTTATTGTTATAAATATTTGTAATCACGGAGAACATTATGACACGCCCTATATATATATATATATATATATATATATATATATATATATATATATATATATACACACACACACACACACACACACACACAAGCATGAGCCCTAACCTTAACCTTTCGATATGAAAAATTGTATATTATCCCTGCTTGTATTTCAACTGTCATTCTGGTTGTTCCATTACAAAGCAAGATCAAACGCTGCGCTCAACACCAACGGATGTTTCTACTGTGGTCCGGTCATACCAATACATCAGTATTTTCACTACACGACACTGCACACTTCCAGCTTGAGATAAGCTAGTCCACACAAGGGCATTTAAAGCATCAGAATCTAAAACCCCGCATTTACGCAATAAAGATACGAAATTATGGTTGGAAATTCCCTCAGTTATAGTTTTCTTGAAAGACACTAAATGCAGCATTGCATTCAGTCAAACGTTTCGTTATCGCGACGGTAAACTCGCGGGTCTGATAACAACAAGTACTTTGTTAAATATGATGAACGATATGCAATTAACGGTACCAATGTTCAACCGCTGTATTGCTTTAAAAATTCTCAAATCTTCAAGTACCTCATTAAATTCAATTTCTAAGAAGGTACTTCGCCGTTACATTGCTGTCGTACTTACATTGTTTAGCTTACAATTAAATTTACCTTTAATTATAGTATTTAATAATTTAAAACTAGGGTTATTCATGTATTTCTTTCTTCACAGTTATCAAATGAGACGTCCTTTCAATTTCAGCTTCCAGCTGTTCTCCGCAGTAAAATAAACATCTTTTCCCCACATCCACTACCATCTGGAACTTCTCCACCAAACGAAAAACCATTTCTGTTTCAAACAAACGCTCCTGAATTAAATTAGTCCGCTAATTAGTTAGCTATGCGACCATAATTATAAATTAAATAACTTGGAGATAAAAGCAAGTGGCTGTATGTAAACAAGAGTTTGCCCATCGTGTTTACCAAGCAGTTTAATTCAGCAGTAACAACTCTGTCTCGCATGCAACTGCTTCAAATTTTGGTCCGGAAAAATTAAATAGTTTAGTACGTGATGACGAATGTCACACGTGAGGAGTCAATACTGAAGTAACTGGTCCAGATATGCCCACCTTGTAATGGAACACAGGCCTCGCTAGTGTTCACATAATCCCGCCAACCTGTGCAAGTTGCAACACATCCAAATTCTCAATCTTTTTAATGTGCTTTTGTAATCGTCCTATAAATCTATATATCCAAAGCAACCTCGTCCTCTTATGACGACACACATTTGGCCAAGATACATGTTTGTACATTTCAACAGTAACATTAGTTGATCGACAGTGTAAGCATACTACCGTCAGTCAGGAACTACCCACATTCTGATTCGTAAAAAAGAAAACTGGAAGATCCAAAGGTACCACACAGGAAGGCTGAAGTACAAGTAGATATCAGAGGTACGTTTGATAATGGAAAAGTAATTGAAGTAAAAAAAAGAGGTCAATGGCTAGATCACGTGATTCACTTATCTTTGGGTACTAAAGAAGGAATCAGTTGTAAAAGAGAAGAGTTGCTGTCCTGCTGAGAAAACAAACAGGAGTAGTGAATTACTGAATTTGTCTGTTTGTATGCTTCATTGTTAGTGAATACACAAAGCCAATTTTACCAGACACTGGCATATTTTTCAGTACCAAGCACAGTACTCTTATTACTTTGAAACATGACAATGCGGCGATAAGTACTCAGAAGACACCAGTGGAAATGATTAATTTAAAATTCTACAATAAGTGTCTTCTAGACGAAAGTGTGTGCATGTCGAGGCCCCTAGCAAACAACACCATCTGTCAGGCACTGAGAGTAACTACGTTCGCAGCCAGTGAGCAGCATACGCGTTTCGTCAATACATCACAAACCTTCGACTCAGCGGAAGGAACCGAAAAAGATAGTGTGCATAAGCCGCAGTCCATGTCGAGTACTCTGCTGGCGTATTAACATTTGACGGCATTTCGGTTTACTTTCATGAACAAAATCTGAATACAGATGCTCTTCCGAAACGTACGTACGAGCATAGGAATCCACGTATCGCCACAATACCAGTTTTGAATCAGCGAAATTTCTGCATCTTATTGCAAATGTTTTGGAAAAAATATTGAGCTCAAAGACGGAAGTAACAAGGGGCTGGCGAAAACTGACATCTTCCAAGTCTAGTGGTAACTATGTTTACTACCAATTTAAATATTCATAAACTGCTCACAGAGTGAATTTGTGTGTTTTATATGGATTTCGGAGAAAACAGCGATTATTTCCCTCCGTGACATTAGCTGGTTTTTACGCGCGTTCGCGAAATTGCGCAAGGCAACTATTAGGTTCATGTCCGTCCGGCTGTCCGCATGGAAAAACCCTGCTCCTACTGGATGGATTTTCCTGAAGACTGATATCCGAGTACTTTTCGAAATTCTGTGGAGAAAATTCGAGTTTCATTCAAATGTGAAAATAACAACGGGTACTTTACACGAAGACATATGTATATTCTTCGTAACATCTCGCTCATTTCTTCTTAGAATGAAAAATATTCCAGACAAAAGGTATACATAAAATCAAAACATATTTTATATCGAATAATCTGTTTTCCGAAAACCGTGCCTTTTTTAGATAATATCGGAAAATATGGTAGAGCCAGAGGCCATAGATGACAATACAGAAATACGTCTCATGTGCTTTTCATGCTGGATAACTGAGTTTACAAGCACACTCCCAGAATATGAAATAATTGCTGCTTTTCTACGGAAATAATGGTTGCGCCGACACGACTCAATTTTACGTTTTTACGTAAACTGCCTGTTTTGCTACAACTCAGATTGAATGTGTTCACTGCGCGGTACGAGCTAAACGTTGAAATGTAATTTAATTTGTTATAGCACTTGAAAGTTTGAGATGGGGGCCAACGTGTAATTCCAACTTCTCAGGTACGTCAAATGTTATTAGGTAGACGACAATAAAGTGCAGTTCCGAATAGATCCGTCTTACAAGCTGAAAAGAATAGATCACGCAAGACATCTGCTTGCAATGTGACGCAATTGTTAAGATGGACTTTAAAGAAACAAGGTGGGAGGGTTCTGTGAAATAGGGAAGCTTTCTGGGTTACATGAGCAATTATTAGATTCTGAAGGAGCGAATTCAACGAAATTAGTAACATATCCTCAGTTTCGACAACTTCTTCGTTATTTCTTGCAATTAAACTAAACTCCGTGGCCTTAGTCCGCACGCGAACTATACTGACAGAGCGGCCGCCGCCGGTCGGCGAAGTTAGTGCCAAATTTTAGCGGATAGAGGGGTGTCACGTGGTCAGCGCAACGGGTCCCCACAGCCGTTAATCTCTGTTTTCTAGACCTGGAGCCGCCACTTTTTAAATTCAAGTAGCTCTTCACTTGACCTCACGAGGCTCAAGAGGCTGAGTGGGCCCCGTTCCAGACCCACTACTACTCAGAAAATCTGGTAGCGCCGGGGATCGAACCCGGGACCTCTGTATCTGTAGCCAGAAACTCTGACCACTAGACCACAGACGCAATAGAAATATAAAATGTACGTCAAATGGATTTGATGTTCCAAACAATTAAATGACTCCTTTCTTGAAACTCGCCAAATGAATAACGATCACTCCCACACAAAACACACAGAGCTGTCGTAGAAATTGCAGTCCTTATCGAATCGTGTTCTTTTTAATTTCTTTCTACTTTACATCCTCACTACCTTTTGTCCTTTGGTCTAGGTTTTGTGCTGGCATTATTAAAAACCCTGCTGAATTCTGAGGTGCGTCATCCCCGTTGTGTTGGTACAATAGCAAGGAGCTTGGTATATTAAAACGTACAGTCAAACACAACTATACTATACAACTATAGTTGTGTTCGACTGTACATATTAATACACCAAGCTCCTTGCTAACCCTGCTGAAGTTATATCGGGAAATAGTTGATTGGAAAGTCCAAAGATAAAAATTATGTGCAAGTGCTCCTTTTCTTTCCTGGAAAAACAAAGTTCATCCTAAATACTAAACCCTCAAAAATGTTTATAATCCATTGTTGTACCAAATATACAATTTTTTTTTCTACATGCCCACTGACATCCAAATATATTGCAGTACCAATGGCTTAGAAACCGACGTTCCAGCGACGTTTCTCAAACAGTTGCCTCTTATTCTTAACTGCTACCAACAATGCCACCGTCTTCTGCCAAATAACATACTGTATGTACATGACGACAGACCAGCAAATATTTACTACCATCTTCTGGTCGTATTTTTAAATACTTCCTAACATACATATCAAACATATGCAATGACATATCGGTAAACATTTTCACGTAAGGGTTACACGTTTGCCAAGAGATTTTAAGCCATATTGATGTCAGTAATCCATGAAAATAATTTTAGACCGCAACATTTCAACTACTGTAAAGTTAAATATTGAGAAACTGCAGAATAACGATAATGGGAACCTTCAGGAAAATAATTCCGCTGCCTTCGAAATTTATTACAGACCGACCGACCGATATAAGAATCACGTAGCTTTCCCTAAGGCTAAAGGCTCTCATCAAAGATACGCGGTGGCGCAGTTGGTTAAGGCACTGCGCTGCTAGTCGGAAGGATAGCAGGTTCGATTCCCGATGCTTTCATTGGATTTTTCATTAACATAATTCTTCCGGCCGCACTTTAGCCCTAGGCTCCAATCAGCCTTTAAGAGAAACGAGTACCAGGAATATTTCCTCGGGGTGGGGGGAGGGAGGTAAAGGCAGCCAATGCGTAGGACTGACAAACTTACCCCCTCCATATGCCGACCGTCTAGAAATCTGGGAGCTTCAATTTTCTGCAAAACTGAGAGCCTGTCCAGGCCTGTAGAAAGATTCCTTTACCTTTTTTCCCCAAATACTCTCATAAGAGCCACCAATAAATGAAAGGGTACGGTGGGAATTAAAAAAAAAAACTTCAGGCATTCTCAGTCTAGGGACTGCAAGTGACTCTGCGGCTTCGTGCTTCAACCGCTTCATCTCCGATATAACAGCCTTCGGTACCTACCACACAGGCAGTTTGGTTAGATCACAACCAATTTGGATGTGGGTGGCAAGAGTAGCCCTTTACAAGAATCGAATTACCATCTCGTGATTTCTGGCTTCCGCCAAGAAGTAGATGAGAAATGTCTTAGATTATACAACCCAGCACAACACACTGACCTACGAAGACTGCCCCAAAAGTTTTGCAACACAATTATTTTACTGATAGTAATGTACTGTGTATGTATTAGAACATTCTCATAGGATGTATTACACACCTCATTTTTCTACATAATCTCCATCAACTTCAACAGCCTTGCGCAAACGAGAAACGAGATCATCTATCCACTTTTGTTCCACTCTGAAGTCTTCACTCGTCATATATATCACAAATCCAGACATTTCTCACTTAACTTCATTCCTAGAGTAAAGTTATAATGAGGCTTTAACAAGAGTTACGCAACTTAAGCTGTTCATTATTTATTCAACAAGGTTATTACATACAGGCCTGAATACAAAGTGAAAGGACACGATATAAATTGCACCTAATATACGATCACAGAGGGACACTTCGACTTCCTCTTACTCTAAAGTAAAGCAAAATGCCTTGCATAAGCCATGAAAACATATGGGACAGCGGAGGTATAGCTCCACCCGTTCTTAACTTCGGCACTAGATGAAGGTGAGTGATCAGCTTCCCATACCGGGCGGTTTACAGGCGGTACAAATTGACTAGGCGGGACCGCGGTAGCACAGTGGTTAAGGTGTTGTGCTACAAATCGGAAGGTCGCTGGTTCTTTTCCAGATGGTGTCACTGGAATTTTTCATTGACATAATCCTTCCGATCGCACTATGGCCCTGGGGTCGACTCAGCCTCTAACAGAAATGAGTACCAAGAGTATTTCCTGGGGGTAAAAGCGGCCGGTGCGTAAGGCTGACAACTTTACCACCATCCTGAGCCATTGTCACGTAATCTGGGAACCTTAACTTCCTGGAACCGTCTGGGCACCTCGGGCCTGTAATGGGACTGATTTACCTTTACGCACTGACTATGAGGTTCGGTGGGGCTACATAGCCGGTGTCGACGCAGTGGAGTACAGAAAAATACGTTACTCCTACCGGATATCGAAATACGATTCCTCGGTCGTGCCGCCCGTAACCTAGTCATTGTATTGACTCCTACCCCTTCCACCATTAAGCCACAGAATATGGGCCTTGGTGTGCAATATTTTAAGTCCCATTCATTTTATTAGGCGCTTTCGCAAAATTGCGAAAAGCAACTATGAGCTTCATGTCCGTCCATCCGTAGGTCCGAAAGGAACAACTCGGTTCCCACTAAAGGGATTTTCATGAAATTTATTTGAGTTTTTTTCGAAACTCTGTCGAGAAAATCCAAGTTTCATTAAGATAAGAAAAGATTAAAGGGTGGAGTACCTGAAGATCAATATTGATCTTATCTCGCTCACTTCTTCATAGAATGAAGACTATTTCATGCAAACACACATTTTATGTTCAGTAACTTTCTTTTTTTTAAATCGTGCCGTTTATGAGACAATGTAGAAAGATATTATAGGGCGTCGCAGGCCATATTTGACAACATGGTGCATGTACATTGCATGCTGAATACCTCAGGCTACAAATACACACACTCAAGTTGTGTAATACTCATTGCTTCTCCAATGCAACAATAGTTGCACGAACGCGTCTCAACGTTAAGTCATACGTACACTGCCTGTCCCGTTCATTCTAAAGTCTGGGATTAAATATTACACTATTTCATCTCCATTATTAATAGCATCAATGAGACGCAAGAATTGATATGGATGGCGTTAATATAAAGATCTGGATGGAGGCGGCGGTCGACATTATCTGGACATTTTCCTGTAAAAACCGAGTAATACTGCAAAACAAACCAGCACAGCCGGTAACAAGACCGCGATTCGAAGAATGTATTTCAGTACCTGTCCGACAATCTTAAGCTCGTACGCTAAATTTCCCCATCTCTAAGTATGAAAAATATTTATGCATTTTACCAAAGTAACGAACATTGTAAGGTACAGCTAGAAGTGCAAAATAAATGTAAACTAATGTTTTAAATGGGCGAAATTATACAGATTATACAGGGTTATTCGAAATGATTGTCGGGGTTTTAACAACTTGTCATACAATACACTTGAGATAGGAGCATGTGTATTTTTTTATTTAAACTTTTGGCGCCGGAATTATTTTTTAAATTTTAGCACACCCTGTATATAAAATGTGAATAATACAAGAACCAAATATGTTAGAATTATGAAACAAACTGCATTCTGAAGAGAAAAGAACGGAGAGTATATACCATGTTTAATATATTTAGTACCTATACTTGTTGAATAAATATATAAAATGCAACTTTACAGGTTAGCGGTGCGGTACGTCAACTATAGTTGACGTTAGGCATCTAAAGGTTAATAGAACAACACTCCAAATGTTTGTCACATACCTTACAGGTGCTCTATATGTGCACCCTTTGTGATTCTACAAACATCAACTCGACAATCGAGTTCGTTCCGCATGTCAGCGGTGATGGTTTCAATGGCGGTTCTGATTCGTACCTTCAGTTCCGGGATACTTGCGGGAA
>Ga0123352_10020386_pt1 | contig 10560 bp, 4 predicted proteins | sample TergutLab28metaG_FD_89700 | JGI IMG/M metagenome (GOLD analysis project Ga0123352, IMG submission 89700) | Labiotermes labralis P1 segment gut microbial communities from Petit-Saut dam, French Guiana - Lab288 P1 | ecosystem: Host-associated > Arthropoda: Insects > Digestive system > Gut ... | reverse complement strand
TGTATATATGTATATATGTATGTATGTATATATGTATGTATGTATATATGTATGTATGTATATATGTATGTATGTATATATGTATGTATGTATATATGTATGTATGTATATATGTATGTATGTATATAAGTATATATGTATGTATGTATGTATGTATGTATTCTAAAACTGTGTATGTTTTCCAAATTTTTGTGATGTACTGTAGTAATACTTTTGTATCTAATGTGAATTAATTTTAGGCTTTCTCCTTATCCTTCTTTGTTATTGTGTTCAAGCGCCGACCCCGCATAACATTTTGCATCTGGCCTCGCAAATTTTCACGCCGACACTGTCTGGCATTCACCTGAATTGACGTAGGACATTTAACAGACCCTTCAGAATATCCGACACGGGGATTCAGTTCGAAAAATTTTCTGACAAGTGCTTCAAAAACAGGAAAATTCGTTGTATGTCATGGGACAGGAGTTAAAACAGTTCACAAAAGTAAAAGTTAAGTGAACAATAACATCACCATTTCGAGGTTCATCAAACGTCTGAACTGAGCACAGTGGTTTGAAACTCATTGTTTGTGTTTCCTACAAAAGAAACCAGGATTTATGCAAGAAAAATATATGAATTATTAAATTGTTTATGTAGGGGGAGGCTATTTTCACTCATCAAATAGCTTATGACAGTCGGCTTGTCGTCTGTTGGCAAAGATCTACAAATCCTCTTTTGGGGCCAGCAGATTGGCAAAATGCATAGACATAGCATTGTACTATACCTTCTACTTTTAACATCTTTAATATGAGCCTAACACCCCAAAACTCTCTCTATGCATTTAGTACAGATCCTTAATTAGTGAAAGATTTACCGTCTACTTTGTCAATCTTAGTACTTCTATGCAATTTCGTACGTTATTCTAAATACAGAGAAATTAAAATGCACACAAAAAAATTGTCACCTGTCTCCTGATCGGAAACTTTTAATTAACAACAGTAAATGTAGGTAAGGGGAATATTCAGATTGGTCTAATATAATAAGGAGTGAGGATCTGAAGTGGATTAATATGGCTTAGCCGAAGAACCAATGGCACGCTCTGTTTTTGTGACTTATTTATTGATACTGTCAGTAGTATCTAGATTACATGGTGTCAATATTATGTAGACAAAAACGAATATGGCTCATCGGCAGACTGATACGAACAACCATAAACGTGAGATTTGAGGCAGCTGAGGTCTGAGTATGAAGAAACCCGTCTTCTATGATGATGCGACGTGCAGTTCGCAACCGCGCCTACGTTTCGGAAGACCTATCGTGAAGATCAAGTATCATGTTTCTCTGAAAAGTCGGTGCATTTTTACGAGACTACATAGTGTCACATCCCAGAAGACGGATATATTTACTGATGAAGCTTAAGTTCTATAAAAATCGGAGACTTTGTTGACAAGCTGAGAAACAATTAACTTCTCAAGGACTCTCCATACCTAGTCCAACACATGGAATTTCATTATCAGGGATTCAACTAGTAATTTAATCTAATATAAAATTGCAACACAGTTTGGCATAATTCAAACGCTGAGAAACATGCTTGCAGGGAGACATGTCCAATTGAACGGGCATGTCAGACTTGTCCGAAGATCAGCTAAGATTTTTTATGCATTCGCGTATAAAGAGCAGCGTGAATTTAAAAACTATCTCCATTCTCTAGCAAAACGTTTCCATGTTTAAAACGGAAAGTTGATGGAATGAAAGAGAGACCTGTGAGCCCCGTGTTGTGGCCGGTATAGGCTGGCCACTTAAATTTTAGGGTTAGCTTCCTAAAATCTGATGGGAGGCTGTAAGGTTTCGCTACCACCGAAATTATCACTTTCCCTAGTAAATCACGCGCCAAGACTATCCATATCCACAACAGTAAAAAATTAACAATAACTTCTAATTATGTTATTTTACTCTAGTCACAACGCAAAATGAAAATCAACTTCTCAGTTTAATAACATCAGAATCACTTACTATCTATTACTCTTTTCATACACTAATTCAACTTAACCACCAGTTGTCCCTATTCCGTTTCACCTACTCTACACAGTACATTTCTCTTTCTCCTCTATTTCACAGGTTTCAAAACAGTTGTATCACACTTGCAATTATACAACGTTTCGCAACAAATTCAAACCCAAGCCAAAGGGTCTGCTCAAGTCCCATTATGTCAAACAAATAACTACTACCCTCAAACACACAGATTTACAAATTTCACTGCAACACCTAGCTGCTACAATACAAAACAACCACATCTTTCACCAAGCAAAATTACTTTTCACTTATAAAAATCTTTCAGTGGGCACAGAGGTGCACACGGCTCAAACATGTTATTCCAAACAAAACTGGAGCAGCCGAGAGCTCCCGCTGTATAATGCAAGGTCCTTTATCATCTCACCAAAGTGCCGAACACCGCCACAAGCTTAAAAACTACGTCCGCCAGCTTCCACGAGCTGTAAACCTGGAGAGAAGTTCGCACGGCATAACTCAACCCAAAATGCTGACAATACGTTCACACACTCTGCCATATCATATTATATCATATCATATCATATCATCATATCGTATCGTATCGTATCATATCACATCATATCATATCATATCATATCATATCGTATCATATCACATCATATCATATCATATCAAACAAAGGGAGACTAATACTCTATCCATCAAAATTATCCAAAACCATTCACAAAAAATTAACCAAAAAAATGTCAACAACTACAAAATATAAAACGCAAAATCCTACTACCTCAATCATCCATTACACCACGCTTTAATTATTTGCACCTCGCGATGACAGCGACGATGAACAAAATTGTTCGTAAAATATTCCCTCTATTGACGTGCAAGTAATGTTTTGCAACTTGCAGAAACGCGAGGAGGTTGAAGATAGAAATGTTTTATTTCTTAACATCATGTTAAGAGCCGTTTTGACTGAGAGAAATTAACCAGCATTTCGGAAATTTTGTGTGCTATAAAAGAATTAAAGTTATGGTTTCAAAAAAATTTTTTAAAAAATTGAAAAAAGTACCGGTGTTTTTTTTTTATTCTTATCAATTTATGCTTCCTAATGACTGTGAGAAATTTACCAGCATTTTGGAAATTTTATATGCTGCGAAAGAATTAAAGTTATGGTTTCAAAAAAAATGAAAAGAAAATTGAAAAAAACATTGGCAGTGTTTTTTCATTCAAATCAGTTTAGACGTCCTAAAGACTGAGAGAAATTAACCAGCATTTCGGAAATTTTGTAAGCTACGAAAGAATTAAAGTTATGGTTTAAAAAAAATTGAAAAAACAGTAGCATTGTTTTTCGTTGTAATCAATTTATACTTCCTATAGAACCACAAATTGCTTTTAATAACACTTTAATAGCTTAAAAACTAGTAGTGAGGTTATTTTAAGTATTTACATTACACAAAATTTAAAAAGAAATGTAATTATTCGTTCATCATGTTCAAATTTAAGTACGGTATTTTACATCACCAAGTCATTAAAGGAAGTTTTGAGCCCATTCATTTATTTTTCATACTACAAATCATGTTTGAGATATGGAATAATTCTTTGTAGAAGGGACTGTGAAAGTAAAAAGATATTTGGAGTACAAACAATGGACATCTGAATGATTAGTAGTGCAAATAAGTTCAAGTTCCATAGGCAAATTTTCAAGGATAATAGAATCCTTACAGCGACCTCCTTATATACAATTTTAGAGGTACTATTTTACATCATCATCATCACCACCATCTATTTCTCCATAGATCCATCATAGTTGCAATCAACCAAGGATATAGAAGTTGTCTTTAATAATGCATTATAAACATATATATACATAAACACAAACGCCTAACACAACACTTGTATATCATATTAAGAATACTTGTCCAAGCTCATACAGTACATTCATAGTGAAGCAGAACAGAATTAATATATCCTCATATAACAACATTTTAGGAACATATTTGTATTAACACATATTTTATATCCTTAAAAAGCTCTCTACATAAATCTCTTGTCCTAGTGTTCATTATAATTATAATAATTTTCTTTTGAAGTATAAATACTTTATTACTGTAGGAGGAATTGCCCCCCAAAATTACACCATAGCTTAAGATAGAGTGTATGTATAATCCCAGAAATTTTGTTGTGGTAGCTTTATAGTTTTATATTTCTGATCATATTTAATCTCTGTATTCACATTATAATAATGCTTTGTTCAAAATTCTAAATACTGAGTTTTATTGAAATTCAACAAAAAAAAAAAGTAAACTGTCTTTGAACCATGTACTCATATCTAGAAATGTTTTGTTAATATTTATATTGAAGTCCAGTTTATTTGAATCAGTTACTAAAATGCTGGTATTATCTGCAAAGTGTACTGTATAGGTATCATTATTTATCATATTTGGCAAGTCATTTCTATAGAAAAGAAAAAACAAAGGGCCAAGAATCGAGCCTTGTGGGACACCATTTTTATCTCTTCCCATTTGGAAGATTTACTACTATCAGTTAAATTACCCAGTGTTACTTTTTGATATCTTCCTTTTGGAAAAGATTTGTTCAGTGTTTAGAATTTCCCATAAATTCCATAAAATTCAAATTTTTGTTAATTCTTAAAGGTATAAAGGAAATCTTAAACAAAACATAAATATTCATGGTCATAACACTAGAAGTAAATTGAACTTTCATGCGCAATTTTGCAATAAAGTTTTATTTAAAAAATGTGTGGTATACGTGTATATGGGGATCAAAGTATACAATATGGTGCCAGATAGTATAAAACAATTTGGGTAAACGTAGACTATTTACAAAAAGAATTAAAATCCTTAATATTGAGCCATTCCTTTTATTAAGTTGATGAGTTTTTACAGTTTATAATAAAGAAGGTTTGTATTTTTGTATGAGATCATTAGTTATTATCAACAGCTTTATCAGAGTAATATTAATGTATCTCAATACTGTATTGTATTGGACTGTGTATCAAAATTATTGTTTTATTATACCACATGGATATCTACTTGATAATTGTTACAGTTTTAGATTGTACATATATTGTAATTGTGTACAATATAGTTAGACAAGTCCAGTGTTACACATGTAACAATATGGATGTTTAATAAATGAAATGAAAAAACCAGCTGGTTCAATCTTTATTCTTCCATCCTGGTTCCTACGAAAAGGTAGTAGGTCTACACTTCACATCTCAGAAGACAGTATTCCTCATCGTCTCCATGGCGATAATCTCGCTATTTCCATCTAAAAGCTATGAGTAATTTATTGTGAAGGAAATTTAAAGGAACCCAGTTATACCTCCCTTAAAATGCCACACAAAGTGAAGAAATGACATAAAGAGTGGAATTAGTACAAGTAATCCTTACACGCTTCTAAGAGACTGCTATGTGTAGAGCAATTATTAAATTAACAAAGGTACATGTAATAGATTAATACATGAATATACCCTGGTATGGACACAGATGTCTGTTCTGTTATCAGCTAATTTTTACTAACCTTGTCCAAGTTAAGAAATTTTTCATTTTATGTTCCATATACTTCTAGAGTTGTGGTTAAATTGACCATGTTCTTCAGAACTCTGTCTCAGCTGTTTGTTCTCTCATTGGTGTATACAGCACAGTACTTGATAGTACTACAAACTCAGAATTAAAAAAAAAAAACCAGGAACACTAAATGATGTGACATGGAGAAATTCAGAGCAACAGTGTCAGAAAAAGTCCCAATTAAATGCTTTGTGAAAAATATGAGAACTGGGGACAATGTGGCAGATTTGAAAGGAAAATATGAAGACTGCTCTCAATGCATTCATATTCAATAGATGGAGGTCTCATATTCTGGGTCAATGCAGATGTGGAACCTCAAGACACGCAGCACAGGAGGAAAGAAATTATTTTAGTAGTAAGTATTTTAAATAAAAACAAAAATAAAGAATAAAAAAATGAATGATAAGAAGATAATGAACTTCTTGTGAAGTGCAAATAACCAAATCAGACAGAGTTAAAGAAAATCTACATAAAAGACATTTTTCAGTGTACTAGTTAATAAAAATGTCAATTTCTAGCACTACAGAATAGCGTCAGTGATGGATGACTGAATGTGGAGCATCAGTGAATTGACAGTGACAGGAAACAACCAAAGTACTCACAGAAAAACCTGTCCCAGCGCCACATTTGCACCAAAAATCCTACCTGAACCGAGGCCTCCAAGGTCAGAGGCTGGCAACTAACAATCTGAGCCAAGGCATGGCCCTACAAATAAAGTAATAAGGTGGACATGGCAGCAAACTGATTGTGAGAATATTCATGTCACACATTCCAGCACCGGTAAAAATTATGAATCTAAGAAACATCAACTTCAGTTAGTACCAAAGACCAATATTACCGTTTTACCTTCCATTTTCTCTACTGTATTGAAGATGGTTGTGTAAGAAGTTGAAACATGTGCGAGAATGATTCAATAAAGTATAATTGCTATCAGTTGCAGATGTGTGCTTTGTTGGTTGTATTGCTAGGCTGGTCACCTTTCAAGCGATGTGTGTAACATTCATTACAGTGTGGGTACCTCATAAGATAGATGTTCAATCTGTTGTCTGACTCCAATATTGTATGCAGATAGTGGGTGTATTGTACCAACAAACTTGCTGATATTAATCAAACAAAATAACGTATTACAATGACAATTTGATTAGTACAGTTTCCTCTCATTACAGGGGATCTGGGAAACCTTACAATTGCCTTGAAATGGGGCTTCCTGTCTAAGCCTTCTCCCTTCCAATATGGCAGCCTTACAACTGCTATGAACTGTACTCCGGTAAGAAGTTTACAGCTGTAAATACCAGTATGTCCTGCAGTGTTGCTTTCCATTAAGGGAACCTCAGTCTAATTTTATTTTCACAACAAGGAACATATCACCCTTAAACTTTCAGATATTCTGTGGTGAATATTTAGGCTGGATCTACATGTTGTAATACTATACAGTCTTGCAGGTGGATACCAACCTCTGAAAAAAATGGTACCACTTCAAGGTTAAGGTTTGACTCTGACGATGGAGGACTGAATGACTGACACCTTGTTTCTGAATAGGCTGTCAACAAATAAACAAACAAACAAATAAACCATCTCATAACTTGTGTGATAAGTACTCATAAAAGGGAAAGGTAAATTTTCTGTTTCATTATAAATTTGACATACATAAACACAATTTACTGATGAAAAACTACTTTAATGTGTTTTGAATTTAATTATTTTTTGTGGCTCAGGGTATGGACATGTGGCAGGCTCTTGAGAACACAGTCATAAACGTTCAGGTTCCATGAAATGTGGGGAACTTGACTAGCAGAAAACCTCTTAGCTTCTCATGAACTCTGCTCCATGGAGTTATTTTTTGTTTTCTTTTTTGAGCTTAGCTGCACAATCATCTTAAATGTATCAATTCAGTAATCATACCAACTTAACAGAATTTGTAGACTTAAATATGACCTTTCACCGTGTACTAACTTCATTTTGCTTGCCTACTTAGAATGGCTTCTCACAATTTCACATTCAACTCATTGCTCATCAATTAAATGGTCTTATGCATTTTCGAGGTGTTAAATATATTAGTATCTCTCCTTTATGACAAAAGGTAGGTATATTGTATTACCCACATATGACTCACCACACTAACAACTTTTGAACTAGTTTTCCTAAATCATGCTATTGGAGAGTATCTAACCATCATTTCCAATAACATGATTGTCATGAGATCAAACACAAGCACCACTTAATAGAGAGTCTTCAAATTTAAAGATCATATATCCAGTTTTGGTTGGGTGAGAAATCAACATGACAACAGTTCCAACTCTAGATTTGGTCTTAAATTTCATGCTGTTAACTATGACCTGATACAGTCAGAATATGGAATCTTATATGAAACTAATCATAGATATAACCCCACAAAACCTTCTTTAAGTTATACTTAGCACAAATTAAAACTTACATGCACATTTTATGAAAGTCTGTGGTTACACAGGTAACAAACTCAACTGCAGTATAAGTTTAAAATCTCCTTTAACAGACTACAACAATCAAACCAATATATTCCAGCTGAGTGCTATGTTGCTATGACTGCACTAAAAATCCAGGAACTGCTTGTGTTAACTGTTATGATGTCAACCAGACACAACTGTGCTGTACCAAATTACTAAATACACATTTCTCTTGAAGAGATGTCTTATCGTTTTCATAATTATTAATTGTCCTCTTATTACACGTATCATGATTCTGATGATAATTATTAAAAAGAAAAGAAATAAAACATTTTTAAGGTAGTTGCTTAGTGGGTCAATTTATTAGTGTCATCCCATCATGCAGGAAATACTTGTTTATTTATAATGTAAAAATCAGAAAGAAATGAAAGTTCATACATTACATTAAATATATATATATATATATATATATATATATATGAAACAAATTACACTGTACTTATACAATAAATAAATATTGTGAAAGAAAATTTGAATTGCATCCAAAAATTCTTTATCTGCTCACACATCTTTTTGATCAGTCTCAGTGAACAGGTCATGTTGAACAATGCACAGAAAATATCATAATATGTTTCAGACAGTGCCTATGTCCATGAGAGGAAGCATGAAATAGAAAGGCTGGAAAAACTTAACAGGAACTGTACATCTTGATATTCAAGTGATGTGATCTGTGTATAAAGTGCACACAGTAAAGGGACATATGAATGGTAATGTACAGGTGTATGTATGTCTGTCTACATAAGCATTAATGATTTTCTCTTGCAAATTAACTCACTTTCTGAGGTAATAATGCTTGCTGAATGACACCAGTAGCCTTGTATTTCATAGTAAGTATGATGATTTTATGAAAGTATTTAACCTTCTATAGCTACACATCTCAAAATGGTTCCAGGCTAATCAGGTGATATTAAATGTAGCTTTATATTTGTTTTGAAACATGATTATAATAACATCAGATGCGTAATTTTGGGCGATAATACAACTTCGTAATGTATAAGATAATAACATGCTGCAGAGTTTGTGTGTATGTGATTTTGTATGAAGTATGTACTCCAAGACAGGAATATAAATTTAAAATTCATATAAAAATAGCTCTTGTAAGGTACTTCAGTGAAATTTTGATTACATATCTTGCAGAATTGTATGAGCAAACATTTAAATACTTGTCCAAATCGTTGTTATTACTTGAATAGTCGTGTTACATCAGTCTTAGAATATTTTATATATTTTCTTAAGACCTTGTTTATGTCAGTATAAGCACTTATTTCATGTTTTTTTGTACTGTGCATTGTGATACAATTATGTAATGTAAACCAACAAAATGCACATTTTTTAAAATTGTTTGAAAGCAATTCTTCTTGTCTTCTACACGTTTCAAACTTCATGTGTTCATCATAAGGAAGACAATTTGTACATGCAGTTTTTTTATGGTATATTTTTATGCATTTATGTAAGCAGTCTAGCAGGTGGGAGCATGTGCTTGATATTGAGGTACTGTGATTTGCTGAAAATTAAAATACTTTATGTTTACATTAAATTATTTAGACCCATTATTTTAACCAGTGCTCCAAGCATTACTAATATTTTTAAAAGAATACTCACATCCAAGTGTCTGTGCAAAGTATGTTTCTGCTTCTTGGTTAACATTTTGAGGAAGGAGGATGAAGCAGAGTGAGCACTTGACTTCACTCACAAACCCAAGTTGGTTCGTAACCAACTATGAGTGAAGCGTTTGGGCAGGTATGCATGTGACATGGACTGACATCCAAGGTATTCAGTTTCCCTGATGATAACAGGGATGGCTCTCAAAATGTTATGTACTTGCTGTTCATCCTCCTGACATACTTGCTAGCCCAAGAAAGTTTTGAATCAGGTGCTGTGAAGGCTTTAGGGTCGAGTGGTTTCTTCTGGAATGTGACACCATGCATATTTGCAGGAAGGCACTGAAGTTTCAGAGGAACACGATGCACATAGTTTCTGCCCTGAAGAAGGTGGTGGAACATTTCTATCTATTGTGCAAATGTTGTATTGCACAGATTGATGCCGAAATAACTGTGATCATTTCTTAGTGTTGACAGCACTTGGCATGGAGACTGAATCATAACTTTTCAGCTGTTCTGAGGACAATTCTATAACTGCCACCTGTAGAGCTTTATCTGCCCCGCTGTACTGAGTGTCACAATTTAAAGGTTCTTTCTTCAGTACAGACATCTTGGATTAACTAAAACTAAACTCCGTGGCCTTAGTCCGCACGCGAACTATACCGACAGAGCGGCCGCCGCCGGTCGGCGAAGTTAGGTCCCGGGTTCGATCCGCGGCGCTACCAGATTTTCTGAGTAGTAGTGGGTCTGGAACGGGGTCCACTCAGCCTCGTGAGATCAATTGAGGAGCTACTTGAATGAATAAAGTAGCGGCTCCAGGTCTAGAAAACAGAGATTAACGGCTGTGGGGACCCGTTGCGCTGACCACGTGACACCCCTCTATCCGCAAAAGTTGGCACT
>Ga0123352_10020385_pt1 | contig 10561 bp, 3 predicted proteins | sample TergutLab28metaG_FD_89700 | JGI IMG/M metagenome (GOLD analysis project Ga0123352, IMG submission 89700) | Labiotermes labralis P1 segment gut microbial communities from Petit-Saut dam, French Guiana - Lab288 P1 | ecosystem: Host-associated > Arthropoda: Insects > Digestive system > Gut ... | reverse complement strand
GAGGATGATCCCATAGAGGGATTGAAACATGTAGGAGATATTTTAAATCCATTTTAATCCAATTATGTGGTTTTAAATGGTTTGACAAATATGTGCAATTAGTTGGTTTTAATAAATATTGAGTTCACTAGTCATTTAACGCTCCGTTCTCCCAGTGGCTGAAAATCTGGCTAAAAATGACATGTGAAATGATTTTGTCACCTTTGCTTTTTGTGAATCCTGACTATACAAAATTAGTTAATTCTGATTCCTTACAGCGATGGAGTTTCTGCCATCACGCTAACGCAGAAGGCTACGTGGGCTCATCACGTCATGCGGGCAAAATCACATTGTTTTATGCTTAGGGAATTTCTCTACATGACGAAAAGTTCTAATCTACTGAAGATCTATAAAAAAAAATTAAAAGACTCTCAATCGAAACCAGCCTGTGCCAGATGCAACTGGCATCTCGAGCTGAAGAAAAACAAGCAACATTTCATGCAGTAACAATCTCGGAAATCCGCCTACAAGTAATTCGAACACAACTTTGTTTTAACGCCTGTGTCCCAAACGTCTTTCAAGCTTCACTTCTAAATTTATATAAATTCTGTAACGAATTATTGATGGGGCAATTCATGCGTTTTATTTCAGTGAACAATTGATTAACTTCGGAAATTTTATTTAATTCAATTTCATTTCTTTGTTTATTTTATTTCATTTTTTTCACATGGTTAAACGATACTCGTCAGCTTCTGGTTTATGCTGATGATGTTAATAAATTGGGTGGAAGTGTACATACTGTAAAGGAAAACACAGTAATGAGATTGGAATAGAAGCAAATGCTGATAAGACTAAGTACACATTCAAGTCTCGAGATCAGAATGCAGGACGAAGTCACAATATAGAGAATGATAATTGTTCCTTTTGGAAGGGTGGAAGAGTTCAAATATATGGGAAGAACCTTAACACACCAAAATTCTATTCAGGTAGAAATAAAGAGCAGATTTCAGTCAGGGAATGCTTGCTATCATTCAGTGCAGAATCGTTTGTCTTCTAGTTTGCAAACCAAAAATAAAGATTAAGATATACAGAACTATTACTATGCCAGTTGTTTAGTATGAGTGTGAAACTTGCTCGCTCACACTAAGGGAGAAACGTAGGCTGAGGGTGTTTGAGAATAGGGTGTTGAGGAGAATATTTGGGTCTAAGAGGGACGAGGTAATAAGCGAGTGAAGACAACAAAATAATGATGAGCTTAATGATCTGTACTCCTCACAAAATATTATTCGTTTGATAAAATCGAGAAGAATTAAGCTGGCGGAGCATGTAGCACGCATGGGGGCGAGTAGATGTGTAGACAGGCTTTTGGTAGGGAAGCATGAGGCAAAGAGATCACATGGGAGACCCAGGTGTAGATGGGAGGATAACATTAAGATGGATCTTCAGGATGTGGGGTGTGGGAATATGGCCTGGGTCGAACTGGCTCAGGGTAGGGACAGGTGGCGAGCACTTGTGAATGGGGTAATGAACCTTCGGGTTCCACAAAATGCCGGGAATTTCTTGACTACATTAAAACCTGTTAGCTTTTCAAGAAGGATTCTGCTCCATGGAGTAAGTAAGTAAGTCAGTCAGTATTTGCCTATATTGTTCTTATATGGGACGACAGTATACCGAATTTGTCATAAGCACGAGGATTCAACTGAGTGCTACATTATCAGCATGCGCCCAATTCTTTGCTCTCATTAAGTTCCTGCCTATATGCGTGTGAAAAAGCTTTCAGCTCCTGTGCTTAACGAAATTAGCATTATCTGGTCGTCAGCTGATTGTTAAAGTGACGATCTGTCGAAGTAAACAAACTGTAAAATTTTAATTATGAATCTGTATTGAAATCACGTAGGAAATGATCAACTTTCATTTTTTGCATTAATTTTATCATTCAAAATTCTGTATTCCAAATTCCGTATCGCATCGGGTTACCCTAAACTGAAAATCGACCCATCATCTTTCTAAAACAACTTGCTACATAATAATTTCCTGCAGAAGTTGTGTGAATTCATCAATCCCTTTCCTTTCTCTCTGTAACAACACTTCACTGTAAATCATTGCTCTTGACAGCAGTCAATGCGTATCTCAACTTTCTCTCGCCGCTCACAGTCAACTGGATAGTAAGTAAACACTTCACCTTGAACCCCGTAATTCTCCCATCCTCCTGGAGTAAAACCGCTGTTCCACGAGCATCACTGAGAGCCACACACACACCGGAAAACTGAGGTTTACCTGTGCAAATAAATATATTTCCATTAGGGTGAAGCGGTAAAAGGTAAAATGTAATCGTATGCTAAAGAAATGTTTGGTGTCAGTTACTACCGAATAATAAAACTGGATTAAGATGGGAGCAGCGTTTACCTTGCTAGAACTCCCTCGGTTAACAAGTACCTATTTAGAGACCCACACCATGGGCCTAAGGTAAAGGTAAATTACACCCTATAACCCACCATGAAAGTAAACGGCGCTAGATATTGGTGGATGGATAACGCCATTCCCCAGCAAATTTACCTCCAGGAATAACCCAGTATCTTGGGGTATTCACTACAATCCCATTAAAATCAATGTAATTCATTTGCAGTAGGTGTAACTGACACAAATTTCCCTGTCACTCGTGTCCGCATAACAGAATTAAGCTACCAAATATTCCAATCATGTTCACTAACAGGGATTTCTCCGCCCCCCACCACCCTACCTCTGAACATTTAGCCAAAGCTAACCGGGTATATTCCCTTGTGGGAAATATTCTTTGTAAAAAAGAATACAATAAACTCCTTATGTACTTCCCATTTAAGTAATTCAGTACTTAGTCAATGTGACTGAGGTACACAAAACTAAAACTGCATGACTCCAACAACTCCAACAATAAGAAGGTCATTTTTAATCCTCATGTCCCTGAAAACTGAACACAAAACTGGAAAACATTTGGGGTAATTGTCCATTGTAATGCTTCATAAATCACTTCTTCACTTGTTCATTGTAGCGAAGGATACCAGAACAAATGATAGCCTAATTTTAGTGCTTTAAAGTTTCGGGCTCATGTACACTGTCATACCAACAGCACGAGGAAACTTTTACTGTTCAAGAAAGAATTAATGTGCTCGTTGGTTGATATTAGATCTGAGTATTTGTAGGCCAGAATGGAACGAGTTTTCCACGTCTTTATATTCTCAATATCTCACATTTCTACAACTGTCTTACAAGAGGAGATCTGAATATACAGATGAAATTTCAGACAGTTTTTCGGCAGTGAGATGAGTATCTTTTGGAAATCTCTCCGGGGACCTAGACTTGAATTCTCCCAACAGAGAAGTAGAGCGTAACGAAGCTCCTTCCAGCAGACACGCTGTTCCTCGCACAGACGATCCCTTTGATTTGCTGTCACAGGCAATCCATTCACAGACCACTGGCCACGGTGCGTGCCGGCCCGTGCATGAGCAAATAAAAATAACCCACCGCTTTATAATTGATGTGTCCTGAGAACCAGCATCCATGCGTCATCCTTTGACGGACCAGGATAACTGAATCAGCTAGCAATCGACATAAATAACTCCTTACACGCTTCACATGAAATTGCTTCTAGCTCAATCGAATTCAGAATGTAACCAGAATGTTTACGTCTTCGCCAGTCCGCAGACGTCACGATGGAGAATATATGGACAAAACAAAAGGAAAATAACAATACGTTGTATTCTTTCTTTTGGTTGATTCCCCGGCGTCTGAATCCTTTTTGCCGATGTTTCGAAGCACTCTGCTCCATCTTCACGGGTCTTTTAAACAAGAAGAATTTTTTTAAATGACATATGAAGAGGGAGAGTGTTTCGAAACGTCGGAATAAAGAATTCAGATGCCAGGGAATCGCCCAAAAGAAAGAACACAACATTCACACCACTACGAGAGTTTGAAATCAGGAATTTAAGAGTAGCTCTATGGAGAAAAATAAGTAATGAGGAAGTTTGCAATGTTTATTTTTTATGGGCAACTTCAATGTATGTGCATTAAGTGTGACACTACACTCAGTAACTCCATCGTGTACAGTCCTACTTGAGTGGCTAATAGCTGTTTACCCACTCAGGAACTCTCCCAGTTCTTATGCAACCAGAAGATTGCCGTGTTCAAAGGGGGTCATCACTGGACTCACTCTTCAGCAGGATAAATCCAGACCACATTTTCTCATCTTATTTATTTAAACCCCACTTTAGTATCATCCTCCCAAGTAGGTGTAGGTCTTCCTATGTGATCTTTTCCTCAGGTTGGTCCGACCTAGACCTGATGCTAAATTCTCATCTTTCTCACTTGTGTTTTACGCTCCTCCATCCTCATCTTCCTTAATCTGATCATCCTACTGGCCTTTGGCGAAGAATACAAAACATAAAGCTTTTCACTATGTAATTTCCGTCAGTTTTCTATCACTTTCTCCATCATAGGTCCAAATAGTCTCTTCAGCACCCTGTAGTCTGTATGTGTGACACAATAAGAAACATTTTTATACCAAAATGTCTTTTCATCTTCATGGCTTGGCAGCCGCTAGTGGGCCAGGTCCACTCATTGTCGAGGTTTCGCGATCATTCTCAGACACAATACACTCGGTACGACCGCACCGCTCCATGCCTTCGCTTATTCGGGTTTCTCAATCCAATTTTTAGACACATAGTAGGACACCTTGTGTGGAGGATCGGTCCCTCGCAAAGTCTCTACCTACATGGTACAGCAGTAAGCAAACGTAGCTTAAATCAGTTCCTAGGCTGCAGTTCGAAACCTGATCGCAATGTCTGAGCGTCACAGGACGGTACATGCCGTAGCACTCACGGCTATGGCAGCCAGTCGTGTTTAACACAGATTAAATGCGGTTCGATTGTGAAGCCAGAAGTCTCCTGCAGCCCTTTGCTGGCGCATAAACAGATCGACGACCAGTGAAAATAAATCTCCCTGCCTCGGCCATGAAAGAGGCTGTTGGCCAGGCAGTCAGTCGGATTGAAGGCGGGATTAAGGGAGCCAGATGGTGCGTAGGGGCAATGGGAACAGCCCAGCTGTCATTGAGAGGATTGAACGCCTGGAAATGGATAACACGTTTAAGTAATTAGAAAGAAAGAAATGAGCAAAGGACAGTGATACAATGAACGAAAATAAAAGTAAAAAACGGAAAGAAAGCAATATAACGGCGAACTACCTATACGTAAGAAAATACATTAGCAACATGGAGCACGCGGTGGCGCAGTTGGTTGAGGCACTGCGCTACAAGCCGGAAGGTCGCGGGTTCGATTCTCGATGGCGTCATTGAAATTTTTCATTGACATAATCCTTCCGGCCGCACTATGGCCCTGGGGTTGACAGCCTCTAACAGAAAGTAGTACCAGGAAATCTGGGAGCCTCATCCTCCTGGAACCCTCATGGCCTCTCCAGGCCTGTAATAGGATTGCTTTACCTTTACCTTTACATTAGCAACATAAACAATATGAAAGTTATACACAATTCCTGTCCATTTTAATTCCTGCAGTTCTGTGCCCCTCTACGTTGTGATCGCAATACGATGTTTGGGATTTTCACGGCTATCAGTATAATGGTTAATTTTACGCAGTGTGACGCCGTGTTGTTTGACAAATAGATACCCGGCATTAGATGTACCTGTGCCTCCATCTTCCCTGTAGCTGGTAAAGTTAACTGCTGTGACATTCAACGTTCCGACCTCAATAAACACAGGAATTTAATATTCTGATAAGTGACCCCGTACAGTTTGGTTTTGGTGAAACTTGTTTACTCATTTTCCCTGAAGCTGACGACGTCGATTATTATGACAGTTTAATCTATCAGAATGGTCAGTACTAAGATTCTATCTTCTGGGTTGTGATATGGAGTTTGGTGAATAGGTACGGACTTTTCGGATGTATCTAATGGTTAGTCATCTAAAATCAAGTAAAAAAATTAAAGCAAAGAAGATCGTAACCTTAATTAACATCGCCAGCGCTAACCAGCTCTTGGTGTTGTTGCAAACGGCGCACCGCAACTGATTCAAGAACTGCTAACTAGCAAATTGTTGAATCAAAGACTGTATTCAGATGTTTGAATATATTTCGCACATTCTGTAACAGTCAGCTTCTTCAAACAAAATAAAAGCCGCAGCAACACAACACGCTTCAGTTAACCCAGTGCTAATTCTCTCCAATTACATTTCACTCTCGTAACTTTAAAACTTGTGATAAATTTTCTGGGGCGAACAAACCCAGTTCATTAATTAAAGAGAACAGGTAACGGAAACTTCGTCTTGCTCTTCCTAACTCAGGCAAATAGTACCACGAACATTTCCATATCCATCAATGCTTCAAGTAGGCCTATTATGATATTGTATTTTCCACAGAGCAGAAACTGAAAATGGTTAACGACATAATCCAAAAGTACTCAGAAGTTGTAAGTCATTAACATAATTATTAGCATCCAGCATGTTACAGTGTAAACTTAGGTACTTCCAATAACATTCTAATAATCTCCCTGAAGAAGGCCGTATCGACCGAAATTAGTAGGAAGAAAATAAGTCATACATAGGACTTCAAGCTCCTGTTTACTTTTTTGTTTGTATCGTTACACTTCAAATTAACGTTTTAAAAATGTAAATAAATTTTTCAGGTCTGGGCCCAAAGGGGGGGGGGCGTTCCGGGCGACAGCCCCCCTTATCGAAATTAAAAAACACACGAACCTTTGTAGACACAGTGATATCAAACGTTTTACGTAATATGGCCTCCAGCCGAAAGCAGCCACTGAAATTGGCTGATAACTAGTACATGGAAGTTTTGAAAAATAAAATTTAAAAAATTGGAAGTCTAAGACGAGCTGAATAAAAACCAAGAAGATTAGACACTTTGATTTAAATTAGGTGAGTAAGTCATGTAACATGTTGTTATATTCGCATATAAATGAATTCCGTCGCCAACAGTGTCATGTTACAGTCACATGTATAACGTGATTTTTCTGTTATAGTTTTCGAGATCAAGCATAAATTAAAGAAGGAGGTCTAAAATGATAAATAAATTATGCAAAAAAAATCGCTAAATAAACAAGAAGTCAAATAAGTAAACAAACAATATACCTTTTCATAAATTTACTGAAAACGGTTTAATTTAAAGGTGTTTATCACACACACAGGCGACGACTACATCCAGTTAGCAAAGCAAAACATCAGCTGAAATCCGGGTGGCACCAGTCGCCAGGCGTATTGATTGGTTCTACACAAGCCAGCGAACGTCTTACAAACAAATCTAATTTCATTAGCATAGCCGTCAAAAATAGAATTAGATATGAGTGATTCGGTGCAAAAATGGCACAGCTCCGAAATATGGGAAATATTATTTACCGTTAATATATCATGCATCATATCATTCATCGGACGTTTAGAATAATATACTGGTTCTGCAGAAACAACAACACTGCAACATACAGCAGAATTACATGAATTGGCTTGTTTTCCGTCGATTTAAAAAATTTTGTTTTTGAAACAACTGACGTAAACAAAGCTGTAATTTTAAGGAGAGCCATACTATGCTAATCCAACGTATGGTAACACAATAAGGTTTCTCAGAATTTACCCATTTGTTCACTTTAGACAAACACGGACTGGACGACTGGACAAACGTGGTTCGATTCTCGGAGGGGACGGAGATTTTCCTTTGCACCACCGCAACAGATCCCTCTGACACATGGGCAAAACAATATCAGACTACACCGAGCAATCTATAGCCAAACTTGTATTAATTTAGATCACTAAAAACGTACCGAAGAATAACTGTGACTAACTAAAATAATAACCTAAACGGTTGAAGTCTTGGAAATGGCAGCGCTTAAGCCAACAAAGTGTAATTTTAATTCTAACACAGTGCAGTAGATAACAGAGAAAGTTCTGGTTAAACAATGCAAATCGACCAGTTTTCAAGCTTTCTCGAAGGGCGTTGTTCACGTGATGGTCTTCTCGATTATAACACTGTATATTGTGATGAGTTTGGTTAGATGTTTCAGGGGGACTTACGAACTCCGTGTTCAGGCCGACAATTTGAATTAAATTTCCCACGGTGTAAAAACCCAGAATACCACCGTCTCTTTGAAAGTCTAGTCGTTTATTGAATCAGTAAATCCATCTTTAACCCACATATTAAAAGATCGTTCGCCGCTCGGGTCTGGACAAACAGCCACACCCATATGGCACAAATCCCTTGCAGGGTAGCCAGCAATCCTCTGCTTGCAATATGTCAAGCTAGCGACATACTGCTCCACTTTCCATTATTTATTCTTTCTCCGTTATTTCTCATTTCTTATGTGCCTCTTTCTCTTACAGATTCCATCAACATCAGTACTGTAATAATAAACATATAAATAAATAATATATATAATATTGGGCTCCTACTTTGTATTCTGTGGGTCTTAAGTTGAAATGTGGGGTCTGACACTTGAAAACCTGTCCGAGATTTTGCATGGCTTTTCTAGGTTATTTCCGCTTACATGCCACGATAAATCTTCAGATTTGTGTATAACCTCTTCTTCCTCTTTGTTCCTCTCTAACCATCCTGCCCTGTTGCACAATACAGTCAGACATACTAACTGCATAGTTAATGAAACCACAAATCAATAACATTCACACACACACACACACACACTTATATATATATAAGCAATCCCGTTACAGGCCCGGAGGGGCCCAGAGGGTTCCAGGAAGTTAAGGTTGCCAGATTTCGTAACAACAGCAGAGGGTGGTGGTAGGTTGTCAGCCTTACGCATCGGCCGCCTTTACCCCCAGGAAATGCTCCTGGTACTCATTTCTGTTAGAGACTGAGTCGACCCCAGGACCATAGTGCGATCGGAAGGATTATGTCAATGAAAAATCCACTGACACCAGCTGGGATTCGAACCAGTGACTTTCCGATTATTACATATATATGCTAAATTTTGTCCATATGTAATCATCATTATTATGGGAATGATTAAATTACGAATACCATATTTGCAGGTCAAGTACAAGGAACGGTGAAACCCATAAATTGTGACAAATGTTGGTTGGACAACTTAACTTCCCTGTGACCACCCTAGTGCCGGGGCAGGTTCATTTATCGACCACATATTAATGTTCTGCCAGTCAGTTCTGTCGCACACCTCAGACGGGGTGAAAGACGAACACAGAGCATTGATGGAATGTTTGTTTGCAGGGGAAAGCCGAAGAAACTCAACTCACTTTAGAGACGCTTCATCCATTCCGAAACCGAAATGTCATCCAGCACTGAACCCGAAACTCTTTGATGCCTACTGCCTGTGGCACGGCTTTGTGTAATTTCGTAAATATTCATTTATGGCTTGCTCAACAGGGCCGTCAGTACTTCTGACTATGGGCCTGTTAGATCGAAATGTGTCATCATTAACAAAAGGCTATGACAAGAAGAACCGTGATCGAATTTGCAGTTCAGATAAAAATAAAAGCAAAAGAACTGAAGCACAACAACCAACCACGTGGAAAAAATACAAACCCTGAATCCCCCGATTAGGAAGTTCGAGTGTTGTCCATTTTTTTCATGTTCGTTGAAACCTCATGTAGAAATATAAATGACAAGTTACACAAATGTTAATATAGCACGTACTGAGCGCCATGTGCTACACTACTGTCTTATCTACCAACTGCCAAGCACTGCACTGCGCTTCTTCACTCAAACATTAGTTCTTGCTTCTACGCGTTTCGATGTTTATTAACACCATCTGAAGGGAGCTTCAGTCCAGTTTTAGTTCCTTCACAACATATCAAATGTTTATGCGCACGTTTAGCTGTCAGCTAAAGATTGTAATTTTCTCAGAAATACGCAACTGTCTGTATCATTAAAGTTTTTCTGTGAAAACGTATAACTTAGTTAAAGATTAAAAGCTAATAGTTAAGGTCGCAGTTTCACTATTATTTAACACCATACACGTCTTCAGGTGGAGAGATGTGCGTTCGTAAACAAGTTGAAAGTTAAAATACTTAAAACATTTCAGATCATTGATGTTAAAATCTAGGCGCATGTGGAAATGTGCGATGGCATCCATTTTAGTAACATCCTTGTTTTTTTATATTGGAAAATGTAAACAATCCCTAATTGGATCTATCCACGGCAATTTTTTGTTTAGTTATCACGTCACGTATACATCATACACACCTGATGCATAAATGTCGTAGTAACGTTAGTGGTCTGAGAGGTTTTAAGCGTTTTTTACCTTATATTTGTTTTACCCCTGCACATCTCTCCAACTGAAGAAGTGTAAATAATAGGGAACCAGTGATATTAACTATTAGCTTTTACCCTTTTACTAGCTTTAGGTTTCTGTGACCGTGCATCGTGAGCAAATTGTGAAGTGAGAGAGAAAACCAACAATATGCAACAGTTAGATGTTTATTATCAACACTGTCTCAGCATGTTTCGGGCATCGTTATGCCCATCTTCAGGAGAACAAAGACCGTGTGTTACTGCACGTGGTGTGCTGCGCTGGTTCTGCTGGATGTGGTTGGTAGCGGTTGTGGGGCGCTGCCTTGTGG
>Ga0123352_10020384_pt1:2500-10561 | contig 10561 bp, 8 predicted proteins | sample TergutLab28metaG_FD_89700 | JGI IMG/M metagenome (GOLD analysis project Ga0123352, IMG submission 89700) | Labiotermes labralis P1 segment gut microbial communities from Petit-Saut dam, French Guiana - Lab288 P1 | ecosystem: Host-associated > Arthropoda: Insects > Digestive system >... | reverse complement strand
GAGTCTCAGTCTTGTGACTTCCAGCCTTAATCTTTGATTGGTTGTTAATGACGTTATGCCTGCTTCCTTATAAGGTCACAACGTTTCCAATTGGCTATTAATTGCATCTTCTTAACCGTCACTACTGAAACGGGACTTCTGAGAAACGTGTCGCAAGATGACAGTATTCCCTTCACAACGCCTGCCATCTATTACTCTAGTTTAGCATGACACCATTCACTTCACACATCTTAATTACAGTCTTTCAACTCTTATTTTCCACTACAGTAACAATGTTATTTGCTCCTTAGATATTGTGTTGATAGAGTCCATTAAAGCTTAAGGCTAACTGCTGCAGTATGGGTGACAATGATTACTACTTAAAGAGGGCATCAAGATGCGTTCTGTCTTTGTCACACTCAGCTCTTCCACTCACACCTTATCGCACAGGTTTTAAATGGCGGTGTTACCTCCCGAAAATGGCGATCGACCGCCGAAGCATGTAGGCGAAAATGCTGTATGCAGTCGAACACGGTTATAACATCACGAAGAGGACTGAATATTTAGCGACGTTAAAACGAATGTTGGTACAACCGAAGAGTATAAATGTTTGGTTAACAGTGAGATATTAATTGGTACCACAGAATGAGGCTTATAGACAGGATTAGCATAAAGTGATATAACCGGTTTCGACTGTGTTCGTACGTGCTAGGTACTGGTGTTATGTTAGGAAACTGTGTTACGTAGTTGGATCGTCGGACTCGGGGTGTGTTCCGTTTATTCAGTGTAACTCTTAATTATTAATTCAACAGAATCCGGATGATGTAGTCGCTATAGTGACTAGAGCCGATGGATGGTGCTGCAATTAACGATAGGAGCAAGAGATTTTCTTTGCTACAAATCGCCCAGGCTGTCTCTGGGGTTCTCCCAGCCTCCGATACACTGGGTACTGGGGTCTCTTTCCTGGGGTAAATCGACAAGGGCGTTGACTCTTCATCTCCGCCCATTGCCGAAGCCGAGGATGAGTGGAGTTATTCCTCCCGTCCTCCGTATGCCTTTGTGGCTTGTACAGGAACTTTACCATATTAGTATAAACATTCGCATGACCGTCGTATTTTAATACGAAATGACAGCACGTGCAAGGAAGCTTGCACTCAGTGCGATGTTTTTCCTGGTACCGTATCAGCGGCGAGCGTTTGTCGGGGTAGGCACCAGTGTATGTACATGTTGACAGCAAATTTTGTGCTGATGGTTAACTGGTTCAGAAGTTGCAAACTGAGGACTTTGCTGACATTTTTACCCACACAGCGCATTGTAGTTTCTGATGAGCCGGCTTTGTCCTTTTAAGGAATGATAGTGGGAAAGGCAAAACTCTAATGAGCTTCGTAACTGACATTATTACCACCACCACCACCACTTGAAATGTCTTATTCGTGGTTTATCTGTAATTAATATATCACGATTCGTTAGCGCCTGTGAAGATTTCCACACACTGTTGAATTTTAATACGTTTTATTGTTACTGTTAGTGGGAGAGGAAGCACTAGATCACACTTTCCTGAGAACTGGGTTTGGAATTGGCAGTGAACTTGTAAGGCATACTTCGTGATGAATGAATTAACAACCTTTAATAGAGTAACTGTTCCGTCGGTTAAGCTGGAGTCCACTGTAAATAAATAAATAAATAAATAAAATGAATACACCTAAGAATACAAATATGGCCCGTCTTGTGGGATGAGATGGTTTGTCGGTTGGTCTGCTTGGTAATCCCAAGAATGACTACTCTGAAGATGGTGGCAGAACATTTCTCCTAAACGTCACCTGTTACCGATAGAAACGACGGCTGGTTCTAGAAGACTTCAATTTTCATAAGTACCGCTGTGTAAGGATAAAATCTCGCAACAAGAGACGGATTTATACAAGTAAACGGAGACACCAGGTGGCCTGCGAACCACGGTGTGGTGACCGCTGGACTGTGTGTCCATCCCAGATAACATGCAGATGAATGGCGATCGTGACATTGCAGATTCCTTAGCAAGCACTTGCCTCATAAGAACATGGCTATGATGTATCCCCCCCCCCCCTCTAGTACACCTGCTTGTGCCAGAGGTCACAATTCGAGCTGGTAGGAGCATCTTAGCAAGCAGACAGACTGTTAATCAAATTCAGTGCTTCCTTTACGGTGAATGGCAGAATAAGTAGTTATTTAACGGTGCGTTATCAACTACTAGAGCTATGCAGACTGTAGTTATTAGTAGTCTACAACAGTCAGTGGCTGAACATGTTTCATGGACATTACGTAATGCGAGAGACAATCTATGTGATAACGTGTAGTCTGGTAGACTGCAGCAGTTTGTTTTCTGCATTGAATAAAGAGATAGCACGCTGCATGATTTTAGGCTTCCGCCGTGAAGTAGAGGAGAATCGCGCTCCCATGGAATATTACGCAGCGAGTAGTGGTAATTTCTTACCGACGTTTCGGGACGACTTGTCGGTCCAGTAAATTGGTCCCATAAAGATGGGACCGATAGGTGTCAAGATGGGGCCCGACAGGTTGTCCCGAAACGTCGGTACGAAATTGTCACGACTCTGTGCGCAGTAACCCAGAGGAGCGCATTTCTCAGCGTGCTGTTTCGAAACGTTCGTACGTATTGGCAAGACCACGCGGCGTCACATTCCACATGGGTTGTGTGTTCTTAACCGACTGCTTTTTGCAGTTCAGTATTCTTAGTTTTTAAAGCAGAAGTCGAAGTGGTGCGTCGGTTATTTCCCGCGTAAGTTTGTCCACATATAAGAACTCGATAATAACCACGCGATGACATTACTAGTGACAAGCACTTTGGGTAGGTTGTGCGCCCGATGGGGCTATAAGGGAGTGCAGCTGTGGGCGGGAGCGGAGAGTAGTGGGAGGTCGTGGAGCTAGTGTCAGCCTCGCCATCCATCATCGTTGTCTGGCTGCAGAAGGTAGCAGTGTTCTATTAGCGAGTACCCGGAAGTTTCTGAGCCCCTCGACCACCTGGCACTTCACACAATGACTAGATAAATGAAGGCAGTTGTTTATGTTTCGCTCGTATGACAAACAGCATCACTGTAGCACCGGATAGGCGGAGCGCGTGTTCCGATGTTCGCGGGTCGATACTACTACGTAGTTAGCCTCCTCGCATAAGAACAGAAAGCCGTTGAAGGTAACGAACGCGGAGTTCGCTTGTGGCAGCAAGTGGCATCTAGCTTGACCCAATCAGCGATACTTCATGCTGGATTTCGACGACGCTAACGACGGATTTGTAACACAGAAATGTCACGTGGAGTGTGTTGGTATTAGTGTAACAGTGGACCATTGCGGACTCCTTCGTATTCGGGAATTCAGTTTTTCTGCACGTGCCACAAGGGAAGTAGAGGTATAGCTCCACCTGTTCTTTATCTGAGCACCCCCCGCCAGCTTTGTCTCCGGAAAGGAAGTGCCCCCAGTACGCTTGGAATCGGAGGCTGGTGTCGCCGTGGACGTTTTTAGATCACAGATGAATAATTTTCCCCCTGCCGGAAATCGATCCCCAGATTATTGAACTCGTAGAGGTTCCACCTTCAAATGTAATAAGTCTCGGGGAAGCCTGTTTCGACATGTCCAGTAGTTGGTTCTTCTAGGCAGATTTGTACCTTAAATGAGGCCACGACCACATCCTCTGCATAATTTCTGATTCATTGTTTATCAGACTTCACGTTATTCAGCGCTGTAAGCTGCAGTTGAATTCGTCTGTAAATCGTATAATAAATGCCAGTAAAGTCTGACGAACCAAGCCGTGGCTGAACGAGCTCACTGTTAACATTGAAAATCACAAGTGTTAACGTATGTACCACATGCTTTTACGTGAGCACACTATTCGTTGCGCCAAAATTGTATTTATGGATTTCGTATTGACGTTGCAGTAAGCGGGGAAGATTTAGCGTTGAGTACTTGGTATGTGTTTTGGAGAAGTGTTTTCTGTGCGTTAGGAATTGAATGTTTGAATATTATCTACACGAACTACAGAGATTATTTTATCGCTGTTTGACGTGTATTGTTAATTCCATTTGTGTTAGTTGTCGGGTGTAATCTCGGTATTCTTCCTGAATTGAAACAGACACAAGGAACACAGAAGAACTTACCCAACTTCTATGATTAGGAAGAAATTAAACAGAAGATTCGTGTGGCCTGACAGTGGTGCAGGTTTTACAGTGACGAAAGTTTAATTTTCGGACTCCCATACACGAGACATACGCAAGTAGGTCAGTAACAGGTCTGTCAGGAGAGCATGCCGTGATAGGTTTTTGTATTCGAAGTCTCATCTTTGTTTGCATTTTCTTTATTTTTCTGTTTTATTTCCTGTTGTGAGGCGCGTTCGCAGAATTGCGAGAAGCTACTATTAGCTGCGTCATGTCTGTCTGACCGCATGGAACAACTCGGCTCCCACTGGACTGATCTACATGAAATTTGATATTTGAGGATTTTTCGCAAACCTGTCAAGAAAATTAAAATTTCAGTAAAATCGAACAAGAATAGCGGGTATTTTACATGAAGACCATTATATATTTTTTTATTCAATCTCGCTCATTTCTTGGAATGAGAAATGTTTTAGACAAAAATTGTAGAAAACAAAAAAAAACACATTTTGTGTTGAGTATTTTTTTCTCGGAAATTGTGCCGTTTATGTGAAGATGTGGAAAAATATTGTAGAGCGGGGCAGGCCACATATGACGATATGACGTATGCGCATTGCATGCTGAATACGTAAGGCTACAAACACACACTCAGGTTGTGTAATGCTTATTGCTTTTCCAAGGCAACAGTGGTTGCACGAACGCGCCGAAGTGTTTGTTACCTTGTACGTACGTTGTCTTGTCTTTTTTGTTTATCCTTATGTTACCTTAGATATTTGCCCTTCCGTTGTCGTTAGATTGTTTTGTGTTTCTAGTTTCTTTGGATTTTCTCATTCATTTTCGCTTCTCATGCCCTTTGGACGGCTGTTAGGGGAGAATCTTGCGGTACACAGGAACTGCTGTGTGGGGGAAAGTACGGAGTTTTAGTGTTAAATGTACTCCGTGAAGAAGACAAGTAAGATAGCCTCGTAAATACAGCGTATAATAGTCGGACATAATGTTATCCAAATAAACGAGAAAATGCCCAGGTATATTCGTCGATGAACAGTTGAATTCGCGGTATTAGTTTAAATTCAGCGTAACCGTTTTATACATAAATAAAAATAAACTATTATTTATAAGCAACAAAAACTAATAATATGCAAAATACTACTACTTATTACAATAAAGTAAAAAATACAGAATTTTATTGCTTAATAATTATACTAAATGTGACATTTTAAATGTGAGCTGCTAATGCCGTAACGCTTATGCCGTCGTAGTAGTACCAAGTAACTAAGCTGAACTGACTGACTGACTGACTGACTAACTAACTACATAGAGCGAAGTCCTTCCAGAGAAGCTAATAGTTCCTCAGCTACTCAAGCAGTTCTCGCCATTTTATGACAGAGTATCAGCCCATGTCCGAGGCCTGGTGAAATGTTTCGTTACCTGGCGAAGTTTACACAATGACGAGTAGTTAACACCTTGCCCAACACCCTAGCTGGAGGACCACCCTTTGTCGGCTATCCGCCACTGCATATTCAGTACATTCGCAGCTGCTCTTCGTATCTGGAGACCGTTCCCCCTCCTGCAACCTTAGGATGCGCCATGCTGTGGTGACAGAGACCCTTGATCATGGTGTAGTAATACAGCTGTATACGAAACTTTGTATGTAATTAGTCAGCAGTGTCAGGTTGATTTCTGTAAAATAGTGTATCTGTTAGTAGGTACAGTTGTGTGAAAGAGAGTTTTGTCATAGGGATGAAAATTCAAGTTTAATGACTGCCTTCGTTTTCTTATTTATTGGCGCCCGATTATGACCCGTAAGGATCGAAACATGTAGCAATTTTTAAAGGTAAATGCCGTTTTTATAGTAAATGATAATGGTGCTCACTAAAATTGCCGTTATTATTTACCTGATAACCTCTGGACTTAATCAAGGGGTTAAAAGTTTTAATTTTAAGACGATTCATCCCCTTTGTTTCTTAGATGATAAGAATCATTGTAGAATCAAACACAACAGTTCATTTATTCAGTATCATGTCAACATGTTTCGGCCCAACGGGCCATCATCAGGTTGGCAAGAATGTAGGATATGCTCGGGTGTATTTGTGTTATATTCTTGCTGACTTTCGGCTGAAACGTGCTGAGCTGATATTTAACAAATGAACTGTTGTGTTTGAATTTACTGTGATTCTTTTGTAAAGTTGTATAGACCACAGTTAAACCTCAGCGGGTTTATTTCTGTTAGCAGTCACCAGCATCCTATGTAGAGGTGTAATGTCCTTCACAGTGACATGCTGAATGCAGTAACTGTCCATATTGACACGGAAGCCGGCTCATTGCAGTGTGTACACACCGTCCTGTTTGAAGACACCTGTGCGCTGTGTAAATACACACAGCATGAACTGCGGCATTAAAAGTAACACTTCCACTCTCTACTATATCGGATCTTTGCCGGTATTTATAAAGTGGCTCCGAATTTAAATAGCAGATTTACAGTTTTTATTTCTTTAGGACAGGAACTTGCACAGGCTTTTCTTATTATGACGGTTTGACATAGGTATGAAGGACTGAAAAGGTGCCGGTAACAATTTCTTATTCCTTATGTTGGCTCCCTTCCAGACCCCAGATTCAACAGACCTTTACGTGGACATTGGTTCACACCCTGTATAGACCGTATTCGCAAAGTACTCATTATCAGTCTGTGCTGAGCAGACTTTAACCTGGATACTTTTTTCGAGATAGACTCGTTACAGCGGTGTCCACCACACGAAGGTGATGGAGTGGGAGACACTTTGGGTGCCAGGTTCGAATCTCGACTGGGGGACAGAGGCGCACTGAAGCTAGAGCCATTCTGTGATTATCGACACAGTCAGGGATTTGTCGGTAGTGTTCATAATGAACAACTTAGCAGCACTCGAACCCAGTTCGATTTGCTTTTAAACGTGTTCAGAAACTTCACCGGTAAAGATTTGGGGATGATAGCATTCATTTTTGATTAAAATAATCTTCCAAAATTACCTGCGCTGTGTAGAGCGCCGCCTGACACTGGAGTGACCGTTGCTGTATTCGTGTAATATCATCTGTTGAGGTGAGCGTAACCATAGCGAGAAAGGTGCTTAACTAAGGACTTTCTCCTGCTGGGAAATGAAGAGAGAGTAATTAGATTGGACAGTAGCCTGTTTATGTCGAATTATTTCCAGTCATGAAATAGTTGTAGTATTGCTTGGAGTATGGCGTGTTTACGTAAGAGTAAAGGAAGGGAAAATAGTTAATTGCAAGCGAAATGACACGCGTAGTTAATGCAGATCGTTAAAATATCCATAGATCTTATTATTTAAATACCTGTACCGTGCATCTTTTATTATTTTTTACTTTGACCAACCAATGCAAAATTACTTCACAAATTATCACACCGCTACATGTTTCGACACTATCCTGTCATCCTCAGACAGCCTGTAATCAATACCTTGCCAAGTTACACCAGTATTTCAATACCTGAACCGTGCATCTTTTATTATTTTGTACCGTGACCAACAAATGCACAATTATTTCACAAATTACCACACTCCTACATGTTTCGGCACTATCGTGTCATCCTCAGGGAGCTTGTAGTCAATACCTTACCAAGTTACACAAGTATTTCAAATGCAGCTGTTGGTAATACAGTGTAGTAGTGTGGTAATTTGTGTCATAGTACAAAATAAGAAAAATAACCATACACCTGTTACATCCCAACCGAGTCGAAGTGGTTGGTAACGGGAATGGAAACGCAACTGTTCATTCAGCAGAATGTGTTTGGCTTGCGACTGTGCCGTTTGTTTCGCGTCGACAAAAGAGCTCTCACGGCTCAGACAAGCCATTGGCCGTGGTCGAGTTGTATACACGAATATTACATTCGCATCCAACTTTTAAGTTGTCGGTTGTAGATGACGTCATACCCTGCCCAGTGTTTTTATCTCGG
>Ga0123352_10020383_pt1 | contig 10561 bp, 6 predicted proteins | sample TergutLab28metaG_FD_89700 | JGI IMG/M metagenome (GOLD analysis project Ga0123352, IMG submission 89700) | Labiotermes labralis P1 segment gut microbial communities from Petit-Saut dam, French Guiana - Lab288 P1 | ecosystem: Host-associated > Arthropoda: Insects > Digestive system > Gut ... | reverse complement strand
GTATGTATGTATGTATGTATGTATGTATGTATGTATGTATGTATGTGTGTGTGTATGTATGTGTGTATGTATGTATGTATGTATGTACGTATGCATGTATGTATGTATGTATGTGTGTGTGTATGTATGTATGTATGTATGTATGTATGCATGTATGTATGCATGTATGTATGTATGTATGTATGTATGTGTGTGTGTATGTATGTGTGTATGTATGTATGTATGTATGTATGCATGTATGTATGTATGTGTGTGTGTGTATGTATGTGTGTATGTATGTATGTATGTATGTATGTATGCATGTATGCATGTATGTATGCATGTATGTATGCATGTATGTATGTATGTATGTGTGTATGTATGTGTGTATGTATGTATGTATGTATGTATGTATGTATGCATGTATGTATGTGTGTGTGTGTGTATGTATGTGTGTATGTATGTATGTATGTATGTATGCATGTATGTGTGTATGTATGCATGTATGTATGCATGATGACTAAGCTAAGCGACTAAGCTAAGCTGCTGATGCAGGTATATTAAAAAAATTGCTACACTTCAGAAGCTCATACCCGTTTTATTCCTATTTTGTTTTCTTTAGGTTATTTCTTCCAGTTTATTGAATGTACAATTACTTGGCTCTTTTCCGAATGTGCAAATAACGTAGTTTAAAAATTGATATGTCCTTTTATTGAAGACGTTTCAATTGGAGAAATATAAATCCAAAATTTAATTATAATCCCATCTATGTAGTTCCCTCACTCCATAAAAGAGAGCCTTCCTTAAGAAGCGGTGCGTATCACGATATTCAGCGTCTTACTTAGCATTATAGTTCAATTGCTCTTTTCACAGAAAGGTCTTGGTGTAATCGAATGAGATAAACAGGATAGCATAACTGAAGTTGGGAATTTGGAAATTAAGGGATATGAGGGCAAGAAACAGAAAACGAGACCCTTCTTTATGTAAATAAGTAGAGAATGCGGTACATATAATTTTTAATACTACAGAAAGTCAAAACTTAATAAAAATCCTGATTAACATATCCCTCAATATAACAGAATTAATAGCGTATAAGACAAAAGCTTGCTTGGAAAAGATCAGGGTGGTAGAAAACTTGAGCCAATTTTTGTATATGGAAAAATATAAACGGGAAAGTAAACTGAAGGAAAGGAAGAAGAATTAGTATCAATAAAGATGACAGGAATATCTTTATGTTTATAGAATATAAATAGAATATGTGAAGACGATATGGAGAGTTAAATTAGTGTAAGGTATGTTTACTGCAGAAAACCAGGTATTAACAGGCACATATCTGCGGATCTGTAATGGTAAAGGTAAAGGTAAAATTAGAGGTAAACTTGTCCCTGTCTACGCCATGAAGGCATATAGCGAGAGTAGAGGTACATCGCCACTCATTCTTAACCTTGGTGCAAGATGGAGACTAGGCCGTTGTACTGGAGGCTCACCAAATAAATAATATTATTACATTACCATTTTCACAACTTCATGCCCAGCGGTCTGTATTTGAAGTCATTTGAATAAAGCCAATACTGAAGATCGGACTTCAAATTACAAACGAAGATGCAACATAAACATAAGTCGAGTAGCATAAGACAGGAAATTTTAATGTAACACGGAGACATTTCTATTAACAGTGACGGGAGAAATGATTATATCGCTTTGGTAAAAAAAAAAGATAAAGCAGTCCCATTACAGGCCTGGACAGGCCCAGAGGGTTCCAGGAAGTTAAGGTTCCCAGATTTCGTGACAACGGCACAGGATGGTGGTAGGTCGTCAGCCTTACGCACCGGTCACCTTTACCCCCAGGAAATATATCTGGTACTCATTTCTGTTAGAGGTTGAGTCGATCCCATGGCCAGAGTGCGATCGGAAGGAATTTATGTCAATGAAAAATCCACTGACACCAGCTGGGATCGAACCAGCGACCTTCTGATTTGTAGCACAGCACCTTAATATTGCTTTGGTAAGGCAATGGAAATAATAATTATGAAATTGAAATTAAATTTGTAAAGGAACATTAAGTAAACATTTGGAACAGCTTTGTGTATTTTACTGGTTGGTATATATTAATAAGGTTTCGTAACTCAGGGACCGTGTTGATATCAAAATATACGTCCTTTCTTATCTACCTACCCTGTTCGTTAGAGTAAGACTTTTTAGTAGTGTTTTCTATAAAATCTTACCTTTGACACTCCTACTATAAAATCTTACCTCTGACACTCCTACTAGAAGTTCCAGGCCACGAAGATTCTTCCTGCGATTGTAGAAGCCAATAGTTCTCCACTGAAGGCCATGTTGACGCGACCAGTTGCCAACACTGTGTTGTTCCAGAGCAAACTTTGGGCTGATATGATACACTTCTTTCAGCTGCACATTTTCATTGTTGAGCCATTTAGCCACCAAGAATTCACAGTCCAGTGGAATAAAATGTCCCTGGAAAATTTCTTCTAGAGGACGGGGATCCCATAGGAAGAACAACCAATCTGCCAATATCAGCTGCACTTTTGCTAATACCTGGAGGGTTATGGAAGAGGAATTGTGAGTTGCCACTGCGGTAATGAAACAATTTAAACTTATGTCTTTCGAAGCAGTGATGATGAAGCAGTTGATGGTGGTCTAGGATAAATGGCAGAGCGTTCAAACTCAGTTCCAAAATAGGAAAATGGTAAGGAAACTGAGTTTACTGCGAAGTGTGGAATGTCACAAGCTTATAAAGAGAAACCTGTCTGAGACGGAGAATGGGAATAACGGAGCCTGTTCTTAGTGGACAAATTCTACTGTTTAAAGGTTCTGGAAAGTTAAGGATCCGACCTTCAAGTGTCTGTATTAAAAGGAACCTGCCTGCAATGGAAAAAAAACGGTCCTTTGCGGTATTGTTGTAGGCAGTTTTCACTGCAGTTAATATGATCAGAAGCTACAATGTGGAGATTAAAAGCTTTTCTTTTTAAACAAGTATGAGTGTTATATTTCGGCCTTTGTTTATAACTGTTTATCGAAGAGGTCTTTAAATGCGGCACGATGTACATGTGTGAAAATTTGTCAGGATTAATGTATTCATGAATTTTAGAGCAATATATTTAGGACGTCATAATTACGCATTGGACAGCCTAAGCAAAAGCAGAATATGAAAATTCGAGGTTAAGGCAGTGACGTTGCTGTGGTATTATTACAGGAATATCGCTTGCTTTTCCTTAGGTTAAACTTCTGGTCAGCAATTTTGCAAATTCAGGTCAGCTCGGTTATTTACCAGACAGGATTATTCAAGTTGCAGAAACGAAAAATGTTTTAGAGCCTTGAAAGCATACACAAAAACAGAGACAAAAGATTGCAACTGGTGTTCTTCGTGGCCCGTTAGATATAATTTACCAGGGTGTGCTTCGCTTTCCTTAATATCGTACTCTTTCACAATACATGTGTAAATGTAAATTCAGTTACGTCCATGAGACAAGCATTGAATTACATTCACCGATTTTCACTAAACCGGATGTGTTGAACATCACTTTGTTCAGACATCTGATGCCTAATTTCTACCCCTCCCAAATCGGAGAGCAAATGTGAAAATAACGTATAGAATTTAATTGATGCCAGTTAGTAAAATACGACTTCCCGTGCTCCAATGTACACAAAACCAACAGGAAGTCCAAGAAATACTCACTAACCTGAAGATGGAGGCAGCATGCCCTTTCGAAAAAAGTTAGTACATGTATATACGAGTTTTCAAGACGCCAAATCCCATGAGAGTGCAATGTTCATCAAAGCTGCTTTGAGTACTTCAAGTCTCGTACAAACGACTTGTTAATCGTTATGTTTTGCAACGTTGGCAATTGCATCCCAGTATGGACTTACCTCTTTCACTGCCACTATGTCCATTGGCAGTACTACCAAAGGAGGACGATTCTTTAGAGAGAGCTGACCCAGAATTCGACCGAGATCAGGCAATTCCAGTACCATAACATTGACCATCGCCAATGTCAGCTCTTTCGTCAGTGTATGCAGCTTGCTAGTGTGAACCAGTTCTGTGAACATTTTACAGTTCACTTAAATTTTATTGTGTTGAAGGAACCGTTGCTATTCTTTGTAGCTCTCATGGAAGAAATCCTTTCGCTTAGTAACAAGCAAAGTAACAAAATAACTAAACCAATTTGCTGACTGACTCACTGACCGACCACTTAATTAACTGAATAACTAACCAACCACGCAACCAAACAACCCATTAACCATATCACCAACCAAATAATCAACAAGTTAACCAACCCAATAACCAAATAGCCAACCAACAAACCAACCAACCAATCAACTAAACAACTAACCACACACCCACCCAACGAACGAATGAACGAACCAAATAACGAACGACCCAAACAATCAGCCCAGAAATTTCGTCACCTTGTTACAAGAACCAACCACTTTTCCCTACTATTTTCTATATAAATTGTTCTAATGTTATTTGAGCATATTGCTATATCGTGTGATTTGTTGGCAGCACAGCATGGCTGTTGTTACTCAGAAGTGCAGAAGAACAGGAAATATTTCTCCTACGTACAAATTTATGGGAAATTAGATGTGATTGTTAGGAAGAAAGAAACCGTAATTAACAGCTACTCTTGGGGTGTGCGGTGTGTGACACAGCGTACTCTTGTAAATTCAACAGTATAGAGCTCTAAAAAGACAAAATATTCGATATCGATGTGAGTTTGTCTGATATCAATGAAGCTTTCAGTATTGATTCACATCAGTTGCTTCTGATACTGGAAATTCTATCCAACTTTGGATATTCAGGAATTAAGCAACAGAGCCTTGAATGCCTGACCAAAACATACGAACAGAACTGTGTTAATATGCAAGTAAGTAGATGCAATTTTGTGTATTTGTATTGGTCAGTTACCAAATTCGAGTCTCAGACGAGCTATAATAAAATTTCGTCGATATATTTATTTATCACACAGTCATGCTAAACACAGTAAAAAATTCCTACACGTTAGCAATTTCAGCCTACATCCGGACCATTATCACACATATATTATCTATAAGTTACGAAAACCTGTATGGTTTTTTCATGAGTTGGATAAGGTATTGGCCTGATGATGGCCTGAATGTAGGCCGAAACTTGTAAACTGTAAGAATTTTTAAACATGTTTGTGCATGATGTAAAAGCAGTCCCGTTACAGGCCTGGACAGGGCCAGAAGGTTCCAGAAATTTAAGGTTCCCAGATTTCGTGACAACGGCACAGGATGGTGGTAGGTTGTCAGCCAAACGCACCGGCCGCCTTTACCCCCAGGAAATGCTCCTGGTACTCATTTCTGTTAGAGCCTGAGTCGACACCAGGGCCATAGTGCGATCGGATGGATTTTATGTCAGTGAAAAATCCACCGACACCGACTGGGATTTTTTTTTTCGAACCAGCGACCTTCCGATTTGTAGCACACCTTAACCACTGTGTTACCGCGGTAGCATGATGTATGATAAATAAATATGTCTTTTGATCGGAGCACAACGGAAATGTATCATTTAAAGATGAAATTTTCGTGGTTTTCTTCGTTCTCTTTCGGAATAATACCTTCAAATTCGTCGTGTTCGTCACCTTCGAAATCCTTACACGATCAGTACTCATGATCACTTTCCCGTTTAACTGAGCACGCTGTAAACCCTCTGTGTACTTTGAGAAACAGCCCATGAACGAGTCCTGCACAACAGTAATCACACTGAAGACAAATCAGTACGTTACTCACGTCCCTCGTTTTGCGCAGATTCGTGAAATAAGATGACGAATTTGGAGTGGAGATGACGGTAAAGTCCAGTGATTACTTGACCAACGGACTGTAGAGGAATCTTATTGGATTCATTTTTGTTTCCCACAGCCAAAGCTGGTAGCGTCAAAACTGCTATAATCCACGTCGCTTGAACCATAGGTGCCCGCGTGCTGCAGACGTATGTGAAGTACTCTGGGAAGGAACGTACCGGCGTGTGACTTTAGCATGATATGTCGGTCCATTATATTATATTATTTACGTATACGTCCAATTTTCTTAATGATTTCTACGAAAGGTTTTCCAAATAAATACGTACTGTCCGACTGGCATACATACGTGTGTTACAATTTAACCGAGATGTTGTTGCATTGTGGTAACAATTTCTTTCAATTTCTAAAACACCAAATTTCGATTAGTGGTGGCTTCCCCGACTCAAGCTTGTCAATATTTTATGATACTGCACTTCAGTACAAATTTCCACGTTTCACATTGTCGTTTTGTTTTCTTTAAACTAGTTTATTCTGCACCATATCACCTTCTACGATACAGTGACACCCTGCCCAGTAACGTTGCTAACTGGCCAAATAAATGTAACATTTCCAAAGCCCCAGGAGGTTAGTCACCGGCCTTTCACCGTGATGGTCCATTTTCGTCCCAAGGGAGTGATTTGTGGTAGATAAAGTGACACTATATCAGGTATTTGGTCAAGTACATCGGGTTTTTTTCTAACAATAGAGGTATGCGCCCCATAACGACGTTTCAGTCAACTACGGACCACATATACGACGGTAGTCCCATAAGATTATAATATTACAATTCTTTTTCTTTCTTTTGGCGCAACAGCCTCCAGTGGGCCAGGGGCTCCTCATTCACGAGGTTTCTAGATCACACACAACGACGCACTACAGTCGGTAGGACTCCGGACGCGTGATCAGCTCGTCGCAGAGACCTCTACCCGACAACACACAACACTCAGAACACAGACATCCCCGGTGGGATTCGAACCCACAATCTCAGCTGAGGAGCGACCGTAGATCTACGCCTTAGACCGCGCGGCTACTGGGACCGGCTATAATATTATAATATTATACTATACACGTAATATTGAAATATTTACCATTTTTTACAACTGCCTACAGTATTCAGTTGAGTAACATGTTGTACAGGTTTGTAGCCTAGGGGCAATAGACTATACTGTAATCTCTGGGTTTGTGTAAGTGCACTCTGTGACACTCGCACAACGACGAAATCGCCTAACGACGCATTTCTCATAAGGTATCCCCGTCGTCAAGCGACGCATATCTGTGCACAGAGGAACATTAAAAAAGTTTATATTTCAATTGCTGCATAGAGATTATTGTGCATTTTATGTATAATAAAGATTATTGTGCACCTGTGCACCGGACGGCCACCTACAGATTGTGACGATACCAGATGCTGTATAATACAATTTGACCTCCTGATGATGAGCACAACAGTGTTCGAAACTTGTAGAGGAATATAATAAACTTATTATAAAATAAGAATTTGTGCATTAAGTTGGTCAATTGCTAAGATTATACTGAGATGTACAGTCAGCAAAAAATAAAAAAATATGTATTTAAGCTTAAGGATGGTAAACGCGATCGAAACATGGAGCATATACTGACGGGACTTATAAAATTGGTGTTGGTTGAAGGCAGAACTTATATATATATAAGGGAAAAGGAAAAAGCGCAAAATCACAGTCTAAACACAATTTTATCTTTATGTAGATAAAGTTTTTTCAGACTGTGATTTTGTAGCTTTTCTTTTCTCCCGGTATATGTATAATTAAAACACAACGAGTTATCTTGTCTTGGCTAAAAACTGTAAATACTAGTCGGGTGGGGACCGCGGTAGCACAGTGGTTAAGGTGCTGTGCTACAAATCGGAGGGTCGCTGGTTCGATCCCAGCTGGTGTCATTGGAGCTTTCATTGACATAAAATCCTTCCGATCGCACTATAGCCCTGGGGTCGACTCAGCCTGTAACAGAAATGAGTACCAGGAGTATTTCCTGGGGGTAAAGGCATCCGGTACGTAAGGCTGACAACCTACCACCATCTTGTGCCGTTGTCACGAAGTCTGGGAACCTTAATTTCCTGGAAACCTCTGGACCTGTCCAGGCCTGTAATGGGATTGCTTTACTAGTCGGGTAAAAAGTATGTAAATTTCACTACCCTTGTGATTCTACTCTGTTCCATACCACTTACGAGTATCTGCGGTCAGGAGATGAACAAACTACCCAGTAGACAGACATGATCTCTCATCTCCACCGCAAGATTAAAGAAAAAGTTCTGCCACTGCTTTTGAAATAGGGGTCACAGTTCAGACTACTGTCTGGTTTGGACGCCGACTCGTTCAGTGGGCAGACCAATTGTACTGAATTAGCTTTGATGAAAAGGAATTCATTAACATCCATGTGCGTGCTTGCAGTATAATCAATTTTCTTTTTAGACCGCACGATTTGATTTCTTACTAACGGACGCGAACAGAGTGATCTTTGAAGTGTGTTGGTTGAAGTGTATAGCCCCTCAATTCAACATTCAACTCTTTTTTGTAGAGTATAAAAAGAAAGATTAATTACGGGAACTAGCATGCTTTCTTATTATCCTGTCATGTATTTTTGAAAATAGAAGACTTTAAATTGTTAGAAGTTATGTTATAAATGAAAAGACAAACATACGAATGTATTAACTATACCCGATGTGTTCTTAATGTTATTTTAAATCATATTGCTAAAATTGAAAACATTGACTTAATATATTGGTTTTGAAAACTGTGTAAGATATTTGGATCAACAGAGAAAAAAATTAGCGAAAGAGATCTTAGATTTCATACTTCGTGTGTTTAGATAAAAATGTAACATAGTTTTTGCGAGTAATTTTGTTTTGTTGTGAAGCTTATTTTGCACGTGACACACGAAGTCAGAATTTGAAATTTGTTGATTAGCCTTGCTGTGTCTTGACGGGGCCAGTGAAGGTTTTATCACCGATTCGGCTAATCACGGTCATCTCAGTAGTATTGAGACTACTGTTTTTTTTTTGTGCTTTATGGCAGAGATTCTAACCGTTTCATGCAGTTTAATTCATTCCATAGTCTACATTACGACAGGTCCAATGCCTGTTCCAAAGCCATTTCTTTACAGAATGACAATCGTGGTGCCTCTTGCAGTTTCAAGTATTCTCTCGTTTTCCTAAGTTCATACCGTAGCTGTTAACTTCTTCTTCCTCGTCTTCCCGCCACTCCTGTCTTTCCGTCTAACTTACCTTCAACAGCATGTTTTAGTAGACAGTTCCTATGCAAGATGTGACTCATCCATTTAGCCCTCTTCCTTTCTCACTGTATGTACGGTATTTATTTTCTCCTTCATTCTAACTAACACTGGTTCATTTTTCACACGATCTGTTCAACACATAATACAGGGTTATTCGAAATGATTGTCGGTGTTTTAACAACTTGTCAGTAACGAACTCGATTAACGTGTTGATGTTTGTAGAATCACAAAGCGTGCACATATAGAGCACATATAGAGCACATATAGAGCACATATAGAGCACATGTAAGGTATGCAACAAAAACGTGGAAAGTTTTTCTATTAAATAAAAAAAAAGTATACTCCTATTTCAAGTGTATTGTGTATGACACGTTGTTCAAACCCCGACAATCATTACGAATATCTTTTATGCTTCTGAAAATTATTTTTGCTTTATTAAAATTAAGTTCTATATTTATGACTTTGTTTTATAATTTTATTGCCAGTGTTTCGCAAGTTCTTGCCATCAAATTGACTTTGTACTTTAGATTCCGATGTTCGTGACTGTTTCGTTAGTCCCAATGAATCACGAACATCGAGATTTACTGATTTGTTTTTGGTGATTTGCAATGCTGCGTATGCTTGGGATGTGCACCGTAGCAGTATTGTGCAAAGGTTTGGAGATGGAGGCGGGTGTTTTCTCTACTTACGGGACGTAAGCTGTCTTATTTCATACAAGAAACTTTCTCAAATGCACATATTTCATCTGTGTATATGGACAACCCTTCTTAACCCTTCTTTGGATAGTTCCTGTGTTTCTTAACATAAGAGAATTTTTGGCCTACAAACGGATGACAGGAGACACGTTTGTTTACTAAGGGTTTCAACAAGAAGTTTTGCCTAGCATGAAGATAAAGGCATCAAATAATATTTGCATTGCAGCAGTTCACACAACCCATCACTGCGATGAGAAAGCGACATTACCATATTGAAATTCGTTATTCTGTATAGAATATGTCCTGCCAGAATATAAACAGAGTTAATTGAATATATACTTATATATATATTTATTGATTGTATATATTACATATGTATATATTAGATGAGAGGACCGCGGTGGCACAGTGGTTAAAGTGCTGTGCTACAAATCGGAACTTCGCTAGTTCGATTCCAGATTGTGTCTTTGGAATTTTTCATTGACGTAATCCTTCTGATCGCACTATGGCCCTGGGTTCGACTCAGCCTCTAACAGAAATGAGTACCAGGAGCATTTCCTGGGGGTAAAGGCGGCCGGTGCATAAGGCTGACAACCTACCACCATCCTCTGCCGTTGTCACGTAATCTGGGAACCTTAACTTCCTGGAACCCTCTGGGCCACTCCAGGCCTCTAATGGGACTGATTTACCTTTTGTTTTACTTTGCTATTTTTGTCTTATCTTATCTAGTTATATTATCCTGTTACTGTGTTCTCTTTCTGTAACTCATTGAAATTTAATGTATGTAATGTGTTTAGC
>Ga0123352_10020382_pt1 | contig 10561 bp, 6 predicted proteins | sample TergutLab28metaG_FD_89700 | JGI IMG/M metagenome (GOLD analysis project Ga0123352, IMG submission 89700) | Labiotermes labralis P1 segment gut microbial communities from Petit-Saut dam, French Guiana - Lab288 P1 | ecosystem: Host-associated > Arthropoda: Insects > Digestive system > Gut ... | reverse complement strand
TATGATCTTATAGTAGACAATAACATATATATATATATATATATATATATATATTTTAATGTACATTTTAAAAATTTTTGCGGGCTACACTGATGATGGTGTCTTCGGCTAATATATACGCGGTGTGAATGATTGTACTGAATGGAAAGCACAAATATGGGGGAAGTACGACCAACTCGAATTATCACTTCCGGTTCCGGACTTACAATTTCGGGCCGCTTGATTTTTGTTGTACAGAATGAACGTGTTGGACGATGTGGCACGGAAGTAGGTTTTCTTCCGAGTTCCTTCTGTTTCCCCACCTGGCTATCGTTCCACCATTGTTCCATGCTTCGATCACGTAACGTGAATGTGACACCCGACAATAATTCAGCACATTAACACGTTTTTCGTATTTGTGGGCTTCACCTGTACACGGGAGTTTTACAGAATAAGAAGTTGGTTTATTTAAAGCCTTGGGTGGCAGATGGATAATTTGTACGTATATTAGCTGAAGAGGGATTCGGTGGTGAAACGGGATGCAGGTGAAACTATACGAGCAAAAGAAACCCTGTTATATCTCAAACTTGTTCTGATTGTTAATTTGAAGTTCGAAATCTGTTAAATGTTAGAAGTAACAACAAATAGTTATCATTTTAAAATTCAGGAAATATACGCGTGGCGTAATGTTTTGACTATTGTCATCAACAATGAAAGGCTTCAGTCATCCTCTGGTAGGTGTACGAGATCGTTATTGTCTACTTTAATAAATATACCAGTTCTGAAATTATGTTAACCTTTTAAAGACTTCACGTATTCTGCTTTATATAAGGAGTCAGTCCGTACCGAGCTGTAAGCACCTCCTGCCACGGTTGTAAAAACCAGTCAGTTAATGATGTAAGTATAAAGCAAAAGCTGTCTGTGCTGAGATATGTACAAAACCCTCAACGCAAAGCGAGCACCATGTAGAATTTTTTAATTTTAAACCTGGTGGTATGTAAGGCTGAACGTAATTCTAGGACCTTTACTTTTTTTATTATTTTAATTATTTCGGAAACCGTTAGGTGTACAGAAAATTTGGTTGCATATTTCTCTAACAGTTTTGTCGGAGACATGTTTCAGCCAGATACATTTTTAATTCATTAAGATTTAACTGGATGCAGAAACACAGATGGTTATTTTTGTAAAGCGTTTGTTATTTCTATTTGCTTTAAATAAAAATGAAATGTTTACAAAATATTTAGTAAAACCATTGAGAATTTCATAAAAACCCATTAAAATTTCTTGGAGTATTTGTATGCGGAACACAGACAGGCAAATAGGGCGAAGCTGATAGGCACAATTGTGTATATCTTCTAAGTGAACGCGCCAGGAGTGAACTGACGTCAAGCGGTTGAATTTGGATCTCAGGCTTGGGTCACTGAGCCAACGAAAGTCTGTTGTTTTCTTGGAGTCTAAATGTTTTAAAAGTACATGTTTTGTGCTCTTTCTTTTATAAACTGCTAGTTTCATCTCGAACTCGCCATTTTGAAAAGGTGCACAAAAAACGTGGTACTTGTAGTTAGAAATTATGTTTGTTAAGAATTTAATGTTTTAACGTAAATTACTACACTTTTATTGTAAACCTATATTGTTAAAAGGTAAATGTCATTCAAGGGATTTCAAAACGCATTTTTCAGGGATAAAAGTATCGCCTTCACAGGCAGCAGGCTTTATAAGACATCAATCATTTTTCCTAGAGAGTTTTCTGTTCAAGCTGCTCCGGAATTGTTGATTGATAAGTTTCTACCCCATGGACATTACTTCCTCATTGCATGTTTCAAAATCGTGTGATTTTATCATTGTGTTGAAGTTATTGAAATATACAAGTTACGCCTACGTTCAGCGAGCCGTAGCATGTATGTTAGTCGTAAAGTTATACTGATACGCCGTACGTAATCGCTACTAGGTTATATCGCATTTCATTGCTACCCATAAATGTAAAAAAATTTAGAGCGTGAAGGAGTAACACCTGGATCTTAGATGACTGGTATGATTTTGATTCAAAATTTAAGTGAGACTTAGGGCACGTCCATTTCTCCCTGGGTAACTTAATCGTCTGTTGCTTTCCGTGAAAATGGCTACGTATCTGTTGACGGTGACAAAATTCATACACCCTTAAGATTTGTTTCACATGAGGAGTGAAATACCTTCTATAATCAGTCCACTAGATAGTAGTGCATACCAGTTTTTTGTGCACTAGCCATGTTCAAGTTGTAACCCCAAAAATATATATGATTTAAAACATTTAGGCCAGCATTCTTGGTAATGTATGCTGTTAATATTTGTTTCATTTCTTTAAATCTTTATGACTGTTTTACACATGGACTGCGTCATAATTGTGTATTCTCTTGTTTATATATATGGCGAATATATAAATGATATAATATAATAATAAATAATATACATTATAAAGTGAAAATATATATGGTAAAATAATGTCGGACTTGTATGGTAATTAAATACCATGCAATTAAAACTGTGCCTTATGCACTATTAGTCTGGACACTTGATGGAAGTCGTCAGTTTCACGCTCCGGGCTATTTATCCACGCGGCAAGTTATCCAGCAGGGGAGAGCAGGGTAATTTTGCGCGTTATTTTTTTAAACCGGTTGGTGATAGAAATATCAGACGTCCTGAAATCTACTTTCAGACACAATAAGCTACGCGATAGCCATTAGGCACCATTCCAATATCATTTCCGTGTGGTAGACAAGAACATGGTGTTTGTCCGCTCCCTCAGTGCAGAGGAACCACGTTCTGTATTTTGTGTTGTTATGCATAAAGAGCAATCGTTTGGAAGTAGCAGCTTGTTTAGAGCGTGAATCCGCTGACAGTAACGACACACATGCTTCGAATTTGTTGTATGTGTAGCCTGCAACAGAGTGGGGAAATGCTGCGCAATCGATGGCCAATGATGCGCCAGCGTAATGTCACCCCGCAGGGTAGTAACAGCATGTAATTGTGCCTGCATCTTGACAGTAGAGTAATAAGTTATCTGGACACCAATGTTCCTGCTTAAATATACACCCGTTTATTAGTATATGCCCATTCCCGTGACCATGCGGTATGTGGCGTAAATTTGTGACTGCTTAATTGCTCCGATCGCGGGTTCGAAACCCGCTGAAGTCATGAATACTCAACTATGTGTTTGTTGTGTTTTCGGTTGGTAGCGGCTTCTGCAACGGGCCTAGTATTCGCGGCTTCTGCAACGGGCCTAATATTCTTTCAGAGGATTCATGTCAAGTGCGTGTGTGTGACCTAGATACATAAAAATTTGGCGACCAATGCTATTACCACGTGAAAGATATCAGAATTGTAATTTGTTTTGAGGGCAATGTGTAAGGGTAACTAAAAGGTGAAGATCACCCCATTCCATGCCTATGCAAACATAGACGAGGGACGGAGGTATAGCTTCAGCCCACTCGCAACCTCGGGCTGAAAGTGGTAGGGTGTTCAGAAGCACCTTACGGCTTATTTACCCCCAGGAAAGAGCCAGTAACGCTAGCCATTGTACAGGAGGCTGGATGGGCCTCGGGGCTGGTCTCAGTGCGCACGGAAGATTTCGTACCACCGGGATTCGTTACCCGCACAGTCTGGCCAAATGTGGGTCAATGTTTAGGAAAGGAAGACAGCGAAAGCGAGCACTTCATACGGTGAACAAGCAAGACCTTAGGAGAAACAGGTTGAGTATTCATCTCCTAGGATCTACATTCCGACTGTTATTTAAAACTGACTATATGAAGACTTCTCTGTTAGGTAAAAAGGTTACATTCAGCGAATTTGAAGAGCGTGAAGAATGCTTGAAAAAGGAATCTTACAATGTTAACTAGCTGGATGGTATTGATGCTCTTACTTTAAAATTGTGTTCAGTCTGTGGGGAATCTGGAGGAGACGTAGAATTGTGGTACATGTAAGCGAGCTCTCCGTACTGGACTAATATAGTGAATGATATTCTCCGAAGAATTATTCCTATGATTTTTGTGGATCAAGAAAAGAGGATATGAGAAGGAAATAATATATACTATATATTTTCGTATTCATTTTTCTTATTTGCGACTTTAATAAATACAACTGTTCTTCTTTACTCCTCCTCGTCCTCCTCCTCCTCCTCCTCCCCTTCTCTTTCATCAACATCACACATCGATTCTTAAATCCTTTTCCGCCCCCGGAAGTTCTGTTTATGTCATTTTGGCAAAATGAAAGCTTTGGCGAAAATGCTCAGAATTACACTGCAAACTGCCCTACAAGTTAGACAATTCTGTGCAACTGCACCCCTTGGGTTGTTCGCACTTTTCTTGTCTGCGTTTCTTTTTTCAAAATTAAAAAAGGTTAATTTGAAAATGGATAAATACCATTGGAGACCAACGCGTGTTTTTGTTATTCTCACACATGTAAATCTGTGGCTGATAGTGACACATCTTGCTGAAGTGCGCAGAATTCTGCCACTCTTCCTACCCTAGATGATCTAGACACAATGACGAAGACAAGTTTCACCCCCTTTCTAGAAACTGACACACGATCATCCAGCTATTAACATGGTTATGACATTATGAGTCGTTGGATTAATATTTTCCGACGTTCCGAAGAAACCTAGTGCCGCCTTCTTCAATGGTTGAGGGGTGCATAAGGAATACACTGGGTTTGTGGGTCACGATCGAGTTTTTCTAATATTAGTTGATACTTTCGTCAGATGGAAGTATTCCCGGCGTGTGTACTTACTGACTTCATACTAAAATAGGTCATTAATTACGCATGCTTCGGGGGGCAACAGAGCTTCGTAACTTTAAGGTAACAACTGACAGTCTGTTTGTTAAGAAATTTTCAAACTTATGGCTTGAATATTCAGTGACATTTTATTTTTATGAAGCAGTCACTGCGTACCTATAATTCGTTTGGGAAGGCAGAGTCATATTTTGCAGATAAAATATATAAAGCCGTCTTCCAAGGAATTTTTCGAATTCATGGTGTGAATATTTATTAGAATTGTGATTTCATACTATCTCTGTACGATTATAATGTATATGAAAGGGACATCTGAAGAATTACCTATCGAAATCCTAACTAGAGAAGGGAACTGTCAAAATTCGCATTGAAATTTCGAGGGCTTTGCTCCAGTATTAAAATAAAATCCTCCTGGTACGTTTTCATTCTAAACCACACACTACCTACGTCAGAAAAATAAAGTATCAATCCACTCCTTCCCAGGGGGCGTTATACAACAAAATATATTGATAAACTGAGATCAAAGCAGAGGGAACGCTTCGAAAACTGAAGTAGTCACTAAATAACAAAGAGTTTCTATTTGCTTCGCATAATCAGTACATTAAAAGTTATCGTCACGACAGTTCATTCGGCACTCAGGATTCCCTTGACAACTGGAGACAACATCTCTCCACTGCGAGCAGTGTGGGTCGCAGCAAGGTAGATTTTTTTTAAATGTCATAGTAGATGGGTCATCCCCAGGTTTTCTATCTGCATACAGGAGCCCGCAGGGGAGACACATTGCAAAACATCCCACTGATGCGCAGTAGACAGTGTATTAAGAGCCAATCACTGTCATTCGTGCACTATATAGCTGCCTCTTTTTATACGCCACTAAAATGAACATGTGTGTGTGCATATATTACAAAAAATCCTCTCTCTCCTGTCATCTGCTGCACCTGTGTCCATTTCTCTTGTCGTCCAGTATTCCAACAGAAGGTCTAAAGCCCTCACAGCTTTCTGTCAGAAGCGGATCCTACCATTCAGCAAACCGACTGACACTCTGAAACGTGAGGCACACAATTTCACTTCTGCCTTGTTGTATAAAGCAGGAGTTTTCATACGTACAAGGAAATGTGGATTATCATGACACCCCAACTCCAGTACACTATGCACAAAGCATCTGCGTTGTTCCATAACCTATCTGGTTTGGAAAAAGAAACACTTGAACAGTGCTTATGTTGCTCATTGAAGACACAAATGGAACTAAACTTTTGTGGTTCATTTTGCTTTTTGTGATGCATTAGAATAGCTTTATTGCAACATCTGTCTTTAGAGTTGATAAGGAATATCGTACTGTTTTATTTGTTTCTTTTCCTACTTCATGGCATAGAAACCGATAAAACGATAATATTTACATAAATGTGAACCCACTAAATCACAGTGGTTATGTACACCACCTGCCCCCTCATTAAAAGGCTCTGCTTTTATCGAATTTATTTTTAAAATTGCAGGATTTCACTGTGTTTTCGGATAAAAACAGCTTTGAGTTCCGTACAGATTGTTAATAATTTCATTTTTATAATTGAGAAGTAGTGTTTTCAGTGGGGTGGTAACTGATTATTTAAATATAATTCAGGTAAATTCTGTACTTCAAAGTTTTACACAAATTACACATGAAGGTGTGGAATGGATTCATCTGACTCAAGACTTACTTCATTAGCAGGCTTTTATATACATAAAAAAAAACCTTCAGATTCTACACAAAAAAAACCTTTTAAGGTTGTGTAGTGATAATTAAAAGCAGAGCACAGTAAAGTGCACCATAGCACTATTAGTGTGTTATAAAAACAGGGCACATTTTTAGTGCAGTAGTCACCTCCAACAAAGGAAAAGACAGTGCGTAAGCAAAACAGCTGGGCGACACCTGAAGTTAATATTCACTTAGCAAATTAATTCAGAGTAAAACAGCTTGTTAGTCTTAAGACTAGGTGTTATTGAAATTAAGCGCCGATATGTCGTTAAGAAAAGATTCTACACAAGTCCGAAAATTCATGAATACCTGAAATTCTCAACGAGGATGTTGCAACAAGGGAAAGGAAGTTCTGCTTCAAGTTTTGCCATACTCCATCGTACACACTGCATAAATCCTTGTTGAAAAAAACTGTGGATATCATCAACTAAAGGATTAAAATAACTTAAGGCCCTCACAATCAAAGGACAAGCATGCCCGCACAAACGTACATAAATCCGCAGCCACGTGATCAACATAAAAATAATACAGTTATGTAAGAGCAGCATTTTAACTTTAACTCTGTTGATCAGAACTTATTCATAGATAATTTTAAGAGAAGTATTGTACTATATAGAGGGTCTCAGGCTTAAATGATGTGCACGCATTTAATCTGTTATTACCGAAAATGGATTTATGAAAAGACTAAGCAATCCTGATCGCCTGAAGATTCAAATGAGATTGTTGCGAGAAACTGCACATTGTGTTAGAATTTTTGGGTGCTATTAAAATCCTTGTTCCGGATACTTTTTAATAGCAAGAGTGTAGTATTTCTTTCATAATATTTAGCGTTTTCTTCTCCTTTAAATTCTTATGTAAGTATGTATTTTGAGACGGAGAAAGTTAGGCCAACAAATTCTGACCAATAAATGTGAACCGTCTATTTCGAACCTCGAACTAGGCATCGGGTATCCTGAAAGATGTTTCATGGCTTTTGTTTATCTTCTCAAACAAATGGCTAGATAGTACCTTATGTTAGGCAACAATTTTCACCTTCTACATCCATCAAATTTTATTACCATCATCCATTTATTCGACGACATGTATTTTTCAGACAGCGTTTTTAAGTTACAAATGAATACGCAAAGGAAGCACTTTGTATTTAATATCACTGGCGTTGAGATCGAAAGGGAACTTTTGGAATTCTATATCAGTTACCAACCACTAGAAATCATTGATCGTAGACTTTCATTCAGAAAGTCCCTAATTCGAACGCCAACTTCGCCAATAATATCACACCTAGGGAGCCATAACAGCTGGTTCCGGTGGATTTTTCATTGACATAAAATCCTTCCGATCGCACTATGGCCCTGGGGTCGACTCAGCCTCTAACAGGAATGAGTACCAGGAGTATTTCCTGGGGGTAAAGGCGGCCGGTGCGTAAGGCTGACAACCTACCACCATCCTGTGCCGTTGTCACGAAATCTGGGAGTCTCAAATTCCTGGAACCCTATGGGCTTGTCCAGGCCTGTAATGGGACTGATTTTTTATTTTGGGGAGCCATAAAATATTTGTATATAATAATATTCAATTACCAAAACAGTACAAGTACAAGGGCGAGCGCACACCAAGGAAACTGGAAACCGCAACGCAACTGAAGCTTCCACAAATTTTTGCAAGACCTAGTTGAACAAGTGGACAATTGACTTGATTTCCTTTAATACATACTTCATGGAATACATGAAGCAATAAACTCGGGCATACACACGTTTATTGGTATTGTGCCGCACATACCGAGAAAACTGCAACGCTATTTGCGGAAGACTAAGAAACTCCTCTCCCAGGAACTGCACAAGCCAGGCGTCTCAAGAGTTGCGTTGCACAATGATTGTCTAGTTTCCTGTGTGTATTTTTTTTTTTTTTTGCTTTTTCAGATTATACGACAGGTTGATGTCGCCACAAATTTTGCTTTTGTACAGTTAACTGAGCAACAACCAAGCCTTTACGAAAACTGCCACCCACAGGGACAGAGTGGATTTGGTGTGGGAAGGAATTTCTCATTCCACGAAGGAAACTGATGTTTTATGATTAAACCTTACAATAAAATCACAACAGAGAGTAGCTTAATTAAGGCAACAAAAATAATCCATTACCACCGTTGTTGCTTACAAGAATATCATGTGAGTTTTCATACCGCATAATTATCAACTGCATTTAACTGCCATAATTCCACTGAGGTGGAGTTGCTCTTGCAGGCTTTAAGATTCAATCATCCAGGTTTCTTCTCATGAAAGCAACAGCAATAATTACAAACATCCGGCAATTCCTAAAGGACGGCGGCCAAATGACTTGGTTTCCCATAATACCTACTTCATGGAATATATGAAGCAACAAACTGGGGCAAACACGCAGACCCAGACAAGGAATTGTGAATAGTTTGCTGTCCGACAAAAAAATTTAAAATAAGAGTAGTGAAACTGATTCATAAGATATAAGACAATACATACAGTGACGATAACCACTGGGTTGGCGGAAACGTCCAGTGTTTATATTATACAATATCTGCGTTGAAATCTCTTTAATTCGAGAAGGTATTGGTTATGATGATGATGATGATAGCAATTGTAACGGTCATCCGTGTTCAATAAGCAGGCATGACAGACATTGTAAAAACAGAGAAATGGCAATATAGAAAACAGGTTGTCAGGAAACCTTGTGTTACGTGTCATGCACGTGTGGTATATCTGTAGGAACCAGTATAACAATATTCCTTACTTGAGGGTAATCAACAGTCTTTCCTCTGCTGGAATAGGTTAAAGTAAATCTGTATTCTTCCCTCGCACCTGAGGTCTTGTAAGTCCCACCTATAAAGAAAAGTTTTCAATGCTTATTCTACAAAGCGACTTAAAGAGTTCTGGATGCTGGTTAAGTTCTTTCGAAACAATGTAACCACCCGAGCTTCAATTGTCACAGAAGGGCTAGATCCAGTTTAATGGCATCCATTCTGTTGTTTGCAATTAATCACACATATAAGACTATTCCGTCTGAAACAACACGTTAGTATTTTCTTCAAAAGCTTGATGTTTTGATCGAAAAGGATAATCAGGCTTTCTTCTACAAAATCTTAAAAATTGAAGTAAAATACCTTTGAGAGATTTCTCCATTATAACAACGTATATTTACAATAACAATGTAATGTGTGATACTGTAGCATGTAGGTAAACTTTTATGTATATATACCTTCAACATTTCTTAGGAATATTCCTCAGGACTTGGTTCTTAAAAATTAAACGCCAGTATATAATGGGTAAGCGTCCACATATCGATTCGATTAGTTTGCTTGCCACTCGTTTGGTTATTGATATTTCCGTTTTGTAGCGCAAATAAATCTTGCAAATATTACGGTAAATTAACTTTGTTTATATGCTGTACAGATTGAATGTTACGTTTGCCTTTATCGATTATTTCGCCTTGCTAGTATAAGTTTTAAATTTCACTTCAATTCTAGCATTTTGCGCTCTGCGTTACCGATGTTTACTACATAAATGGCAGCTGCCAATAGCATTACACAAATTAACTGCACAACTCAGAAAATTGCTACTACGTGTTCAGTCACACAAAGAAGATGCGAGCAACTAGTTCGTTTTCTCAAAATGTGCTTGCTAATCGGACGACTGATTTCCTGCTCGAAACGGCTGACGATTCTTGGAAAATGTCGTTGCGTCGCAGTGTCCCGTTTCCTTGGTGTTGGGCTGCCTTAAATCTCTCATTGTACTCCGGATGAGAAGTGGGAATTGTCAAATTCAATAGCTGTGCAATTAAACAGATATTGTTTCAATCTATGAAATAATAATTATTACATTGTTTAATATTAAACATTTTTCTGAATGTTATTTCTGAGCTCTTAATTGTGTTTCTGCAGCCTTAAGCTAATCACGAAAGAAAACGTGCTACATTGATATTCAAGGCAGCTCTCTGTAAATAAATTTATGGTGTCTGTCTTCCGGGATAATTTATGGTGTCTGTCTTCCGGGATAATTTATGGTGTCTGTCTTCCGGGATAATTTATGGTGTCTGTCTTCCGGGATAATTTATGGTGTCTGTCTT
>Ga0123352_10020368_pt1 | contig 10564 bp, 9 predicted proteins | sample TergutLab28metaG_FD_89700 | JGI IMG/M metagenome (GOLD analysis project Ga0123352, IMG submission 89700) | Labiotermes labralis P1 segment gut microbial communities from Petit-Saut dam, French Guiana - Lab288 P1 | ecosystem: Host-associated > Arthropoda: Insects > Digestive system > Gut ... | reverse complement strand
TTAATAAATTATTTTGTCGCTCTATTTTAAAACTTCGACCGAGGTATAGCAAAGTAAATAAATGAATCACATTTTACGTTGTACCTTGATTGGCTGGGTCGGGATGGCGTAGTCATTATAGCGACTATCTATGGACTGGACAGTCCGAGAATCGAATCCCGGTGCAGGCAATATTTCCGCACCCGTCCAGACATGTCCTGTGTCCCACTCAGCCTCCTCTACAATGGGTACGGGTCATTCCCGGTGTTAAAGGGGGCAGGGCATGACCTTAACCATCCACCTCCATCTAATGTCGAGGTTAAAGAAAGAGTAGAGCTACACGTGTACTCCCCCTCTGTGGCTTCATGGCAGGTTATAGGACGAGCTTTACCTTTATCTTGATTGACTTCTTCTCCTGTTTAGACGTTATAGTTGGACGCGAGAGCTGTGCCCATTTGGGTGGCGTTTGACGTTTTACTGCTAAGAAAATGCACCGGTTGTAACTTAGTGTTGATCATATTAAGTGGAGACAGTATAATAGCTAGCAGTAATGTGATTACAGTTTGAGGTATGATATATTTTATTAAGTGTTTCATGCAGTCAGTAGTTTTTGTAGACCAAATGTGAGCTTCAGTTTATGCCAAGCATTTAAGTGAGACTTGCATATTTGCATATTTGTTAAATGTATTGTGGGTTAATCCAACTTCTGACAGGGTAGCTGGTACATAACTGGTAGAATATGGGGATGATAGATTGAAAATGTTATCCAGTTGTCAGGTCTTTATAAAAGAAATTTAAGATTAACTTCAAGCTACATTCGTGTGTTGCGTGTTGCATAGTCCGGCAGCTTATGTATCACGAATACAATAATATCATTGTGTCAACACACATGAAATCAGAAGACTAAAATTCTTTCGCCGCTTCAGACTTCTCGTCCACTCAAACATGCAGTGATCCATACGCGATTTGGACTTATCACTGCAGTATTGCTGAAATTTTTTTCAGTTACCAGAGGACATCAGTTTTCATACCGGCGTTCAGTTTTTGTGTAATTAGTAGTGCAGTTCTCTCAGCGTTTACTTCTGACCAGCCTAGTGGTAACTACATGATCCACCTGTCGTAGCGTTATACATTTCTGCATTTTACCCACACATTGAGATTACGATTTTCTGTGGTCCTCACAAATACGGCCAACTAACTAACTACGGAGCAGAATCCTTCCCAAAAAAAGCTAGTAGGTGAGACATTGTATGGAACCCATTCATTACCGCATTTACAACATCCGGCCACCTGTCCCTGTTTTGAGCCAGATCAATGCAACCCATGTCCCAATCCTACATCTTAAGTATTCATCACCAGAACTCTGTACGCAGCTGTCCTGTGTTCCGTACGTTACGCATTTCCCGCCAGTCTAATTCTTCTTGATTTTATCACCGTAATAAAATCTGGTGAGGAGTACAGATCATTAAGCTCCTCGTTACGTAGTATTCTCCACTCCCCTGTTGCCCCGTCCCTCTTAGGTCCACATATCTTCCTCAGCACCCAATTCTAGAACACCCTCAGCCTACGTTCCTCCCTCAATGTGAGAGACCAAGTTTTACACCCTTATGCAGAAGAGGAAAAATTATAGTTCACAAATCCCTCGTCATTATCTAAACAGCATTAACCGACTGGCGTTTGTCGTGGTGTTGTTTCGTTTTCTGTGTGGGGATCGAACCGAATTTGTATATGCTGTCAAGATGATCGTCGTTCTACAAACAGCTAAACTATGCATAAATAATGTTCATCGCACCTACTTCCGCCTCATTCCATGTTCACGATGGTCCTGCTTGCTCCTTGCGCAATGTAAGGTCTGGTCATAACCTGCTGGTGCAGTGCGATATAAGTCACTGTTACAAACACCAAAGTTGCATGCTGTAAGGGCAATCGTAGGCGTTTGCGTTGTGCTACAGCAAGAACCATCAGAGAGTTGTGCAGACAGGTTCTGCTTCGCTGACCACAAGTAGCCCAGTGAAGTAGAGGGCGGAGGGAATACCAATATGTCTGTCATCGTCACGAGATTAATGTAGAAATGGTCATTTATCCCAGCATCATTCTGCCACGTCTATCTCATGTTCACGCTTGTAAGTTTGTTCATGAGGAATAAAATGTTTTATTTAGGGTATTAGCGTCTGAATTTGACTCAGAGGTTTTCGACTGTTAGAATAATTTTGGCTCGATATTTGCCGTTCGACTACGACCAACTGCATGTTGCAGAGCCGTTATTAGATATTAGTACTTAATAATTCTTTAATTTTCGTTTTATTATTTTATATGGACCTGCGGGGCCTACATAATCTCGTATTCGTCGATTAGGTCACCATATTAATATATTCTCATTCGACATATGTAATGTTTCCCATCCTCGTATTACATCCGCTCACTCAAACCAAAATATTCTCTTCTGAACTCTCACCAGTAAATTGTGTAATAGCCTTACGGCCTGCAGTTTTTGACTTAGTGATTTAGAGTATATTTGCTTATAAAGCTCATCTGGGTACGTAGACCGATCACTTTCTCGAAACGTTGTTTTATTTATTATTATATTTTGTATTATACATGGACCAGTGGACAGAGTCTAAACGGAGAGTGGTATCAAATGTGATACATCACCGTCAGATCGTACACAATTTGAATTATTTCGTTCATTATTTTCGGGGTTTAAGTGACGTATTAGTACCTCACCTTGTTGGCCGTTTGGGGGTCCGAACGTAGAAAATTTTCTTCTCCTGTTCCTTCAGAAGGCGTGTATTGACCATAAACTATATATCTGTGGAAGGACCACATGAAGTGAGACGCGTCTTTTATATCACTGCATGATTTGCAACTTCGTCACTTTATCCTGTGGAATTTATGCTGGGAAAGGTGTTACCGAGAAGGGGTTTTGTCCGAGTATTTCGGCTTTCCACTGTCATTATTCCACCAATACCCCATGTTCATGGGATCGAATCCCGGTGGGGGCGAGATTTTCCACCCGTCCAGACTGGCCCTGGGGCCCACCCAGCCTCCTGTAAAGTGGGTACCGGCTCTTTCGTGGGGGTAAATTGCGGCCGGGGCGTGCTGCTGACCACTCACCCCCTTCTAGTGCCGCGGTCATGGAAGAGTAGAGCTATAACTCTACCCATCCTCAGGGCCACACCGGGCCTGTAACGGGATCACTTTACCTTTTTTTTTTAATCCATGTTCACATTGTATGCACTCACTATTGGTGTTATATACTCGTAGAATTTGACAGCGTCGTTGCACACACACACACACACACACACACACACTCTCTCTCTCTCTCGCTCTCTCTCTCTCTGTCTTCCTCTCTTTCATCATTTGAAAGCCCTAGACCTGACGTGGCTGCCCATTGCGTCTACTGAGAGAAAGATGAATTGTGAGTGTTGTAACTCTTCATAAACATAAGGTGTTATTATAGATGAAACAATTGTCTGCTGATTTTGATAACGGCGAGGAGCACGCGCTGCATATCTTGTGATTTACGGAGCTCTTGGCATTAGATTCACAGGTGAATGATGAAATACACCTACAGAGAATTACATTTTGTGATGGGAACACGGGGCGAGTTGTACACACACGAATGAGTGAGTGAGAGAAGGTAGTCATGTCAGCCTGTCATCTCCGATGATGATGTGTAACTCCGTAGATCATGACTGAATCCTTTCATTGAACCCCATATATGTATAGTCGAAGAACGCTGAAATTCTGCACTGCGCTGCACTTTGCGCGATGTGATATGGAGGAAGAAAATGGACCATCGTGTAGTTGTCATGGTGTTAGGCCCTTCGTTCTCACACATTCCGAAGTCTTTACAGTAGTATTCCCTGGTTTCTTTTGGCTTTTGGTGTGTGTTAGTAACAACGTTAAATGTCTCGGGCCTGTACGAGGGTTGACTATCGCTGTCGTTCAAACATACTAGGTGTCTGTGTATGTTGTTACACGGTGCCTGGATCCTGGTGTGAAGGTAATCTTCTGTCACTGCTGGAGCCCCGTAGACGAGGCATCTACGAGGTCCCCAGACGAGAAAGCTAAAGAAAATGTATGTCGGAAGACCGAGCACGCCTAAAGCAGCGGTCTGGTGTTCTCGTGTGCCCATGCGGAAGTGAAGTGGAGCCCCGTCTTGAGTGAAACACGTGCTTGTCCGACGTGTAGTGTCTCATCCTCCCGCACTTATAGCAACGACTGCTCCTGAGTTCCTGGAGCTGACCCAGTGGAGCGTCAAGAAGTCCGTAGCAGCCTATGAATAATCTCGAACAGTTCCTTCCCAGCTACTGACGGACATTCTTCTCTGGCGGCCTAGTTCGACTGTTGCATGCGGGGTTTCTTCTGCCTGTATATGGTTGTTAAGCCAGTTGATAGTATTATCTCGAATAAAGGATTCCTTTTCTGTGTACAGCACAATGCTGGGGAACCGATGCTCCCCAACACAGCGTCGGATGTTTCGCTGACTATAATCTGTGACGTGTAGTAGTGCGCTGGACCCACTGTCTCAACTTCGTAATTCATGACCTACCAAATGGTAGCGTGAGATGCATGGATGGCATGCCCACCTAGACATGCTCTGGTTGTTTCATCAACCGCTTTCTGTTACCCCGGAATGCAGACAGTCCTCCCCCACCGCCAATCGTGTTTCGGACATTCCAGAAATCATTCGTCGTATCCGCCCATTTATGCATGCAAACGTGCAATTTTGCGGAATTTTTCTGTGTATTCCTTGAGCCCACCTGCACACTATAGAAGTTTTCAGTGTTATATAAATACACCATGTGATATATATATATATATATGTATTTATTTATTTATTTATGTATAATAGCTTTATTGAGTTGTTGATACAGGGGTTTTTTTTTATGAAAAGTGGAAAATAGAATGAGACGGAGAAGGGTTATTCAGTGCGTGACATCCCATCGTACCGCGATAAAAGCAGGACAATCCGTTGTTTGTATTACACCCCAAAATCCCTATATGCCATGTTAAGTTTGTCTGCATACATGGATAACATTATAATATAACGTAACATGCCTGTCTAGTTTGGTGAGGGTTGGGGGATTTAAGGTTGAGTGCACTCATCATCGATGTAACCCACACACTGTGGTACAGTACTAGGCCAAGCTTGAAGAACTGTGACAACGCGCGTCAACTCTGCTGCATGGGTTAGTTCAATGCAAGTGGACATAGCCAGCGTCTGTTGTTGCTCATGATGATAGGATGTCAAGTCTGCAACAGCCCTAAATTTGTAACGGAACAGGGGTGCAGAGGTTGAAGGTTGTTGTTGAACACAAAATTAAAGTTGCAGTTATAAACGGCTATTAATAACGGACACAGAGTTTTCACAGAAATGGGTTATATAGATGCATGCTGTACTAGTAAAGAGAACAGTGTGGAAGTGCATGTCCGCTATCACAAAAGTGGAACCTAATGAGGTGCTCTAGTAGGTCTGTAAGCCAGTTTTTAAATATTTGTAAACACTAGGGAATAAAATCATGGGATGATAAATACACGACTGTTTATTGTAAATTGTAAGCGAAACTGTTTGAACGTATTTCTGTGATCTGGGGTGGTGTGGTATCCGTATGCAGGCTGAAGCCTGCATACGGATACCACACCACCCCAGCCAAACTACAACGTAACACCAACACACATCGAATCAGAACAATACAACCCATGAAATAACTCATCAAATAAGTCGCAAGCTCCTGAGGATGGATGTATTAACATCCGAAACATGTTGAGCATTAAGTAATGAAATAATAAAGCAAGTGACATCAAGTTGGTCTCTCTTTATTCAATTGTCACCTGTGTTGGTGCTTTTGCGTGACTTCGGCTTCATTAAACTTGATGACACTTAGTGCGTGATACTTTGTTTCATGGTGTCGCATCAGCTTTCAGGTACGTGCTGGACTTCTTGTTGCTACCCTCCATCTTCATGCATGTGTGCCTGTTTGTTACTGCTGTAGTGCATTGCTCTTCACGTGGCCCTAGCAATGTACTATCTGTTCCTGTTCTGCGGTATTTGTGCTTAGTATTGTAGTGTGGGCGAATGTAATAGGTATTGTATTGTGACACGCTAGGAAGACATATGCTTGAGTGCGATAGACTTCTAGCATTATTAAACGTCGCTTGGACAGCCCCAGTACCGATTTCGACATGATGGCGAATAGCCTTCTGTGGAAACGTAGCAGAAGGTTACCTTCGCTGCACCCAGAGATTACGCAAGGGGCCCACTTATGTGTGCCCCATAAAACTAACCTTATAGAATTCATGCCTGTGGTATCGGCGCTTCTTGCTGTAAGATTTGTTTAGTTAGAGATGGTAAAAAGATAAAGTTTACCTTAGAAATGCCCATGAGGGCCAAAGGGGGAGTAGAGGTATAGTTGTGTTCTTTCTTTAACCTCAGTGCTAGATGGGAGTGGGTGGTGAACGCCATACCCCTTACGCTTTACCGCCGGGAAAGCGACAGGATACCAAATGTACAGGAGGCTGTGTGGGTCCCAGGGTCGGTCTGGACGGGTGCGAAAAATCTCGTTCCCAACGGGATTCGATCCCTGGACCCTCGAGGCCGCAGCGAGTCGCTGTATCTATTGGCTTAATGTAACTAGGTTGTCACTGGACCTGACGGTATGTTGCATCGAATGGCAATGACGAATTCGAAAGGACGTGGAAGTTAAAGTGTAGTGGCGTAACTGAAGGTACTGTCTTGCACTTTGCCTAGAGGAAATGAATAAAACCACTTAAAATCGGAGTCAAGGTACCCTGTCACTGGCGAGATTTTAACCCGAATATGAAGTGGAGATGATGACAAGCGGAAGACAGGAAGGTTCCAAGGCAATAATAAGGTGTGAGGAGCCAACGGTGGTGACTATCTTAAGTTGAGGCATCGCCCTTGTGTATGTAACAATGAAGTAAATGACGGTGTAGGTCAAACTCAACTAGTTTATCGGCTGTAAACCTGATGATGGCCTCCGAGTAGGCCGAAACATGTTGTTTTATTAACACCGTAGCTAAACCCAGCTAATCAGCTAGTTGTGTTTTGACCTATATTGTCCTTTACTACATCGGTGGTGACTATGAATGTAGACCTACTGTTTTCTGGGAGAGTTGTCACTAAGTCCGCCAGCTATTTTATACATATACAGTATTTCTTTTCGAAGGAAGTTGATGTCTCCACCTTCAGACTAGAAGAGTCAGGCGGCAGTTTCCTCAGAATCTTAGGTATTATTGTACCAGAGTACACGGCGTCACATCCCAGAATCTCATAACTTCACGTTTGTTCCTGTATGTTAGTACCACACCATGGAGACGATGTGGAGAATGGATTTTAATTTCATCGCTGAGAGATGCTGAAATGCAAGACATGTCCGTACGAGATCTTCGCCATTCTGGGATATAACGCAGTGCGGACTTCTAGTTAGCGACGTTTCGGGACATCGTATGTGCCCCATCTGCGTGACTTGACGTCAGTCAGTAACTGCCACTCTTAAGCTGCTTCATGTCCCAGAAGAGCGAAGATGTCATTACACGGTGGAGGCCAGCCTGAAATCAAACGCAGTGCTGAATATGTATGTGTACACGTCGTTGTTGGCTTGTATTCGCGTAGACTGGTTTTCGTGATATTCCTTAGTCCCCCCAGTAAATGCTGGAACAGTAATTTTAGCCTTCATGTTACCAAGGTCACCGTACGTATCACGTACTGCAACATTGTGACGACTGAGTGTTTCGAGCAGCCTGGATACCATCACGGGTTCATTTATTACCGAACGTTTTGTTTTGAGATAATTATTATTTCTTTGTACGTCATTAGTTTGTTTAAACGGACTATTACCGCTACATCCAGACGTGGCTGGCCTCTTCATGAGTTATATAAGGAGGCGGTATGAAGGGGTTATTTAACAGCTGTTTATGGCGAGTTTTATGTGCGGCGTTTATTATTGCCGAAAATATTACAAGAGATAAGTCACTGCGTGTAGACAGGTGGATAATCTTACATGTAGCCGGATTTGGATAGGACTTACCTGATTGAGATCAGAATTCTGTGCCCACGTCTTGCGACCCGCTACTGAGTCTTCTGGTTCCATAAAATGCAGTAAATATCTCCGTCCAGCCACATTATTACCAGGTTCTGAAACTACTCTCCGCTATCGAGTTGATTATATTTTTGATGATTTTGTTATGCAGAAACTGAAAGTAATTTTTGTGTGTACGTCTTTGTAAACTTCTCGTGGTATTATCTTTAATTTTAGATTAAATTAATTTCTAATCAAGGTTGCGGTCTTCGTAGTTGCTACTCCATGTAGTTAAGTGACAGATATCTGTCTAGCAAATTACACGCCGTCGCATCGCACTCACTGCGGAAATAATCTAAAATTAAACGCACTTTTAAACGTACCCCTGACGTAGTCATTAAGGGCGCCACTTAATTTGAAGAAGAGGCGCGCGTCGAGATTGAGAGAATTCGGTAACAACAATTTCAGTTTAATTGTAGTTTGTATTCTGTATTTGACCGTCGTTACACAACAATGTGGCGTAGTGTTTTTATTATGCAACTATCAACAGAGCGACATGTTTCGACCCTACAGGGCCATCATCAGGCTATATAAAATGATGGTAGTTAGACAAGGTACATGCGGTAGCATAATAAAAACACTGTACTACATTGTTGTGTAATGACGGTCAAATACAGGATCATCGAAAAAGATGGACGGGATTTGAAACCGCTATAACTTAAAAAATACTAGACGGATTTACACGTTTGGCATCTTAAAATGTTCAGAAAAGTTTAAAGTTTTAGACTTACCTTAGTACATTTCAATATGTGCACCGTTAATAGCTCTGGAGACGTCCAAACGAAGTTCTATCTCCTGCCACGTTTTCTGAATCATGTCTCGTGTTACAGTTTCAATGGCTGATGTGATCCTGTCTTGCAGGTGCTGGATATTCCTTATTTTCTCAGCATACACAATGTTCTTAATGTACCCCCACAGGAAAAAAAATCAAGTGGAGATAGATCTTGGTTTCGAGGTGGCCACGGTATTGGTCCATCCCCTCCAATCCAGGCATCAAGGAATCTCTCATTTAAAACGTCAGTCACAAAGCAACTGAAATGGGGAGGAGCTCCGTCTTGCATAAAAATAACCCTACTTACAATTTCCTTTTCGAAGGTTTCAATCTAGTACTTTTTAAGTTATAGCGGTTTCAAATCCCGTCCATCTTTTTCGATGACCCTTTATAAAATACTATTACACATACACACAACGGGATGGTAAACCCCCAATTTAATTGTAGTTATTTCATTCCTGGTTTTGGGGTGAATTATTGTGATTTCTGTCGCTGTAAAGCCACAGTTTTCTCAGCTATGTGCAGGTAGTGCAACAGATTTCTTTCATTAATCCTGCAGAACAGACGAATCCTGAAAAACAGGGCCAGTGCTTTTCCCAAACGTAGTGTCTCCTTGCGAGGACTGATAAAAGGTAAGGACTGTGATGTAAGGTGACTGTGGGTGTCAGTTGTTGTGGCCGGGGCGTTTAGCGGATGGTGACATATACTTCACACAGTGAACAGTGTCCAAAATAATGGTGATGAGATGATACGACCATTGTCACGCGCCTTTGAAGAATCATATGGTGCATCTGTCCACAGCTTGACACAGCTGTTCACCGCGACGCTCTCTCTGAAGAGACTGTTCCTGGCACGTACACCGCATACTGTATCTGTTATACAGGTGGTGAAGCGTATCAGGAGGAAGGGTGAGGTGATGTGTCAACACCACGCAGGGGTGGGCATGACATAAAAAAGAATATAATTCGATTTCACCATCGACGATCCTGACTTCAGGGAAACACATTTCACAGTCGAAATAAGGGATGCAAATGAAGGTTCTAAAATTAGGAATTACTGGTGCGTTCGTTACCCGTTGTGATTTTTTTTTATTTTGTGATTTTTTTCCCTCCCCCGTGTAGGTCCTACAATTCGTGAATGTGACAGTTTCTGTGTGTGACATTGTTGTACAGATTATAGTGATTATGATATTACTGGGGGGGGAGGTTGTGGTGGGGTTGTGGGTACTCATGTGACACGATGCAACCGACTGCGGGCTAAGTTGTGACAAGCGTTTGACGTTGTTCTGGATTCCCCTCTATAGCATGTTCGCCAGTCTCGCAGTCAAATGTTCAGCGCACCGTAACAGAGAATCCGCTGCCGTCAGACGGACAGCCGTGTCCAGGATCACGATCATGATGACATTCTGTGAGTGTGTAGCTGACAACTTGAGTTTTCAACTCGTGGATCGTGACATTAATTAATTTGTTTTAACTCTTCCTGCTTCTCAGTAATTATGAACGTGTTCTGCCATGCTGGTGAAACGCATTGCTCATAAGTTAGCTTTAAAGGATTATGACATTGGTATAGCGAAACACGCTTGACAGCTGTTTCGGACATGGTCTACCGTGTAGGTGTGTTCTTTACACGACGTTACATAACTCTCCCTAACGTCCCCCCCCCCCCCCCCCCCCCCCCCCCACCCCCCCCACCCCCCCCCCCACCCCCC